>ERZ777305.71-NODE-71-length-152507-cov-9.792551_pt1 | contig 152507 bp, 127 predicted proteins | sample MGYA00374965_ERZ777305 | MGnify/ENA primary metagenome ERZ777305 (study PRJEB29328, sample SAMD00013331) | mouse gut metagenome | study: EMG produced TPA metagenomics assembly of the Metagenome analysis of fecal microbiota from mouse which was promoted...
GGGCGGCCATGCTGGCCCTATGGTTCGGGGTAGAATCCGGCAGGACGGCATCCAGCGCCAGCTCCGGCTTTGCCATGAATCTGCGGCAGGCCATGTATGAGAGGATACAGACATTCTCCTTCTCCAACATAGACAAGTTTTCCACGGCGGGGCTTGTGACCAGGATGACCACAGACGTGATGAACGTGCAGCAGGCGTTCCAGATGTCCATCCGCATCTGCGTCAGGGCGCCCATCATGCTGGTCAGCGCCATGGTGATGACATTCCTGATCCATCCCCGCTTCGCTCTGATTTTTCTGATTGTGATCGTCTGCCTGGCTGCCGTGCTGGCCCTGATCTCGTCAAGGGCAAACCCTACCTTAAGGCGGGTATTCCATGAATACGATGAGCTGAACGCCAGGGTGCAGGAGAATGTGAACGGGATGCGTGTGGTGAAGTCCTTTGTGCGGGAGGAATATGAGACCAGGAGGTTTGAGAAGGAAAGCGAAAAGATCCGCAGCCTGTTCGTAAGCGCGGAAAAGCTCCTTGCCCTGAACTCTCCGGTGATGCAGTTCTCCATGTACTCCTGCATTCTGCTGATCTCATGGATGGGGGCCAAAATGATCATTGCTGGGAACCTGACGGAAGGGCAGCTCATGAGCATGTTCACCTATGTCATCAATATTCTCATGAGCCTGATGATGGTGTCCATGACCTTTGTGATGCTCATTATGTCGAGAGCATCGGGGGAGAGGATCTCTGCGGTTCTGGCCGAGGATCCGGATCTATGCAGTGTACCCCATGCAATCAAGGAGGTAGCAGACGGCTCCATCGATTTTGAACAGGTTGGTTTCGCCTATCCGTCCAATCCGGGAAAAGAGGTGCTCAGCAACCTGACTATCCATATCAGGCCAGGCGAGACTATCGGCATCCTGGGCGGCACCGGGAGCGCCAAGTCTTCCTTTGCTGCGCTGATCCCTAGGCTTTACGATGCTACAAGGGGCGAGGTACGTGTGGGCGGCGTCCCAGTGAAGGATTATGACATGGCCAGCCTGCGGGACAATGTGGCTATGGTCCTGCAGAAGAATGTGCTGTTTTCCGGTACAATCAAGGAAAACCTGCGGTGGGGAAAGGAAGACGCCACGGATGAGGAGATTGTCCGTGCCTGCCGTCTTGCCCAGGCGGACGAATTCATCCGGGATTTCCCGGCCGGATATGATACACGTATCGAACGGGGCGGGGCAAATGTATCCGGAGGACAGAAGCAGAGGCTATGCATTGCCAGGGCGCTTTTGAAGAAACCGAAGATATTGATCCTGGATGATTCCACCAGCGCTGTGGACACCAAAACGGACGCACTGATCCGCAGGGCATTCCGGGAGGAGATACCGGATACCACGAAGATTATCATAGCCCAGAGGATCTCATCCATCCAGGATGCGGACAGGATCCTGGTATTTGACAGCGGCAGGATGGAGGCAGCGGGCACCCATGAGGAGCTGCTGGAAAGCTGCCCGATCTACAGAGAGATCTACGAATCACAGACAAAGGAGGGCGGCGATGATGAAAGCGGGAAATAAGAAGAGCATGGGGGCGACCCTGAAGCGTCTGATTGCGTATGTCCTGAAACAGTATAAGTGGCAGTGCCTGCTTGTGGCATTGTGCATCCTGGTCAGCACCGCCGCGAATATCGGCGGCACCCTGTTCATGAGGAACCTGATTGACGATTATATCCTGCCTTTCGTGAACCAGGCCCGTCCTGATCTGGCCCCTCTTTTACGGGCATTATTGGTGATGGCGGTGGTTTACTACACGGGGGTGTTCTGTACCTGGGCCTATAACTTCATCATGATTTATGTGTCACAGGGAATGCTGAAGACCGTGAGGGACGACCTGTTTGGCCATATGGAGCGCCTGCCGGTCCGATATTTCGACACCAAGTCCCACGGGGACATCATGAGCATCTATACCAATGATACGGACACCCTGCGGCAGGTGATCAGCCAGAGCATGCCCCAGATGCTGTCCGCGGTGATCACGATTGTGGGCGTATTTGTCTCCATGCTGATCCTGAGCCCGCCCCTGACCCTGATCACCGTGGCGATGGTCGTCTGCATGGTATTCGCCACCAGGTCCATCTCCTCGAAGAGCGGATATTATTTCGTGAAACAGCAGACGGACGTGGGGAATTTAAACGGATACATAGAGGAAATGATGGAAGGCCAGAAGGTAGTGAAGGTGTTCTGCCATGAAGAGGCCTGCGTACAGGATTTTAAGGAGCTGAACGGGAAGCTGCGTGACAGCGCCAACAACGCCAACCGGTACGCCAGCATCCTGATGCCGGTGCTGGGCAATCTGGGGTATGTGAGCTACGCAGTGATCGCCATGGTGGGGGCCTGCCTGTCCATCTTCAGCGGGCGGATGACTCTTGGAACCCTGGCTTCGTTTTTACAATTTTCCCGCTCCTTCAACCAGCCCATCTCCCAGCTTTCCCAGCAGCTGAATTCCATCATCATGGCGATCGCAGGGGCGGAGAGGATATTCGGTCTGCTGGATGAAGAGCCGGAACAGGACGGCGGATATGTAAAACTTGTGAACGCGAGATACGATGCCCGGGGGAATCTGACAGAGGTGCCGGAGCGGACAGGGATCTGGGCGTGGAAGCATTACCATAAGGCGGACGATACCACCACCTACCAGCTCATGGAGGGGGACGTGGTATTTGACCATGTGGACTTTGGGTATACGGAAGATAAGGAGATCCTGCACGACATCGAGATCTTCGCCAGGCCGGGGCAGAAGGTGGCCTTTGTGGGAGCTACCGGTGCAGGGAAGACAACGATCACCAACCTGATCAACCGCTTTTACGATGTGCAGGACGGCAAGATCCGCTATGACGGCATCAACATCAATAAGATCAAAAAGGACGACCTGCGGCATTCCCTGGGTCTGGTACTGCAGGATACCCATCTGTTCACCGGGACTGTCATGGACAATATCCGCTATGGGAAGCTGGACGCCACGGAGGAGGAGGTCGTCCGGGCGGCAAAGCTGGCAAACGCCCATGACTTTATCATGAGGCTTCCCGATGGATACCAGACGCAGCTAAAGGGCAGCGGCAGCAGCCTTTCCCAGGGACAGAGACAGCTTTTGGCCATCGCCAGGGTGGCGGTGGCAGACCCGCCGGTGCTGATTCTGGACGAGGCCACCTCAAGCATTGACACCCGCACGGAAAAGATTGTGCAGGACGGCATGGATCGATTGATGAAAGGCAGGACGGTATTTGTGATTGCCCACAGGCTTTCCACCATCAAAAACTCGGACGTGATCATGGTACTGGATCACGGGCGGATTGTGGAACGGGGGAACCATGAGAGCCTGCTGGCGAAGAAGGGGATGTATTATCAGCTCTATACCGGCAAGCTGGAGCAGGAGTGAGATCTATTTGTTTTATTGTTGAGGTTTAAAAAGCATAAGACCAACAAAGCCAGATAAAACTGCTTTTGGCGCAAAAGTAGACTTTTGGAATCAAATATAATATAATATATTTGTCAAAATACATATTGATTTTCCATGATAATATGAAAGAAAAGAGGAACATTGATGTGGGTCAGATTGCTGAAATAATCAAGTATGAAGGGGATAACGCAACGTTCGTTTGGAAACATCCATCTGAAGATTTTAATAGTTTGACACAGCTGATTGTGCATGAATCACAAGAGGCTATTTTTTTCATGAATGGTCAAGCGCTGGATTTATTCGGACCTGGTAGATATACGTTAGAAACACAGAATATTCCCATAATCGGGCGGATATTGAATCGTACTACCGGAGATAAAACGCCGTTTCATTGTGAAGTTTACTTTATCAACAGGACGGAACAGATGTCGATCAAGTGGGGAACTGATTCCAAAGTACAATATGTAGAACCCACATATGGATTCCCACTTGCAATTGGCGCTTGCGGTGAAATGAGTTTGAGGGTGGAAAATTCCAGAAAACTCCTGGTCAGCTTGGTTGGTACGGAGAATGATTTAAGTCAGACGAAATTAGTAGAATATTTCCGGGCTGTTTTGATGACAAGAGTGAAATCATATATTGCTCAAATCATAAAAACAAAGGCAATAAATATTTTTGAAATGGATGAGTATTTAACGTCTTTTTCAGAAGAACTCCGGCAACTATTGATACCCGATTTTCTGAATTATGGGATTGACTTAGTAAGATTCTTTGTTACATCGGTACTCAAACCAGATGGCGAAAGACAGTATGAAAAGTTCAAAGAACTATATTTCCGTCAATATGCGGATGTTGCAGAGGCTTCGCTTCAGCAAAAAGTAAGTGTTATACATGCGCAGACAGAAGCGCAGAAGACAGTGATTGCCTCTCAGGCTATGGCAACAAAGCGGGCGCAGGAAGGATATTCGTATCAGCAGGAACGTGGATTTGATGTGATGAGTGAAGTGGCGAGAAACGAAGGGAGCGGATCTGATCTTAGGAACGCCGCCATGGGTCTTGGTATGGGTTTTGGTGTTGGGGGATCCTTTGGGAATGCCTTAAATGGCATTACAAATAATGCCTTGAATGGATTGATGGAACCTGTCGGAATGCAGAAGCCTCAGCCGCAAGATAACGAAATTCCGCAAATGATCAATATAGAAGAAGAACGCCGACCAGAAAATTCTGATACCTCGAATGAGGATGAAATGGCTTTATTTAAAAAGAAACTTGATAAACTCAAAATGATGAAAGAGGCAGGTGTGCTTTCGGAAGAAGAACTTCAAGAGCAGAAGCAACAGTTACTAAAGATGTTATAGGGGGCGGAATATGAAATTAAAATTTAGGTATTACGCAGTTGCATGGGCGGCGTTAGTTGTTCTGTTTCATGTTATCGTATTTATGACTCCTAATGAATTGAAAGGCATGAATAAATTTGGGAGTTCGTTTTGGGTGGGTTATATTTTTATAATGCTGACTTTTATAGGGCAGCTATTTGTGGCATGGCTGGCCGTCAAAGATGATGGCATAACGAAATTATTTTATAGTATTCCGCTGATTAGAATCAGCTATACTGCCTTGATCGTGATGGTAGTGGTTGGCACGTTGAGTATGTCTATACCGAAGGTACCTTACTGGGCAGGTATAATCGGCTGCCTTTTGGTGTTGATTTTTGCCGTGATCGCTCTTATGGGAGCGCAAGCTGCGTCTTCGATTGTGACGGATATTGATGAAAAAATTAAGAACAAAACTTTCTTTATAAAATCCCTTACAGTTGATGCGGAGTCATTAATGGGCAAAGAGACAAGTGCTGCTATTAAAGATGAAATAAGAAGAGTATATGAAGCTGTCAGGTATTCTGATCCCATGTCAAATGATGCACTGAATGGGATAGAATCACAGATTACACTAAGAATGAGTGAGTTGGTTGAGAGTGTTGAAAAGGGAGATATTAACCTTGTGTCAAAAAATGCAAAGGAAATAATTGTCCTGGTAAATGACAGAAACAGAAAAGGTAAGTTATTGAAATGATTGGGCAGTTTTGTATGTAGATGTTATTAGAGAGATTGCTCCGCACTTGGATTCTGCCCTGTAAAATAAATGTTGAGTAGAGGAGAACTGCTATGATTCTAAAGTGTAAAATATGCGGCGGAGACATTGAAGCGACAGAGGACAAATCCTTTGGGACTTGTTTATACTGCGGCTGCGCGATGACATTTCCGAAACTGGATGATGAACAGAGAGCAGTCATGTTCAACAGGGGAAACCAATACCGCAGAATGGGAGAATTTGACAGAGCAGTGTCTGTCTATGAGCAGATACTCCAAGAAGATAATACTGACGCAGAGGCGCATTGGTGCTGCGCGTTATCCAGGTTCGGGATTGAGTATGTTGAAGATCCGAATACATATGAGTGGATTCCCACATGCCACAGGCTCAGTTTCGATTCCTTTTTGGAAGACGCGGATTATCTTGCTGCCCTGGAATATTCCGATGGGATAGAAAAGAAGCAGTATGTCAAAGACGCATTTAAGATAGTTGAAGTGCAGAAAGGGATTCTCTGCACTGCCCAAAATGAAGCACCCTTCGATGTTTTCATCTGCTATAAGGAATCATCTGACAGCGGAGACAGAACAGTGGACAGCGTTCTGGCACAGGACATATATTACCAGCTGACTGAAGAGGGATACCGCGTATTTTATTCGAAAATAACCCTGGAGGATAAAGCTGGCAGCGAATTTGAGCCATATATTTTCGCAGCATTGAATTCGGCGAAGGTCATGGTCGTTGTCGGGACCAAAAAGGAGTATTTAGAATCAGTATGGGTCAAAAATGAGTGGAGCAGGTATCTTGCGATAATGCGGAAGAACCGGGACAGGGTCATTCTTCCATGCTATAAGGATATGGATCCATACGATATGCCGGAGGCACTTTCTGTTTTGCAGTCATATGACATGAGCAAAATAGGGTTTATACAGGATTTGATAAGGGGCATTGGTAAGATTGTTGATAGAGACGGGGGAAAAGATGCCCAGAGTCATGTGAAAGAGGGGATGGCAGCAGATACAATAGAGCCGTTGTTAAAGCGGGTTCTGCTATTTTTGGAGGATGGAGATTTTGTAAAGGCGGATAATTTTTGTGAAACCGTACTCAATACTGATCCGGAGAATGCAAAAGCATATTTGTATAAAGTGATGGCATCAGAAGGGATCAAGGATGAAAATGTGTTGTTCCGGTTAGGGAAAAAAATACAGGATGACCGCAATTTCACTAAGGCGGTTCGCTTTGCCGATCAGGAAGAAAAGGAACGATTAGAAAAAATCATAAAGGATGCCATAGCTTATGATAATGAAAACATTTATGTATACGCGTGCGATATTTCTAAATCCGAAGATGATCTGAAGAAGATATGCGAGGCGTGCAGCTTGTTTAAAGAGCTATCAGGATATAGAGATTCGGAAGCAAAAATGTATGACCTTGAGAGCAGAATCATTTCCCCACAGTATAACGCGGCGATTGCCAAGTATGATAGTGCGGAAACATATTCTGATATGAAGGAAGTCAGCCAGGTGTTTGAGACAATAAGTCTCTGCCATCCGGATGCGCAGGAATACATTCATAAGATAAATGAATGTTATGTGAGTTGGAGAGATGTTTTGTGCAGGATGGTAGAGGATAAAGATCGATACAAAAATGCTAAAGAATTTGTTAATATGATGAAGAAATCGTGTCCTGCACTGTTTGAGAACAGTAAGCACGAGGAGTTTGTTAAGGAATTGGAGAAACATGTTTATATAGAGAAATTTTATGGAAGTACAAAGGAAACAGTTCTGAAATGTGTTAGGGACTACTGTTCTTTTGAGTAGTAAAACATAAAAAGGATATAAAAATTGTCAGGCAATATAAAATTTGTCAGAAAGAAACTATTGATTTTTATTTTCTGAATTGTTATACTATGCTCAATGACAGAAAATGATGGGAGAAAGAATAGCCCGTCACGAACCAGATGAATATTTGAGGGAAGATCAATATAAGTCTATCGGGCTTATATGTTCTTTCCTTTTGTTATTTTTAGGGATAAGATAAATGCGACTTTTTTTTAATCGGATGAAAACGGTAATTTATACGATGACGGCGGTACTGATTGTGCTGGGTGTGCTGGCCGTTCTTGACAAAAACAATGATTTTTCCCTTACACAGAGGGAAAGCGCGCACAAATTCGGGGCAACCTATATGACCATGAATAACCCTTTCTTTGAGGTGATCAATGAAACGATACGCGCTACCGTGGAATCAAACGGGGATATGCTGCTCACAAGAGATCCGGCTCTTGATGCAGTCAGACAGACGCAGCAGATTTATGATTTGATAGATGAGGGCGTGGAAGCTATATTTATTGCACCTGTTGATTTTGAGAAGATTATTCCCGCTATCGAGTATGGACGGGAGAAGGGTATAAAAATAATATTTGTGGACACCGAGATTTATAATGAAAGTCTGGCAGATTGTATCGTTGTCTCGGATAACTATTATGCGGGAGTTCTTTGCGCCGAATATCTTTTACAAAGAAAAGAAGAGGGAAGGGTTCTGTTCTTTGAACATCCGACAACCAAATCTTCAAATGACCGTGTGGAGGGGTTTGTAGACACGATAAAGATGAATGGAAGATTTGATATTGTGGACAGGCTGGATTATGCAGGACAGCTTGAGATTGCCATGCCGCTAATGATTGACGAATTGAAAAAGGGTACGGATTTTGATGCTGTTTTTTGTATCAACGATGTGGGCGCTCTTGGTGTGATGGCAGCGCTGAAGGATTACGGGAGATTGGATGACATATCTGTTCTTGGGGTGGATGGCGCGCCGGAGGCGAAGTCCATGATAAAAGAAAAAATCATGCTTGCAACATCGGCTCAATATCCGTCTGAGATTGGGCAGAATGCAGTAGATCAGCTTTACAATATGATAGAAGGAAGGCCTGTGGAAAAGAAAATAAAAGTTTCAGTTAATTTAATCAGTGAGGAAAATATAAATGAATTTAGTACAAAGGGCTGGCAGTAGCAAATGGATACATCGGCATTAAAGAATTCCGTATTAAGTTTTATGAAAAGCTTCAATTTCATAACAGTGTTGTATATTTCCGTTGTTTCCGCGGTGACCATCCTTAAAATAGGAAACTCCGGGGGAGCACTCATGTTTCTGAACTCAGTAAACACGCTGCCTCCGGTTCCGGGGAAAATGTTTTTAATTTCCTTAAGTTTTTTTGTGCTTTTGATGGTTCTGATGTACATGCATGACAATTATGAGATAAAACATCAGTGGTGTATTATTGTTATGGAATTTATATGTACGGTTTTTGTGATTGTCGCACTGCAAGTAAACTATAACGGCCTCATCCTTCTCTTTGTGGCGCATATCATGAAATACTTTGAGGGAAGCAGCAAAAAACTGCTCCCCCTTATATTGGGCAGTACATTTTTTCTTATTTTTGATTTCAATGCCTGCTCTTATTTTTTTAAAATTACTTCTTTTGAGACCTATATGGAGTATTACATCGGAACAGTGGCGGCAATCTTAATTCTGATTAAAAATCTTTTTACGACGTTAAACATCATTCTTTTTATTGTATATACCATTTTGCACCTGCGGGAACAGATGGATGAAAAGGATGAGATAAATTCCCTGAATGAGCGGCTTCAGGCTGCAAACAGGGAACTTGAAAATTATGCTGCCGAGTCGGAAAAACTGGCGCAGACGAGGGAGAGAAACAGGCTGGCCAGAGAAATACATGACACGCTGGGACACACCCTTACCGGCATTATCGCAGGGATTGATGCGGCATCGGCCGTTGCCGATGTTTCACCCGAAACGTTAAAGCGGTATCTTTCACTGGTCTCGGATGTGGCAAGGCAGGGGATGACAGATGTAAGACGCTCCGTCAATGAACTGCGGCCCGATGCACTGGAACAAAGAGACTTGCTGTCGGCAATCCATAAAATGATTTCGCAGATGAACGCTGCTTCTAAGGTGAATATCACATTGGATAACAGCGCAGGCAGGTTGTCCTTTGGCGAGGATGAGGAGGAGGTGATTTACCGGATTATTCAGGAAAGCATCACCAATTCTATCAGGCACGGAAAGGCGGACACGGTAAGAATCCGGATGACGCGGGAATACAATATTGTGACGATAACAATAAAGGATAATGGTGTCGGCGCTTCGAATATCGAGCCGGGATTTGGCCTTACACACATGAAAGAACGATTGGATATGCTCGGCGGGAAGATGCATGTTGACGGAAGAGACGGTTTTTGCGTGGTGGCGGAAATTCCAATAAGATGGGGAACGGAAAATGATTAAAATATTAATTGCAGACGATCAGGAACTGATAAGAGACAGCCTGCGCATTGTGCTTTCCGGTAATACGGATTTTTCTGTAAATACTGCGGCAAACGGTATTGAGGTGGTCAGGGCTGTCAGGAGGGATAAGCCGGATGTCATTTTAATGGATATCAGAATGCCGGAAATGGATGGCGTGCAGTGTACCCAGATCATCAAAGAAAACTATCCTGAAATAAAGATTATTATTCTGACAACCTTTGATGATGATGAATATATTTTCAGCGCTTTAAAGCATGGGGCCAGCGGCTATCTTTTGAAAGGTATTTCCGCGGACCGGCTGATTGAGGCGATACATAAAGTCTATCATGGGAATGCTATGATCAATGAGGATATAGCCGGGAAGGTTTTGAAAATGTTTTCGCAGATGGCAAGGGAAAATGCGGCAGTCATTACGGTGGATGAAGATTATATAAGGGAAATTACGGAGTCGGAGTGGAAGGTGATAGGACTTGTGTCAAAAGGGCTGTCCAATAAGGAGATAGCGGCGGAACTTTTCCTTACGGAAGGCTCTGTGAGAAACTATTTAAGCTCTGTCTTAAAGAAGCTTGATCTGCGTGACAGAACACAATTAGCTATTTGGGCTGTACAGTGGAGGAAAAGTTGACTTTGAGGAAAAAGAAGATTATGGGCAAAAGATTTTCCGCAGGAGTTTTTCTGACGGCAGCCCTGGTGACGGCAGCAGCTTCTCTGTATTTTTTTCAGCATAAAAGGACAATAACGCTGGGGTTTTTTACAGGCAGTCCATGGGATGTTCCGGATGCTTACACCTATCAGCTTATTGATGATGCGGTGGAGAAATTTGAGAGCGGTCATCCAGGGGTGACGGTGAAGTTTGTGAGCGGAATTCAGAAAGATGACTATTCGGAATACATTGCGTCTGCGCTGATAAAGGGAAACGCACCGGATGTTTTCTTTGTACTGCCGGAAGATTTTTCCGCATTTGCCGGTACAGATGCTCTGATGAAACTGGATGAGTATATTGACAGGGATGCTGATTATGATAAATCCAGATATTATAATGCATCTTTTGAATTTGGTAACATTTCCGGCAGTCAGTATGGGATTCCTTTCGAGAGTGTGCCAAGTATGATGTTTGTAAATAAAACGCTGCTGAAAAATGAAGGGATCAATGAAATACCGGAAGATTGGACATGGGAAGAGTTTTATGAGATCTGCAGCAGGGTTACCAAAGATACTGACGGCAATGGAATAGAAGATCAGTTTGGTGTCTACGGTTATACATGGCAGCACGCTTTTATCACAAATGGCGTGGATATCTTTGATGCAAATGGTACGAGCTGCAATCTGCTCAGTCAAAATGCGATAGAGGCTGTGGATTTCATTAAGGAAATAAATGGACTTACAAAAGGAAATGTTGTCATGGCAGATGACTTCGATAAGGGGAATGTGGCGTTTATGCCTGCTCTTTTGTCGGATTACAGAACCTATAAGCCTTATCCGTGGAACATCAAAAAATATACGAATTTTGAGCTGGACTGTATCGCGCTGCCACGGGGAGAAAAGGGAGATAACAAATCAACCATGAGCACGCTTTTGATGGCCATGAATTCCAGAACAGACAATGAGGGGCTTGCCTGGGAACTGATAAAAACTTTTTGTTACGATATAGAAATTCAAAGTGAAATATATACCTATAAAGAAGGCGCGTCTGTATTGAAAACGGTTACCGATTCCATGACGACCATGTTAAGCATAAATCAGGTGCTGTCCGAAGAGGGGGGAATGGATATAAACCTTATCACATCCATTATGGATCATGCCGAGCCGGATTATAATTTTAAGGATACCACATCGGTTGAGGAAATGATTGACGCCGGCATTGATGATATTATAGAAAACGAGACGGATTCGAAAATCGGACTGCAGATGATAGAAAAACGAGTCAGAAGTTTTCTGAATGAATAGATATTTTAAACGGTTTGTAAATGGCAGATATGTCCATGACATTTGTCATATACAAACCGTTTTTCTTATTTGACGAATGTCACTATAAAAGATATGACATCCGGCAATAGGCAGACCACGGCAATTTTTCTACAATAAAGACAGATAAGGTCATGAAAGCAAAATGAATATTACAGGGAAGGGAGGCATGGGTTAGATGAGTGACGGTTATATTTTGCAGATGAAAAATATCACCAAAAAATTTCCTGGGGTTAAGGCGCTTTCTGATGTAACGTTAGAAGTTTCTGAGGCTTCCATACATGCAATATGCGGTGAAAACGGAGCGGGAAAATCCACTCTGATGAAGGTTTTGTCAGGCGTTTATCCATATGGCAGCTATGATGGCGAGATTTTTTTTCAGGGTAAAAAAATGACGTTCAAAAACATCAAGGACTCTGAACGCACGGGGATTGTTATCATTCACCAGGAGCTTACGATGATTCCCGAGCTGTCCGTTACGGAAAATATTTTCATGGGCAATGAAATTGTGGAAAAAGGACTCATAAATTGGGAAAAAGAACGAAGAAGAACAAGAGAGCTGTTGGAAAAAGTCGGACTGCATATTGACCCGAATACCATCATCAAAAATCTGGGCGTCGGGCAGCAGCAGCTTGTTGAAATCGCAAAGGCGTTGTCCAAAAATGTCAAAGTGCTTATTCTGGACGAACCGACATCATCGTTAAATGAAGCGGATTCAGAAAATTTGCTGCGTTTGATGCTTGAACTGAAAGAGCAGGGAATTACCTGTATTATGATATCCCACAAGTTAAATGAGATAGCGGCAGTTTCCGATTATGTGACGGTGATCAGGGATGGAAAAACTGTGGACGGTTATGCCGTGGAAGCGGGCAGGGTTGACGAGAACAAAATCATCAAGGCTATGGTGGGGCGTGAGATTGAAAACAGGTATCCTGAGCATACGCCAAAAATCGGAGAAGTTATTTTTGAGGTTTCGGACTGGCGTGTTGAGGATGCGAAAGTTCCCGGGAAAATGCTCTGCAAAGATTCCGCCTTTTATGTGAGGGCCGGAGAGATTGTCGGGTTTGCCGGTCTTATGGGGGCTGGCAGAACGGAATTGATGAGATCTTTGTTTGGAAAAAGCATGGGGACTTTCAGAGGCGGCAAAATGAAAATAGGAGGCAGGGAAGTCCGGATCAATTCTGTCAGAGAGGCTATTAAAAATAGGATTGCTTATGTGCCGGAGGACAGAAAGGGACTGGGATTAAATCTTCTTGACACGATCAGAAAAACAGTTGTTTCCGCAAATCTTGATGTGATTAAAACAAAAGGCCTTCTGGATTTTGATAAAGAGAGGGCAGCCTCGGAAAAATATAGAAATTCCCTGAAAATCAAGTGCCGGGATGTGGGTGTTGGTGTGAATACGTTATCAGGCGGAAACCAACAGAAGGTCGTCCTTTCAAAGTGGATGTTTACGGAACCGGATATTCTCATTTTGGATGAGCCGACAAGGGGTATTGATGTGGGCGCAAAGTATGAGATTTATAAATTGATTCATCAGCTTGCGGATCAGGGAAAAGCGATTATTCTGGTGTCTTCCGAACTTCCGGAACTTCTCGGAATGGCAGATCGTATTTACACGATTTTTGAGGGAAAGATCACAGGTGAGATTTCCGCAAAAGAGGCAGATCAGGAAATGTTAATGAAGAAGATGACCACAACGGCTTAAGAGGAGACGATCATGAAATATATTAAAAAGGTGTTGGGCGAAGATCTTCGTCAATATACGATGGTAGTTGCCCTGGCAGCGCTCATTATAATTTTCAATATTGCATCGGGAGGTAAGATGATTACTTCCTCAAATTTTCAAAATTTAATATCGGGAAATGCTTATGTATTGGTTTTGGCTTTAGGAATGCTCATGGTAATTGTAATCGGACAGATCGATCTGTCGGTGGGCTCGGTGGCAGGATTTGCCTCCATGGTAATGGCGATAACCGCCCGTCAGTTTAATCTTCCATGGTATGTTGCGATTCTGGTTGCGCTGGCAATCGGTATGATAGCCGGAGCGTGGCAGGGCTTTTTCTTATCAAGGCTTGGCATTCCGGGATTCATCACAACGCTTGGCGGTATGATGATATTCAGAGGCGGTGTTATTTGGATATCAAACTCAATTTCAGTTCCTGTTCCCTCAGAGCTGAAATGGTTTGGTGCCGGTTATCTTCCGGAATGGGGACCTGCTTTTACCGGGATGAATAACTCAACTTTATTGCTTGGAATGATTGCGATAGTTGTGTACATCATTATCCAGATGAAGAAGTATACCCATTCGGGAGATGTTACCGGTGAGAAAGAGGTGTTCTGGCCCTTTGCAGTCCGCATCGGAATTGTGGCGGCTGTGATCGGATATGTGACATGGCTTTTCGGAAGCGGAAGACCGGGCACAAGTTTTCCGATTCCCGGACTGATTCTTGTGATACTGATCATCCTGTATTATCTGGTTACGGAAAGAACATCCTTCGGACGCCATGTCTATGCGGTAGGGGGAAATAAGTCGGCGGCAGAGCTTTCCGGTGTCAATGTAAGAAGAACATATTTTCTCACAATGCTTAACATGTCAGTTCTGGCAGCTGTGGCTGGCATATTGTTTGTGGGACGTTCCACAGCGGCGGGGCCGGCGGACGGAACCTCATGGGAGATGGATGCCATCGCATCTGTATTCATCGGCGGTGCGTCTGTATCAGGCGGTGTTGGAACTGTCATTGCAACGATGGTCGGCGGCCTGGTGATGGCGGTCTTGAACAACGGACTTATGCTTATGGGCGTTGGAGCAGACAAAACACAGGTTATTAAGGGCTTTGTGCTTTTAGCGGCTGTAGCCTTTGATGTATATAACAAGAAAAACAGAGGGTAAAACTCTGAAATAGAAAAGGAGGAAGGATTATGAAAGCAAAAAAAGCAGTATCACTTTTGATGGCGGCAGCTCTTGCGGCAACCATGCTGACAGGATGCGGCGGTGGCAGAGGAACGGAGGAGGCAGCAGCACCTGCAGAAACACCTGCAGACACACCTGCAGCGGTGGAGGAGACTGCCGAAGGCGAAAATACTGAGAATACAGAACCTGAAAAGGCAGCTGAGTCTTCGGCCGCAGGCGGCGGTATCGTGGGTGTGGCTCTGCCATGGCTTGGAACACAAAACTGGGCAGAGGCGGAAGTGATGTTTAAAGAACAACTTGAGGCAGCAGGTTACAAAGCGATTATTCAGGCAGCTGACCAGAAAGTTCCGCAGCAGCAGCAACAGATTGAGTCCATGATTGAGAACGGCGCACAGGTTATCGTTGTCGGTCCTGTTGACGGCTCACAGCTTGGCTCGGTGTTAGAGAAGGCAAAAGATGCGGGCGTATATGTAATCGGGTATGACAGACTGCTGGAAAATACAACAGGCGTTGACGGCGTAGTGCAGTTTGGCAGTGTGAAGACAGGTGAATTACAGGCACAGGCGCTTTTACAGGGGTTAAAAGAATTAAAGGGTGAGGCTCCTTACAACATTGAACTTTTTGGCGGCGGCCCGGCTGATCCGAATGCACCGAACTTTTTCACAGGCGCAATGTCAGTGCTCCAGCCGCTCATTGACGATGGGACTCTGGTTGTTGTATCAGGGCAGACAGATTTCACACAGTGTGCGACAGTTGACTGGGATAACTCGAAAGCGCAGTCACGTATGGATGCCATCCTTGCAGGTAACTATTCAGACATTGAGATTGACGGTGTTCTTTCACCGAACGACGGCATTGCCCGTGCGATCATTACATCCTGTGAGAACGCAGGACAGCCGATTCCTGTAGTATCAGGACTGGATGCGGAAAATGAATCTGTTGAGTGGGTATGGTCCGGCAGACAGTATTCCACAGTTGCAAAACCGACCGATGCACTTGTTGGACAGACAGTTTCCATTATTGACAGCCTGTTAAGCGGTAACGGGATGCCTGCAACCGATGTGACGGCAAACAATGGCGTAATTGATGTTCCGATTTACGAACTGCCGCCTGTCGTTGTGACAAAGGACAATGCAAAAGAAGTATTTGCGGATGATCCCGACAGAATGGCTCTGTTGAAAGACTAATATTTCTTCTAAGATTAATATTTCTTCTAAAAGAAGTGTGCAATTTCAGATTAGACGGTATAGCCCCGATTATAAGGGCTGTATCGTCTTTTCCTGTTTCCGTATAACCCTGCGTTTTGGCTGTGCGGCAGAACTTTCTTTGCATTTAGGCAGTGTTGTGACCAATGGAGGATATTCTGACTGGGCGACCACGGTTATTGAGGCTTCGGTAAAGTCCATGTGGTATCGTTTCAGCCGCCGGATACGGTATGCCACCATTTGTCATGTGAATGTACAGTTCACTTGCTTTCGTGCAAACAGATATTTTGCTAAGATTTGTGTATCAAATCAAAAGGAGGAACACATATGGAGTTTGCAGAAAAATTGATAGCGCTACGCAAGGGCAGAGAATTGACACAGGAGCAATTAGCAGAACAGCTCAATGTTTCCAGGCAGTCCGTCTCTAAATGGGAAAGCGGGCAGGTCATACCGGAAGTGGAGAAGCTGCTTGAACTGAGTAAGGCTTTTGATGTCAGCATTGACTATTTACTGAAGCCGTCGGAATTAGATGAATTGTCGGTGAAGACACAGATGCTGGAACAGCAGCAGGAGAAGCTGTTGATCAGAGAACAGAAGCGTACCTGCATTTTAAAAAGCATTATGTATACAGTGGTAATCTATCTCATATTTTTAGCGGTATGTTTTGTGGAACACAGCCTGATATTTACGTTGGAATCAGAACTGGTATGGGGCCTATTGGGTAATCGTGTAATTTGGGCTGAATTTTTTATCGCAACCGCAATTGTGGTTCTGGTGTGGGCGAGGAATTTCAGGAATAAAGAATAAAGCAGTTGGGCGGTGTAGAATGCATTTTGCTTTACACCGCTCTATTTTATTATGGTAAAAATATGCTATACTGTTAGAAAATAGAATCTATGGCAGAGATGAGGCTGAATCAATTGAAAGATAGAGCATCAAAGAAACAGAGTGAATATGTATGCGGCAATGCGCTTATAAGAAGCCTGCGAAAACGGATAGTGTTCTTTATGGTGTTCATAGTCTGCCTTTTCGGCGGCTGTGGTCAGGTACAGCGCGAGGTCCGGGGTGAAACCGGAATAAAAGAGGAACCTGGAAGCGAAGAGGAATCTATGACTGACAAGGAACCTGTAACCCAAGCCCTGCCAGACAACGACTCCATCAAGGAATCCATCTATGATTATTATGGAAAGGAAGACCATGAGGAAATCAATGAGGAAGAGATGGAAGCGGTAAAGGGAAAATTACCGGCATATTTTCTTACGGTACACAGCGGCGAAGAGTTCGCCCTGATGCGGGAATGGTATGATTGGGACAGTGTTCAAAGTCTCATAGTATACTTTTCCGGGGATTTAAAAGAATGGCAGGAGGAAGATCTGCTGGCGCTTAAGCAGTATCATGGCAGTGTGACTGTGGAGAGTGATGCAGGGACAGTTCCGGCGCGTGCCTTCACTTATCTGACAGGCGCGCAGGAAGTATATCTTTTTGCCAGCACAGATGTGTCCGATGTGACCGGAATTCTGCCGGAAGGAGCATGTTTTCCAACACAGATGAAAGCCGTGACACTGTTTGGATATCAGGAAGGAAAGTATGCAGAGCTGCTTCGGCTTTTACAGGATTCCCAGGTGGAAACGATGACGGTAAGACCGGATGCCAGGACAGAGGAGACGCAGAATTTCTGGTTGGACGATGTGTCCGGGATAGGCACTCTTAAGGTATTGACTTTACAGGATATAGCCATCCGGATACGTGACGAAGCGGCCATAGACGGCTCTGGGATTGAGCGGATAGAGGGCTTTATCGATCGGGATACGGATTTATGTTTTGTGGAGAGGCTTGCGCATTTAGAGGAAATTACCAGCCGGATTGTAGATGTTCGGGATTTGTCGCCTCTGATGGAAAGAAAAGAACTTGCGCTTTATCTGGAATTTTATAAGAAAACAAAGGAGTTTTCGCAGGAAGATTACGGTGGCAGCAATTATACGGTATGTCCTGACTTTGAGAGAATGGTCTCCCTGCCGGGCGAGGCAGAAGGCAATAGATTCCTGGGTATTTATCAGCGCAGAGAAGACCAGGGGCGGGTGGCAGAGTGTTTTATAATCGATCGGTTTTCAGAGGCTTCCGATCAGGAAGATGAGCTGAGAATGATGGATACGGAGCCATGGATTCGGGTTACGGAGGGCTCTGCGGTCTATGAACTCAGACCGGAGGAAGGGTATGGATTTCTTGCTGGCATCAGAAACCGGATGACCTTTGAGGATATTAATTTTGACGGGGTAAAGGATATCGTATTGGAAGCCGGAAGCTATGGGACGCAGGCGCTTACTTATAAATATGGGTGGATTTGGGAGCAGACATCCGGCAGGTATGAGTTTTCCCCTGCCTTTGCCGGGATTGGCAATCCTGTGATCGATTCCGAACAGCAGCTGGTGCGCAGCTCCTGGCGCAATTGGGCAGCTTCTCATAGTTGGGCGATTTACCGGTATGTGGACGGTCAGTTCGTGATGCAGGGCAAGTTGACGGAAGAGCCTTTGTTTGAAGAAGATATACCGCCGGAATTAGAAGTGCCGGAAGATGCCGAGGTATGGCGCTGGCAGGAAGAAATCATGGAAGACGGGGAAGTGGCGGAGGTGATAAACTCTTATGCCATAGAGGCCGAGGGAGAAGAGACCATATACACGGATTCGGAAAGATATGAAAGTTATTATGCAAAGGATAGTTACTGGGGATGAAAAACCAGCCTCAATTATGTCTGTGCCGAGGCTGGTTTTCCGTGAAGGCTGGTGAAACATCACCAGGTTTTGTATCTAAATCTTGTGCTTTGCATAAGAAGTAACGGTTAAAAAGGCAAACAGCGGAATCTCGATCACACAGGCGCCGATCATTACGTGAGGAAGCCATATGGCGATAGTCCCGATATTCCAGAAGTCAAAATCTGCGGCGGCATACAGAATACTGGTCTGCAGTCCTGTTGTGCATGCCGGAAGAATACTATAAATCCACTGGCCCAGGTCTTGCGGCAGAATCATATACACAAGGATTGGTAAAATACAAAACAAGAGCGCTGTGGAGAGACAGACTGTCATATTTTTTATTCTGGAGGACAGAAACAGGGTAAAGCTGATAACGGACAGTGTGCCAAGGAATCCGGCTGCGGCGATAAAGCATTGCAGCTGACCGATATTCATGTTCGGCAGATTGATGGCAGAATACAGCATCTGCATGGAAGTTTTAGTACATTCCCATCCCCAGAGACTGTTAGAGATAAGAATATAAAGAACTGCACAGAGGGAGTATGTTGTGCCGCCGATCAGGAACAAAGACAGAATCTTTATCAGGGCAAATTTCCCTCTGCCGTATTTCGTACAGCGGAAGATGTCATCAGCGCCGGTCTGGTAATCGGAAGTGAAAACGGGTGCGGCGATGACGGTACAAAAAAGTACGATTAAAAAGGCAAGGAATATCTGATAATCCATGGCGTTTGTGCTGTACCCAGGGAAGAACCGGTAGGGTTTTTCTACCCTGTCATATAGGGTTATGGCTGCACTTTGTGCAGCAGGATGTTTTTTCTGTTCCTGCTTCATCAGGGACGTAATACGATTTTCACATACCTTGTAGTAATCATCAATCCGATTCGGGTCAATCTCCATAATGGTGGGGGCGATTCCCGTATCCGGATTGGCAAAGACTTCTCTGATCCCATGTAAAAGAGGAGCATAGGGCTGGATTTCCGTTTCATAAACGCCTTCCGGCAGATCATAAGAAACTTCCACCCCATATTTTTGCAGACAGGCCTGATAATCTTCCACTGCCTTTTTTATGTTTTCAGAGGTAACCGGTCCGGCAATAGCAGCCTGCAGGTCTTTTTCATAGGCGATGGAAGGCAGGCCTTTCAGGACGACCTCTTTTCCGTCTGCATCCGTATAGCTGTTGAAGGAAAAGGTAATGGGCAGCCATGCCATGACAAAAGTGAGCAGGAAAGACATGAGCAACAGGATGATCGTTAATCGAGTTTTTAAGATTCGTTTCATTTCTAATTTCAGTAAGCGCATGGCGTTCACCTCCGGTCAATATTTTTTTGCGGAAACATCCATAAATACAGATCTTCCAGATGCGGGGATGCCGGTATGGAATCTTCAATATAAGGTTCGGCGGCAAGATAGCGGATAGAAATCTGCCCTGCATCTTCGTTGCGGACGTTTACAATCTGCAGTTTGCGCTCATACTCCGGCAGGCGGTTCATGGGAATCTGTGCAGTCCATATTTTGCCCTCAACCAGCCGTACCAATTCCTCTGTGGTTCCCCGGGCAATCAGTTTTCCGCCCTTCATAACTGCATTTTGTGTGGCGATATATTCCACATCGGAGACAATGTGTGTGGAGATCAGGACGATGCGGTCATGGGCAAACTCAGAGAGCAGGTTGCGGAAACGGACTCGTTCGCCCGGGTCAAGACCGCTGGTAGGCTCGTCTAAGATTAAAACCTCAGGCTCATTTAATAAGGCCTGTGCAATGCCAACCCGGCGTTTCATGCCGCCGGATAATTTTATGATTTTTTTGTTCCGAACATGGGATAAGGTCATCTGTTCCAGAAGCTCATGAATCCTGCGTTTACTGTCTTTTGGCGTAAGCCCTTTCAGGACAGCTACATATTCCAGATAGTCCTTTACGGTAAATTCCGGATAAAAGCCAAATTCCTGGGGCAGATAGCCAAACACATCACGATAGCTTTCTTTCAGTTCACAGATGGGGATTCCATCGTATAAAATCTCTCCGGAAGAAGGTGCCATAATGCCTGCGATTATCCGCATGAGAGTGGTTTTCCCGGCGCCGTTTGCGCCTAACAGCCCCCACACACCGGGGGTTATGTGTAAGGATACATCATCCACTGCCGTTACATCTTTAAATTGTTTAGAAACATGTTCCATACATAATTCCATAATAATCTCCATTCTGCCGTCAAGTCGGCGGCACAAATAATAATGAAAGTCAATTTTCTTTTATACGACAAGCTGTGATTCCGTGTAGCACGAATCCTTTAGGATATGCCAACATTGCTGCAAACAAAAGACAAGGAGCAGGGTGCATACCATAATCCAGGTGCGGGACAAAGACTGTTGGAACCAAAATGCATGCCGGCTTGGAAGGGCACAAAACATCAGGATTAAAAAGAAGCAGAATGCCAGGCTTCCCGTGAAAAAGTGTCTGGGTGTAAAATGTCCGAGCATATACAGGCATCCGCTGCCTGCCAGAAGGAAGGGAAAGCACAAGTATAACATGGCGCTGCCTGCCGGCAAGGTGGTCTTTATCATTGTGGAAAGGAAAATACTGCCTAATAGAAAGATATCCCCGATGCTGATGATCAGCAGTCTGGATAACAGCAGTTTTCCGCAGGAAAAACGGGATACCGCCTCAATTTCCTGCATTTGATAACGGACAGACCGGTAGAGTAACGGCAGAACAGACATAAAAACCAGAATTGACAGGCAAAACAACAGCTTTACCATAGTCTGCGGGGTGACATAATATTCGTAAAATCGGACAAGCATACCATGCAGGATGCATAGAAAAAATCCCTGTATGATCCAGATTTTCCAGCCTATGAAAGCAATCTGTCCGGATAGAAAGCCCATAAAGGAGATACGTTTCCTACGTTTTCTCAGACCGGCTTCTTTTCTGGCGAGTAAAATCGTGTTTTCCAGATGTTTCTCATGGATGCCGGCGGGGGCTTGCTGCAATGATTGTTTCAGGTTCTTTTCTAAAAGTTCATAGTTCACAATAACCATCCTTTCATCAATTTAATCGTTGTTTTTACCGGATTAAAGGTCCTGGGTCTTCCTGTCAGCGGGGATTTCTTCTGATGAGGCGATTTCTGTCTTTAGCACTTTCAGGGCGCGGCGCAGCCTGGTCTGCACGGTTCGCAGTGGCATTTGCAGTACTTGGGCGATTTCACGCAAGGTCAGTTCCTGTCCGAAACGCAGGAGTACAATTTCCTGCAGGTCTTCCGGCAGACAGCGAACCATCTGCCTGATTGCCATATCAGAATGGATGTCCTCAAAAGCCGGTTCTGCATAGCTGATGTCAAAAGCTGATTCTTCTAAAGATATATCAGTATACCGAGCCCTTCGCCTCATATCAACGCAGGTATTGGCGGCAACCTGATATAAAAAGGATTTAAACCGGCCTTTGTGTGTATAGCGGTCAAAGTAGCGTATGACTTTCAGAAACGTTTCCTGTGCCGCGTCCTCTGCCAGACTGCGGTTTGGAGCATGCCAGAGGCAATACCGCAGAATTTCAGGGTAGTACATGGCAATCAATTCATCTGTTGCATCGAGATCCCCTTGTGCTGTTTTCCGGATTAATTCATCTTCGCGCGTCAAAATTATTCCTCCTGAGGGTGTCCCCTCATAAGTATATAACGTAGCATCTGTCCAGAAATGATTTCGTTTTAGGAAATTTTATGTTTTTTTCGACATGAGAATGGCAGACATGATTATAAAGAAAGGATTTATAAAAGGTCACTCCTTTTTAATACCAGGCAGATTCCACCGATAATGGCTGGCCAGCATACGGATTGCGACGACCAGAAAGGCGCCGAACAGCATCGCATAGTCCGAGTGGGTGAATTGCAGAAGAATGACGTACAGACAGGCGCCGGAAATAGATGCGCAGGCATAGACATGTTTTTTCAGGACAAAAGGAGTTTCCCCGGCCATGATATCCCGCAGGATGCCGCCGCCGATTCCCGTAATGACGCCAAGAAATATAATAAGGAAATGATATTCGCTATAACCGGCATTCACTCCGGTGTCCACGCCAATGACCGTGAAAGCACCGAGTCCCACAGCGTCCAGGATATTCATGATTTTTTCGTAATTGTCCATGTAGCGGCTTTCCAGTAAAAAGGGCCGGAAACGGAACAGTAAGAACATGATGAGCACCGTCAGGAAGGCAGTCAGCACATAAACCGGATCACGGAACATATTGGGAGGAATATTGCCTATCAGCAGATTTCTGATCATGCCACCGCCCACGGCCGTGATAACACCCAGCACAATAATACCGAATAAATCCAGTTTTTTACGGACGGCAACCATAGCGCCAGAAGAGGCAAAGGCTATGGTGCCGACGATTTCTATGGGAAAAAAGACAGTTGCATGCAATTCCATGGTAACTCCTTTCATATAACAAGTATAAATGCGCGATTTTATATCTCGCTGAATGTGAATGAAGAATAGAAACAATATAACACGCATGTTCTGACAGTACAAGAAAAAAATCATCTTTATCCCTTGCCAAACTTGACGGAGTATGGTATCATATCATTCGTTGGGGCTCCATGGTCAAGCGGTTAAGACATCGCCCTTTCACGGCGGTAACACGGGTTCGATTCCCGTTGGAGTCATTGGTTTTATGAGTTTGCGGACCTTTAGCTCAGTTGGTTAGAGCAACCGGCTCATAACCGGTCGGTCCTGGGTTCGAGTCCCCGAAGGTCCATCAAGAATCCACCAGGATTCACCAGAGGTTAAACAAATTCCCTCAAATCAGTTCCGTAAGGGAACAGAATGGAACAAATTCCCTAAGTCAGTTTTGCAGGGGAATAAGTGAGAACAAATTCCCCAAGTCAGTTTTGTAAGGGAATAAGTGAGAACAAATTCCCCAAGTCAGTTTTGTAAGGGAGCAGAATGGAACAAATTCCCAAGGGAATTTGTTCGGAGTTAATCTCGAAGAGATTTACTCCATCTCCATTGACAGGAAAAACTTCTGGATATATAATGTAGTAGCTGAAACAAAAAGGCCCGGTGGCTCAGTTGGTTAGAGCGCCGCCCTGTCACGGCGGAGGTCGTGGGTTCGAGTCCCATCCGGGTCGTTTCACAGTCAAACTCATAATCATATTGGTCATATGCCGGCGTGGCGGAACTGGCAGACGCACAGGACTTAAAATCCTGCGGGACTAACCTCCCGTACCGGTTCGATTCCGGTCGCCGGCACTATTTCAAAGCAAGGGAAACGTTGATGTTTACAGCGTTTCCTTTGTTTTTTTGCTTGTGAGATAAACAGGCGTCTGCTATTATGTGGATATACGCGGGGAAAAACTATGAAACTATTTAAAAAACTATCCTTTCTGGGCAAAATCTTTACAGGAATGATGGTGGCATCGATCATACCAATGCTGGGTGGCTATTTTTTGCTGCTGCAGGTACTGAATCTGACTTACCAGAATCATTTAAACAGGGAAGCGGAGAGCACCCTTGCCATGGCGGAGGAATCTTTGGAGGAAGCGTTCCTTAATATTTTCAGTGTATTAGGCAGGTTGAGCGAGGATGCATCAGTCGGCCTTTTTCTGGAACGGGGAGAGGAGAAATTCGCAGAAGACCTTTACAGGAAACTCTATGCGGCAGCAGGGGAATGTGGGAGCTACGCCAGTTTTTCCATCTATGACAGTGCAGGATACAGGAAGATGACTGTGACGGACAATAAATATATCAGCAAGAAATTGTCCCTGAATTGGAACATATTGTACCGGGCGGACAGGCATCCGGAAGAGTACGTGGTCTGTAATGCAAGACTCTATGAGGGGGAAAAGCGGGTGGAATATCTGCGTGTGGGCAAGCCTGTCCTGAATGAAGACGGTGACGTACAAGGATATGTAATCGCAACCATTGTCAAAGATAATTTTGATAATATGCTCAAAGGACTGGGGAAGGAGAAAGAGGGAGTCATCTATGTGATGGATGATTTCAGGGAGATTGTATACTTTTCCAGTGAAAGCTACTCGGAAGAAATCGTGAATGCAGGCAAAGCCCTGTTTAAGATGGAAGCGCCCTGTATGAGCATGGAGAAAGACAGTTTCTATTATTTGGATTATAATAAAGAATGTAACCTGTATATTATGTACCGCCAGCCCACGGCCTTTTTAAATCATATGAAAAGTTATGTGCTGTGCATTGCGGTGCTGACAGGAATCTTCAGTGTGTTGGTCTGTCTTTTCCTGTCCTATTATTTCAGCCGTCTGATCTATAAGCCGATTCAGCGGATGCAGCTTGCCATCGGAGAGATTAAGAAGGGAAACTATGAGACGCATATTGAAGTGAGCGGTGACGATGAGCTGGGACAGCTGTCAGAAAGTTTTAATGCCATGTCAACGCATCTGCAAGATAACACGGAGCGGCTGATTCAGCGGGAGAGGGAATTAAGCGACAGCAACATTAAGATGATGCAGGCACAGTTAAATCCCCACTTTTTATACAATACACTGGATACCATGAAGTGGATGGCGAAGGAGAACGGGCTGCCGGAACTGGTGTCCATGTCTTCCAATCTGGCACAGATTCTCAGGATGAGCATTTCTGCCAGACCGATCATCCGGCTTTCTCAGGAAATCGCTCTGGTGGAGGCTTATACGGAGATTCAGAAGATCCGCTTCGAGGATAAGTTTGAACTGATTGTGGATATACCAGAAGACCTGGCAGAGTGTATGGTTCCCAAGCTGACCCTGCAGCCTATTGTGGAGAATGCCATCATCCACGGGCTGGCAGAGTGTGAGGCGGGCATGGTGCTGGTGCAGGCATCTGCGGTGAATGGCGGGGGTGATCTGTCGGGGATTGGCGCAGACAGCAGCGCTTTGGCACTGGAAGGAGAGACCCTGCAGATTCTGGTGCAGGATGATGGGGCCGGCATGACAGCGGAGGAAGTGAAGCAGCTCAATGAAACAGGTCAGACCGCGAAAGGGAAAACGTCCGGGCATGAAAGTATCGGTTATAACAATGTGGATGCTATCATCAGACTGCATTATGGAGAGCAGTACGGACTGTATACGGAGTCGGAAAAGGGCGCTGGCACCAAGGTGTATCTGCTGCTTCCCCTGATCCGGGATACGTAGATAATTATGTGATACAGAGAGCATAAACATGGAACCTTTAAGGGTTAGATGTTTATGATGAGGAGTTGTGCGAAAGAGGAAGCAGGCAGGGGAAATGCCTGAGAATGGAGAGGGTATGTACAAGGTAGTGGTAGTGGAGGATGAAAAGCGTGTGCGTCAGGGCATTATCATGGGAACGGACTGGACCAAGATCAACTGTATCGTGATGGGAGAAGCGGCTAACGGAGAGGAAGGGGTGGAGATCATCCGCAAATGCAGGCCGGATATTGTAGTCACGGATATCCGGATGCCGAAGATGATGGGGATTGAAATGATTGAGCGGATTCAGGAATATGGACTGGAACCCTATGTGATTTTCCTTACAGCCTATGACGATTTCACGTATGCACAGCAGGCCATTAAACTGGGTGTGGCGGATTACCTTTTGAAACCTTTTAAGGACGGGGAACTGGAAAGCACCATAGTTAAGATTATAGAAAGGAATAAGCGGGATTCGGAGCGCAAGGAACAGCAGAACCAGGAACTGCGTCTGGATGCGGGGGATAAGAGCAAATATATCATGGATGCCATCGCCTATGTAGATGTCAATTATGCCAATCCCAACATTTCCGTCAAGGCAGTGGCAGACAGCCTGGGAATCAGCGAGGGGCATTTGAGTCATCTGTTCCGCAAGGAGACGGATTCCACGTTGATAGCCTTTGTGACCAAGAAGCGCATGCGTGTAGCCATGAGTCTGCTGCAGGATTATCGGCATAAGGTATATGAGGTGGCAGAACAGGTCGGTTATCGCAACATTACTTACTTCAGCGCCACGTTTAAAAAATATGTGGGTGTTTCGCCCTCAGAATATCAGAATCGTTACAGCCCGGAGTGATTTCCGGGCTTTTTCTTTTGTGCGAAATGTGTCAGAATTGTGAAAGATATAAGCGTATTGTCCAGTAGACTCTTTTGTGCATTTTGTATATAATTTTAGTATGAAATAAATAAAAGTTGCATGTTTTCACATATTACATCTCAGAAAACGACAGAAAAAGAGAACGTGCAGCCAAAATGTGAAGGAGGAAAAAGTTATGAGAAAGAACGTCATGAAAAAAGTGACAGCGGCAATTCTGGCGGCGTCAATGATCTTTTCGTTGACAGCCTGCGGCGGTTCGGATGAACCGGCGTATACGCCCGGAATAGACACACCGGCAGCTGAAACGCCTGCGGCACAGGAGCCGGCAGCGGAAGCGCCCGCACAGACAGAAGAGTCCGCGGACCAGGAAGCGGCTTCCGGGACAGACGATCTGGTAGCGGCGGCTCAGGCGGAAGGATCCTTAGTGGTTTATGGATCTTGTGAGGAGGCATATCTGTCCGCAGCATGTCAGAAATTTGAAGAAATGTACGGCATCAAGGTGGATTACCAGAGACTTTCCACTGGCGAAGTGTATACGAAGATTGAGGAAGAAGCAGGCAATCCTTCCGGAGATGTATGGTTTGGCGGCACCACAGATCCCTACAATGAGGCAGTGGCAGCAGGTCTGTTAGAGCCCTATGCGGCCCAGAATGCTTCTCATTTACTGGGAGACATGTACAAGGATGCGGACGGCAACTGGTACGGCATCTATAAGGGAATCCTTGGTTTCATGGTAAATAAAGAAGAACTTGACCGTCTGGGGCTGGCTGTGCCGCAGGATTGGGACGACCTGTTAAAGCCTGAATATAAAGGGCTGATCGGTATGTCCAATCCTTCTACAGCAGGTACGGCGAAGTTGGTCATCAACACCATGGTACAGACCAAAGGACATGACGAGGCAATGAAGTATTTCCAGGAACTGGATAAGAACGTGTACCAGTATACAAAGAGCGGTTCCGGCCCGTCTAAGATGGTAGGCCCTGGCGAATGTGTCATCGGCATTGGTTTCTTACACGATGGTATTACACAGATTCTTTCCGGTTATGACAATATTGAGCTGGTGATTCCTGCATCAGGAACCAGTTTCGAGATTGGCGCAACGGCTATCTTTAAGGGCTGCAAGCATCCAAATGCATCCAAACTCTGGATTGAGTATGCATTGTCTCCGGACTGCGTCGACATTGCGAAGGATAATGAGTCCTATCAGTTCCTCGTGCTGGATAATGCAAAACAGCCGGAAGAGGCTGCGCAGTTTGGCTTAGATCCTGACAATGTAATTGATTATGATTTCGAGGATGCGAAACAGAATACAGCACAGTATGTAGAAGATTTCTTTACGGCTGTGACAAACGGTTCTGCGGATGCCGCAGACGGCAGCAGGTTCCTTACCGAATAACAGAGTGAAGAGAAGTTCTAAAGGCATCGCATCATTGGACGCGATGCCAAGAACTTCTAGGAGTTGCGCGGCAACTCCCCTTCACTCGAGAGAATACCTAAAAAGCAGGTATTCTCCGAGTTGAATAAAAGTAATATGGGGAGATGGTGTTTGTGCCATCTCCCATTCACTAAGAGAAGGAGGAAGTGGGGATGGCATCTAAGAGCAAGAGTGCGAGACTGGACCGGAAGAAACTGCTTTCGGATCCGGTTATGGTGGGGATGATTGTTATTTTGCTTGTTTTTCTGGCCCTGTTCATCTGCTATCCGCTGTTTGTATTGTTGATAGACAGTGTGTATACAGAGGGTCAGGTCACACTGGATGTTTTCAAGCGGGTTTTGAGTATGCAGCGGTTTCGCAAAGCATTCAGTAATACGGTGGTGCTGGGATTACTGACGAGCGCACTGTCCACATTGGTCGGTTTGTTGTTTGCCTATGTGGATGTATATGTGAAAGTTAAGAATAAGACGGTGGGGCGGCTTTTTAATATCGTATCGCTTCTGCCGGTGGTCTCACCGCCCTTTGTTTTATCTTTGTCAACGATTATGCTGTTTGGGCGAAGCGGCATCATAACCCGGTCTTTGTTACATATTTATGATTCTAATGTGTATGGCTTGAAGGGAATCGTAGCAGTGCAGACGCTGACCTTTTTCCCTGTCTGCTATATGATGTTAAAGGGTTTGTTAAAGAACATCGATCCTTCCCTGGAAGAGGCGGCGCGGGATATCGGCGCTTCCCGGATGAAGGTATTTGGCACGGTGACACTGCCTTTGCTTTTACCAGGTATCGGCAATGCGTTTCTGGTCACCTTTATTGAGTCGGTGGCGGATTTTGCCAATCCCATGCTGATTGGCGGTGACTATGACACATTGGCTACAACAATCTATCTGCAGGTAACGGGATCTTATGACTCCACAGGCGCGGCAGCTATGTCGGTTGTGCTTTTGTCATTGACGTTGATCCTGTTCTTTATCCAGAAATATTATCTTGAAAGAAAAACGGCGGCCACTCTGACCGGTAAGGCATCCCGGGCGAGGATGCTGATTGAGGACAAGAGCGTGACGATTCCCCTCACCATCATCTGTTCCCTGGTGGCGGTGTTTGTCATCGTCATGTATATCATGATTCCCTTCGGCGCGTTGTTCAAGCTGTGGGGACGTGATTATTCCCTCTCCCTGAAGTGGTTTGAATATCTGTTTAAATATAGCGGGTTTAAGGCATTTAAAGATTCCTTTATTCTTTCTATTATTGCCGCTCCGATTACGGCACTGCTGTCCATGGTCATTTCCTATTTGGTGGTGAAGAAGAAATTTAAATCCAAGGGATTTATCGAATTTGTATCCATGCTGGCCATGGCAGTGCCCGGAACGGTGCTTGGCATCGGTTATATCAGAGGGTATGCCAACGGTATTTTCCATACAGGCATTATGAGCGGTCTGTATGGCACAGGGTTGATTCTGATCATCGTATTTATCATACGAAGTCTTCCGGTGGGAACCAGAAGCGGTATTTCTGCCCTTCGTCAGATTGACAAATCCATTGAGGAATCGGCCTATGACCTGGGGGCAGGCAGCGGCAAAGTATTTATGACGGTGACCCTGCCTCTAATCAAGGATTCTTTCTTCAGCGGTCTGGTGACCTCGTTTGTGAGAAGTATTACGGCAATCAGTGCGATTATTCTGCTGGTGACACCGCAGTTCTTATTGATCACCTGCCAGATTAACGAGTTCGCGGAGAAGGGATATTATGGTGTGGCCTGTGCCTATGCGACAATCCTGATTTTGATTGTTTATTTCTCGGTACTTTTGATGAATCTGTTTATCCGTTTCTTTGGAACGAGCAAGAAGATAAAGGAGGAAAATTAATATGTTGGAATCAAAAGGAATTCGTCTGGAACATATTTCTAAGATATATCAGGATCCCAAGACAGGGAAGGATTTTAAAGCCGTGGATGATGCGGACCTCACCATTGAACCGGGAAGTTTCGTTACATTGCTTGGTCCTTCCGGGTGCGGAAAGACGACCACGCTGAGAATGATTGCGGGATTTGAGAGTCCGGATGAGGGGGAAATCTATCTGGGAGACCAGGCAATCAATGAGCTGACACCCAATAAGCGGGATACGGCGATGGTATTCCAGAGTTATGCGCTGTTTCCTCATTATAATGTATTTGATAATGTAGCCTACGGCCTGAAGCTGCGCAAGATGGATAAGAATACCATACACAAGAAGGTGATGGATATTCTGGAGCTGGTGGAGCTTGGCGGCATGGAGGCACGTATGACCAATCAGCTCTCCGGCGGGCAGCAGCAAAGGGTGGCGTTAGCCAGAGCGCTTGTGGTGGAACCCAGCGTTCTTTTGTTTGATGAACCATTGTCCAATCTGGACGCCAAGCTTCGTGTCTCCATGCGTACTGAGATTCGGAATATCCAGCAGCGTGTGGGCATTACGGCGGTCTATGTGACCCATGACCAAAGTGAGGCGATGGCGCTTTCCGATCAGATAATCATTATGAATAAAGGCGTGGTGGCACAGATTGGCACGCCCCAGGAGATTTATTATCGCCCCAAGGACGCCTTTGTGGCAAACTTCATCGGGGAAGCCAACTTCCTGGAGGGCAAGCTGGTTTCCAAGGAAGGCAGTAAGGGTGTATTGAGCATCTACGGTCATCGGGTGGAGGTGGAGAACGTGGAAGAGTTTGCGCCGGATGAAAGCTGTACCTTGGTGTTGCGGCCAGAGTCGGCGGTGCTGGATACAGAAGGACAACTGCCCTGTGAGGTGATTATGAGCTGCTTTATGGGGTCCTATCAGCATTACCATGTAACCGTTGGAAATGTGGTCATACAGATTACGGACTTTAATCCCAGATACAAGAGAATCTTTCAGGCGGGAGAGAAGGCATATGTGAAGTTCAATGCCTGTGACAGCCATTTGTTAAAGGGATAGAAGAGGAAAGCATGTACGCAGAGAATGGTACATAGAAGAATCAAACAGAACAGGGGGCGGGGCTATGCAGGGATATTTAGAGGCGGTTGGCGCGGAGACAAGGATTTTATTAGTCTTATCTATCATACTTTTTGCCGGTTTTATCATGACCAGGCTGACCAACACCCTGAATCTGCCCAAGGTCAGCGGCTATATTCTGGCGGGTATCCTGATAGGCCCCTACGGGCTTAATATGATTCCGGCAGATATGATAGAGAATCTCAGTTTTGTCAGTGATCTGGCTCTGGCCTTCATCGCTTTTGGCGTAGGCAAATTTTTTAAAAAGGAAGTCATCAAGGAGACCGGGAGCAAAGTGTTGATTGTCACGTTTTTTGAAGCGCTGACAGCGGGGGTGCTGGTGACGGTGGTCTCCCGGACTGTCTTCCATCTGGATCTGGATTTTGCTCTGATTCTGGGGGCTATAGCGACAGCGACGGCCCCTGCCAGCACTATGATGACCATCAACCAGTACAAGGCAAAGGGTGAGTTTGTCAATACGCTTTTGCAGATTGTGGCTTTGGATGATGTGGTATGTCTTCTGGCTTTCAGCATTGTGGCGGCAGTCGCGGGAACCACGGGCGAGGAAGCGGTGGCTGCTCAGGAGATTATTCTGCCTGTTTTCTATAATATATTTGCCTTGCTTCTGGGGTTTTTCTGCGGTTATTTCTTAAGCAGGCTGTTGATTCCGGCCAGGAGCAAGGACAACCGGTTGATTCTTGCCATTGCCATGCTGACGGGGATTTCAGGGATCTGCACTTCCTTGAACATTTCCCCCCTGCTTTCCTGCATGGTGTTCGGCGCATCTTACATTAATCTGACCAGGGATAAGAAACTGTACAGACAGCTCAATAATTTCTCCCCGCCGGTGATGTCACTGTTCTTTATCGTATCCGGCATGAAACTGGATATCGCGGCATTGTCTACGGTGGGTGTGATTGGTATCTGCTATTTTGTAGTCCGTATTATCGGTAAATACGCGGGCACATACATTGGCTGTATGATCACAGGCATGAGTAAAGAGGCGCGTAAATACATGGGACTTGCATTGGTACCCCAGGCTGGTGTGGCCATAGGCCTTGCCTTTTTAGGAGAGCGGCTTTTGCCGGGAGAACGAGGGCAGCTTCTGCTCACCATCATTTTGTCTTCTTCGGTTCTCTACGAGATGGTTGGTCCGATCTGCGCCAAGCTGGCACTGATTTTTTCAGGCTGCATTACGTTGGAAAAGGCGGTGTGTGCGGAGATGGGAGAGCTTGAAGAGACCGGGGAAACAGCGGGAAATCCGGCATTGGCGGAAGAAACGGAACCAGGGACAGGCATACCAGGAAGAGAAGAACCAGGAACCACGCAAGAAGCGGGCAGGCATGAAGAAACAGAAAAGCTGCAGGAAGAGGAATCTGCGGCAGAAGCTGCAGAACTGCCGACAGGTGATTCGCCGGAAAGCAGGATAGAGGCGCCGGGTGAGATTTCTCTTGTGGAGCATTTAAAAGAACTGGAAATGGGTGTGGAGAACCAGGAGCTGGAAGACATTGAAAGCTGTGTGCACGTGGAGAAAGAAGCGTGTACAGGGCGGCAGCAGAAGGCCGATAAGGCAGATAAAAGAAAGAAAAAGGCAAAGAAAAAAACAGCGGGAAAACACTGAAAAAAATAAAAAATAATTCACCTCTAAAGTCTTGGGAGAAATATCCGATACAAATAGTGTAAGGATTTGAGTAAGAGGAAGGAGGAGTATGATATGCGTATTGAGGCTTATTCACAGGTTCAGCAGATTTATGGGGCAAAGAACCTAACTAAAACACAGAAAACAGCTAAAAATACGGCTTCTGACCAGATTCAGATTTCCAGTATCGGTAAGGATATCCAGACTGCCAAAAATGCAGTGGCAGCTGCCGGCGATATCAGGAGTGAACTGACAGCTCCTCTCAAAGCAAGTATTGCGAACGGAACGTATCAAGTGAGCGCAGAAAGTTTTGCAGAGAAATTGATGAAGCAGTATGAAGAAATTGAAAGCCTGTAGACACAGTGAAAGGTGAGGTTTGGCGTGGCAAGTTTAATGGAGACCTTGATTGAGGTTTTGGAGAAAGAGAATCTGGAATACAAGAATCTGTTAGAATTATCCACCAGGAAAACGCCCGTCATTGTGTCTGAGGACTTAAAAGAATTAACGAAAATCACGGATGAGGAGCAAATCATAGTAAGCAGAATTAATCATCTGGATAACCAGAGAAATGAAGCTATAGATGATATTGCGAACGTACTTAACAAGGATGTTGCGAAGCTGAAAATTGTGGATTTGATTAAAATGCTGGAGAAAAGGCCGGAAGAACAGGCTAGACTGGCGGCGGTATTCGATAACCTGCGGGAAAATGTCCGTGCGGTGAAGCGGATTAACGAGCAGAACAAAGGGCTGATTGAGAGCGCTTTGGAAATGGTCCAGTTTAACATGAACATTCTTCAATCCATGAACAAAGCACCGGAGACGGCGAACTATAACAGGGGCGCCTGCAGTACCGGTGATATAATCGGGATGAATAATAAGGCCTTTGATGCCAAGCAGTAGAATTGTTGAGGACGGTAGATTATGTCATTATTTGGAAGTCTTTATATTGGAGTTTCAGGTTTACAAACATCAAACAATGCGTTGAATACAACAGCGCATAACATGTCTAATTTAGACACCATAGGATATACCAGGCAGCAGGTGGCTCAGGGAACGAGAACTTATATTACGCTTTCCAAGAGCAACCAGACGAACTGGAAACAGACAGGTCTTGGTGTCAATTATACCCTTACCAGACAGGAAAGAGATTTAATATTGGATAAAAACTATCGCCGGGAGTCGGGACGGATGGCTTTTTATGATGTCTCTGCGAACGCGTTAGAGGAGATAGAATATATTCTGGGTGAGTCCAACGAGGGTCATGAGTTCTCAGAAGCGCTTAACGGTGAGAATGGATTCTGGGTTTCCGTGCAGGAGCTTAGTAAAGACCCGACGAATTCGGTGAACCAGAATCTGTTCGTGACTAAGGCATATGAGTTTATTACCAGGGCACAGGCCGTGTATAAGAGTCTGCGTGAGTATCAGCAGAACCTGAACAAAACTGTTGTCACGGATGTCAATAAGATCAATGCTTATGCGAAGGAAATACAGGCGCTGAATGAGAAAATCATAAGCGTTGAGGCCGGTGTGGAAAATGCCAACGATTTAAGGGACCGCCGTAATTATCTTCTGGATGAACTGGCTAAACTGGGTTCCATCAACTATTCGGAGGATGGAAACGGTTATGTGAAAGTAAGATTCGAGGGAGTTGACCTGGTACAGGGCGGTGTGGTCAATGAAATAGGCCTCTATCAGGACTTGGAGACAGGTTTTTATACGCCCTATTGGACAATGCTTGCTACCTGTGATTATAACGAAGACGGTGAAGTGGTAGTGACGGAGGAAGGAATCAAAGGAGCCAGGGTGTTTGACCTTACAGCAAAGATTTCTTCACAGTTTAACACAGATATCGGTTCTTTGAAGAGTACATTGTATGCCAGGGGCGATCATTTTGCCACTTATCGGGAGCTTAATGATATCAACAAAGACGGTGTATATGAGGAAGGCTGGTATAATCAGAATATCGAGCAGTCCATAGTCATGAATGTGGAAGCAGAATTTGACCAGCTGATTCACTCAATCGTGACTAAGATCAATCAGATTTTGGAAGACGCTGCCAACAGGGCAGGCCAGCCGCCGGAATCTACCTATTTAAGAGACGAAAACGGTAAGCCCTATCAGCTCTTTGAGAAGATTGCGGAGGAGGGAGACTGGACGGTGAGCAACATCATCATAAACAGTGAACTCAGACAGAATCCCTCACTTCTGACATTCAGGCTTGGGGAACATTCAGAAGACAACGAGACGATGGAGCAGTTAAAGAAAGCTTTCGAGGAAGCGGTATACAAGCTGAATCCCAACGTGGAGACGCCGGTAAATTTCGTGGATTATTATAAGAATCTGGTGTCACAGATTGCAAACACGGGTTCCGTATTCAGGGCTGTGCAGGCGAATCAGACGGTGGCATCCGACGCGCTGGCAGGAGCCAGGGAACAGATTGTAGGAGTATCTTCTGACGAGGAGCTGACTAATATGATCATGTACCAGAACGCGTACAATGCATCCAGCAGATATATCAATGTGATCAGTGAAATGTTAGATCATATTTTAAGTACTTTGGGACGTTAAAATAGAGAGGTGAGAACATGGCATCAACTTTTTTTGGACTGACAATTGCATCCTCTGGTCTCAGGGCGGCCAACGCAGCCTTGAATACCACAGGCAATAATATCAGTAATGTGAATACAGCCGGATACAGCCGCCAGCAGGTGACGCAGGAAGCGGCCAATGCCCTTCGTGTATTTGCCACCTACGGTTGTGCAGGTGCGGGTGTTGAGACCATCGCAATTGAACGCGTCCGCGATAAATTTTATGATGAGAAATTCTGGTCGAATGAGACCAAACTTGGAGAGTATGATGCGAAAGCATACTACTGCAAGATGATAGAAGATTATCTGGAAGATGATAATAAGACTGGCTTTGTATCGGTATTCAGCCTGTTGGAGACAACGCTGCAGGAGATTACCAAGAATGCCAGCAGTACGGACACGAAGGCACAGTTTATTGCAGCAGCCAAGAGTCTTTCCGATTATTTCAATAATATGTATGGTGATCTGCAGAATCTGCAGTCGGATGTGAATGATGAGATTAAGATACGTGCGGATCAGATCAACTCCATCGCACAGGACCTGGCAACAGTCAATAAGCAGATCAATACCATTGAATTGACGGGGACCATAGCCAATGAACTGCGGGATAAGCGGGATATGCTGATTGATGAATTATCCGCGATTGTGGATGTGGAAACCAGCGAGACGCCCATTTATGACATGCAGGGGAATCCCACTAAGGCCAACAGATTTATGGTAAAGATTGCCGGTGGTCAGACATTGGTAGACAGGGACGATTACAGACAGCTGATTTGTAAGGCGCGCACCGATAAAGAGAAAGTCAACCAGACGGATGTGGACGGCCTTTATGATATTTATTGGGATAATGGCCTGGAGTTTGGATTATATAACGCTTCTATGGGCGGGGCTCTTCGCGGATTGATCGAGATGCGCGATGGTAATAACGGCGAGTATTTTCAGGGCACGGCAGCACAGATTTCCTATCGCGGTGATACCACGAAGCTGGTAATTGAGACGACTGCGTCCCATTTACAGAGCATGACAAAGTGTAACCTGTCTGATAAGGGCGGTGTTATCAATATCGGCGATCAGTTATTCTATTATACGGATTGGACCTTTGATCCTGAGACTGGCGAGTATACGTTTACCATAGATAATAAGGCCAGCGATGAAGCCCTTACACCGGCGAAAAATTATCAGAATGTCAGCATCGGCGCTGAGGTAAATTATCAGGGTGTTCCTTATTACTTAAAGCAGATGAATGAATGGATCCGTGATTTTTCCAAGAAGGTTAATGATATTTTCTCGGCAGGTATCACGGCAGAGGATCCGCCACAGGATGCAGGTATTTTGTTCACCGCTGATAAGGCAACCTCGAATGAACAGTATACAGAGGACGAATTAAACGATTCCAGGCATAATGGCAAGGGATATTATTATATGACAGCCGGCAATTATGCGATTGCGGATGAGTTGATTAAGAATCCGGACCTTTTAGGTACCAGAAGCGATGTGGATTTGGATAAGGATGATGATGTACAGGATGTTGATGGTATAGAACAGTGCAGACAGGTACATGCGGTCATCTCTATGCTCAGCGATAAGAACCAGTTCAGTTTCCGGGGCAGGAATGCAGGCGGTTTCCTGGAGTGTATCTTATCAGATGCGACCCTGAATGCAGGAAATGCCAATACATTCTATTCCACATACCTTAGCCTGGAGACGAATATTGACAATCAGAGAACGTCTATCTCCGGCGTAGATGAGGACGAAGAGGCATTAAACCTTGTAAAGTATGAAAATTCCTATACATTGGCTTCCAAGATGATCAATGTGCTGACAGAGGTGTATGACAGATTAATTTTACAGACCGGCGTATAATGTGCTGGAAGAAGTTCCCGGAATGCCTTTGATTAGGATGGGACGCAGGGATTTTCAGGAGCAGTAATAACAGATAAGAGAGGAAGATGCATTATGAGAATGACCAATAAGATCATGCGGAATAATTCCATTTATAATATTAACCAGAATAAGATTCTGCAGGATCAGCTGACAAATCAGATGACAAGCCAGAGTAAGATTGTAAGACCTTCCGACGATCCGGTGGTGGCAATTCGTGCGCTTCGTCTGCGTAATAATGTGACCACAGTGACACAGTATAATGAGAAGAACGCGGAAGATGCGAAGCAGTGGCTGAAACTGACGGCAGACGCGCTCCTCACAATAAATTCGGTACTTGACGGCCTTTATGAGCAGGCTGAGACGAGTGCGAACAAGTATCAGACATCCGACGGCTTAAAGATTCTCTTAGAACAGATGGATTCTCTCACGAAAGAGTTTTATGCCAGCGGTAATGTGGATTATGCAGGACGTTTTATCTTCTCGGGCTACAGAACTGACACGCCTGTCACATTTACATCGGAAGATATTCGGGAGATGGAGAAACATCCGAGATCATTTGAGATTGAGGAGAAGCTTAATTATAAGCAGATCAGTACGATAAATTATACGAATTACGATGTGGTGGATGGGCCTATTCTCACATCCGATACGACTTCTTACGAGCAGGGTGTTACCAATAAAGACCTGTATCGTTTCCGGCTCTCCTATGAGGCGTTAGATGCCGACAGTATCCAGATTCAGGATAAGGACGGCAATATTCTTAAGATGGATGCGCAGGGTAATACGACTTGTACGGATAAAGATGGGAATCCATTGCCGGCAGGCCATCCGTTGAATGATATTACCATTACACAGTATCAGGATCCGGAAGCAGCCTACAAGGCGGTGGCAGACGGCAGCTGTACAGGAATTGCGTTCTGTCCGTCCAGCGGTGAGCTGGTCTTTGGTCAGGATTTCTATAAGAACAACCTTAAGGAGGGCGATGAATTTACCTTCACTTACAACAAGAGCAGCTGGGTCGATGGCGATGTCAATCCGGTGCACTATTTTAAGTGTACAGAGACCAAGGATATTGGCGACGGCACCATGACTGATGTGAGAAAGACAGCTTATAATACCCGTGAAAAGCAGGAAGGCAAAGACCAGGATATCTATTATGACGTAGGATTCAATCAGCAGATTCAGGTTAACAGCCGGGCCGATGAGGTGTTTACACATGATGTCGGCAGAGACATGGATGATTTCAAACATTGTCTGAAAGAGCTTCAGGGCATTGAGACCAAGAAAAAAGAAATTGAAGATAAGATGAAGGAATTTCCTGAAGACTCTGCAGAGTATAAGGATTATGACAGAAGGCTTAAGGCGGTGAGTAAGGCCGAGGATTATATCAGGGAGAATATTCATCAGAAGTTTGAGAACCAGATTACGAAGTACCAGCAGTATCAGGATGATACCAGAGTAGCTATGACAAATAATGCTACAAGGCAGAGCAGATTGGATTTGATTTCCACCCGTCTGACGAATCAGCAGGCTACCTTTAAGGAACTTCAGACAGATAACGAAGGCATTGATGTCACAGAGGTGGCAGTGGAACTGACCAGTTCTGAGATGACATACAGTGCGGCACTGATGGCTACCAGTAAGATTATGCAGACAAGTCTGATGAATTACATCTAATTTGGGAAGGCGGTTGCAAGGGGATGCAGATTACAACAAAGGTATTTGGAGAGATAACGATTGACGATGAGAAGATCATAAATTTTCCAAGCGGTATCATAGGATTTCCGGAACTGACGGATTTTGCGCTGATTCATGATGAAGAAAAGGGGACGGACACGATACATTGGCTGCAGTCTTTGCAGGAACCAGCCTTTGCCATGCCTGTGATGGATCCGCTTATCGTATGTCCGGACTACAATCCGGAAGTGGACGATGAACTTCTCAACAGCATAGGAGAGATTGTACCGGAAGAACTTCTGGTGATGGTGACGGTGACGATACCAAAGGATATTAAGAATATGACTGTCAATCTAAAAGGGCCTATGGTAATCAATGCAGCGCAGCGAAAAGCAACGCAGGTGATTGTAGAGGGGGATGAGTATCAGGTTAAATTCCCGATTTATGAGATTCTCAATAAGAAAAAAGAGAAAGCAGGTGAGTAAATGTTAGCTTTATCCAGAAAAAAGAATGAGGCACTGGTGATCAATAACAATGTAGAGATCACAGTTCTCGAGATCAAGGGTGAACAGGTAAAGCTGGGCATTACCGCACCGAGGGAAGTACCTGTATACCGCAAGGAAGTTTATATCCAGATTCAGGATGCCAATAAGGAGGCTGTGGATGTGGACGGTATGGAGGCTTTGCGGAATCTGCTTGGATAGAAGAGGCGCAGAAGCGATAGTTTGGCAGATAGAAGATAGATATGACAGAAGTGTCATGTCTATCTTTTTTTCATAGGAAATTGCGACAGTGCAAACCATTCAGGGAGAATGCGGAGCATTTTCTTATGATACAGGATTGTCCATAAGGACTTGCAGCATCTGAGCCAGTCTTATTTCGTAGGTATGGTGTCTTGCCACCTTTTCATAGCCGTTAATGGCGATTTCTGTGCGTTCTTCCTCGTGGGTCAGGTAGTATTGTATCTTGTCTTCCAGTTCTTCCATGGACTCGTAGGTTTCCAGATCTTTGCCGATTTCAAAATAGTCCGGGATTTCTGTCTGGTAGTTGGTGAGCAGGAAACCGCCGCAGCCTAAGATATCCCAGACTCTTAAGGAGAGCCCGGTCTCAATGGGGCGGATGGTCATGTTCAGATTGATCTTGCTGGCCTGAAAGACTTTAGGCATCTCGGTCAGAGTGTTTACACCGTCTTTACAGTGAACGTTGGAAAGGGCAGAGGTATCGCTTCTGGTGTAGAGGGTTACATGAAAATGCTTTGCCAGGCGGTTGAGAGTCCGTTCCCGTTCCACCACAGCCAGTTTCATGCCGATATACTGGTGCGCCACAAGATAGCGGTCTGTCTTGCCGTAAGTGTCCTCGCCTTTATAGAAATCGGGATCAGCCGCTGCAATCTCCTGAATTACCTGATCAGTCAGGTTATCAGGAATCAGGTTACAGCCGTAGATTTTCAGCTGAGCTTCGATCAGTCCGTCCACGAATCCCCTGGTGTAGAGAGAGAGGGGGTGGTTGTGAGGATGGGCATCAGGGCAATCAGGATGCGGCATTTGGCCGCAGGCAGTTGCTGTGTGAGGGGATGGCGGCATCTGTAACAGTCTGTCATACCGGCATTTTTCCGTATAGAGGGATCCCACGAAAGACACATCGGCCCCGTAGGATACATAGTCATCGTCTGTCATGGCAAGCACTGCTTTTTCCCAACGTTTCACATTTGTGGCCAGGGGAAGGTAGTAGATACAGGATGGATTGACGGGGGCAAAGGATGCATACTGTGCCTTGTCAAAGAGAAAGATACGGTTATAAGTATTTTTCAGCGCATTAGAGAAAAGCTCCGGCACGGGAGAATCCACACTCCAGCACACATAGGGGACTTTCAGGCGCTCGCAGGTGTAGGAGATGGCCGGAAAGAAATTGATGCTGAACACGAAGGAAAGAGCGTGGGACAGGATATGATCTGCCACTTTCTCGGCGCACTGTCTGGGTGTGACATGCTTGTCATAAATTTCCATATCTTCCACATGCACTGTCATGCCAAAGTTTGTGAAGACCTGCAGGATGTCGGGTTCGCATATGCTGTTGTAACGGTAGAATAATATTTCCATGATATCCTCTTTCTCTGCATTGGGGTTTACTTAGCGGACAGATCAGCCGTTAACACTGAAATTCCATCTCGATGGCTGCATAGAAAGTCTGTGCTGTCTGGTGCAGTCTTTCCGGATAAACAGTGGTATTTATGCCGTCACATTGACCGATGTAACAGTCCATGATGGCTTCTTTCAGGGCATTGGCACTAACGGGCAGTCCGGGGTTTTCCAGATAATCATAGGAGGCAAGAAGCACCTGTTCTGCACGGACAAGCAGTTCCATGGCATACAGGCAGTCTTCGGGCCGGTTGTCTCCCTGCTCCATGTGCTGTGTGATCAGCTTCAGTTCCTGTATCTGTGCAGGAAATCCTTCTGTCTGCGCCAGCACCAGGGTTTCTGCGGCAGCAGGATATACCAGGCTGTCAAGTTCCCCATTCATGGTGAACAGATAGAGGGTGCAGGAAGCAAATACAGTCTTTACGGCATGACGGAGTAATTGGGCCGCCTCACCTGTGGAGGTATCTATGGAGGCATCTGAGGAAGTATACAGCAGGATTGTTCCGCCCTGACGGGTTTTGGAAATGGCGTCGCAGACAGTCTGCAGGCTGTCGCAGACATCCAGGTCAATGATTATCCCGTGCCAGGCACCATTTGCAAGGCCAGAGAACACGAAAGGATTCCGGGGAAGAGAGACAAGACTGCTTTCTGCCTGTAAAAAGGTCATGAAGTCCTGCAGAATGGCAAGAAAAGGCCCTGCCGTCTCCTGACCGTAGAACAGTATGTTTTTGGCCTGGCTGCTGGAGAGCAGAGGCGCATACAGGGAGCTTAAGATCATGGCATAACAGCCGCAATGGATGTCATCTCCATACTGGTCGGACAGAATCTGCATGCACTGGCCAAAGCGGTCCCAGATGGTTTCCGTTCGAAGGTGGTATGTGGTTACCAGCGGTCTTATGGTGGCATTACCATAATCTGCAATATCCGGTTTGGTAAGAACGGTATAGGTGGAAGCAGCGTCATCTGTCTGCAGGGTGATATTTGTTTCCGTGATTGTTATGTTCATAAGGATTCCTTTTCTATGGCGGCAGCCTCAGTCAGCAGGTAAAGCCGTTTTGCAATGTGGTTGTAGTCAAAATAATGCTTTATATAATCTCTTATGGCCGTAAAATTTCGTTCCAGATAGGCAGAATCCTCACACAAGGAGAAAAGGGCCTGGGAATAGGCCGGGATATCATCGGGATCTTTGACAATCCGTCCAAGCCGCTCATGATCGGTCATATCCTGTGCGCTGTCAATATCTGTTGTAAGAACCGTGCAGCCAAAGCCGGCTGCTTCCGCGTACACGTTGGGGCTGCCTCCTTCCATCTGGGAAGTGAGGGCAAATATTTTGGCACGCCGGTAATAAGCGTAAAGCTGCTCTTTGTCCGTAATCGGGCCTGTCAGATGCACATGAGGGGCAATCTGCGGAAATTCCTGACAGAATACATGATATATCTCCTGAAATTCCGGCGTCACGGAACCGATCATCGTAAGATCCCAGGGGACGGTAAAGCGCAGCCAGGCCAGGGCATACGCATATAAAAGCACATGGGAATTTTTCTGCACACTGCCAATGCGCCCTACGGTGAGAATGAGGTTCTCCTTATCCCCATAACGAGTCTCTTCCATGGATGGATAGAGAGGATAATAAACGCCGTTGGGAATATATTCTATGGACCGTCTCCATTTCCGGATGATGAGATGCTGCAGACAGCGCGCCTCACAGCTTATGATATCACAGGCCTTCAGAAAATCGACATAGGGTTCATGATCGAGCGGCAGAGCGTTGGCCCAGCCGGAATTGATGTCCAGTTTCAGATAGAGGACGCCATCAGGCCGGAGTGCCTTATAATGCACGGCCAGTTCGGCGTATTCCAGCCTCGCGCCAAATAGAAAGAGAAAATCAATTTCCTGGAAATGCGCCTCCACATATTGAAGCGCAGCTGCCAGGTGCGGCAGGGATTCCGTGCAGGGCAGGATATGAACCTGTGCGCCTGGAAGATAATCCAGATAAGGATATTCTTCCATCTTTTGTGTGATGATGGTCATACTTTCCCCGAAATGTTTAAAGCAGACATAGGGAACCAGAATCCGGTCCTTAAGCAGCTGGACATTTTCCAAGGGAGCAGGGGGGATGACGCAGATATTATACTTTTTCATAGAGTGGTTGAAAACTCCTTACTTTATGCGATAGGTTACAGGTTTGGATTTAGGACCGCCTGTTTTCATTTGTGCCTAATATTATATCGTAGATATATTTTTTTTTCAATTTTAAATCAGAATAGAAAAATCTTTGGCATTACTGCTAAATTATTGTTGCTTTTTTCCGATATAAGTTATAAGAGATTGCGTCTGTTCCTGAGTAAGTGGAGGGGACGTTGTCAAAAGACGATTCTATTAATACTTTACTATATCACATGGAGGTGATTAACGATGGCAATTGAACCATTAAACAGTGCCATGACCTATCAGGCACAGACCGCAGCAAAGCCGCAGACGGTGACACCAGTGAACACGGAAGTTCCTGCAGATGGACAGACAGTCAATGTTGACGAGACAACGGCAGCTGTGACAAAGCCGCAGGCTGAAGAAGATACGAACAGCAGCAGTGAGGATGCGGGAAACCAGCAGCAACAGGCATCCAAGGGTGCACAGCAGACGAAGAATACGCAGCAAAAACAGGCGATGCCGGAACATCTTAAGAAGGCAATCGCAGAGATGAACAGGAAAATCAATAACAGCAATGAAGAAGCTGTTTTTGGTGTTCACGAGGGAACCAACCGGATCATGATCAAGATCATGGATAAGGATACGAAGGAGGTCATCAAAGAATTTCCTCCCGAGAAGACTCTGGATATGATCGCCAGGATCTGGGAGATGGCAGGTATTCTTGTGGACGAAAAGCGTTAGACATCTAGGAGGTAAATAAAATGGCTATCAGAATAACAGGTATGTACTCCGGACTTGATACCGAGAGTATCATCAATGAACTGGCTTCGGCCCAGAGTTATAAGAAGACGAAGTTAGTGAAGGCGCAGAAGAAACTGAGCTGGAAGCAGGACGCATGGAAGGCATTAAATACCAAGATTTACAGTTTCTATCAGAAACTGGATGATCTGCGCCTGCAGAGTTCTTACATGAAGAAAAAGACCACGGTATCCAATCCCAATGCAGTCAAGGTCAGCAGTGGAGAGAGTACTGTGGATGGCGTGCATACGCTGACGGTGGATAAACTTGCCAAGCGTGCTTATCTGACAGGCGGCAGTCTGGAGACGTCGACAGGGACGCGCTTTACAGGCGATGCGTCTTTAAAACAGCTGTGTAAACTGAATGGCCTGGAGTTTTCAGGAAAAGGCAGCATCAGTGTGAATGGTGGTCTTGGGCAGTCTGTTGAAATTGAAGTTGACGAGAACACGACCATCAATGGTTTCGTGGAGAAGTTAAAGGCTGTGGGCCTGAATGCCAATTTTGATCAGGATAACCAGCGTATCTACATCAGTTCCAGGGACACGGGTAAAGATGCTAACTTTACCATTTCCGGAAATGATGCGGGCGGATTCCAGGCTCTTGCCGCCTTGGGACTTCTGAGCAAACCGGTGGAGGGCACTGCAGAATACGATGAGTTTAAGAAGTGGGCTGACTATGCAGATCCGGCACACGCGGATGATAAGAATAAACTGATCGAGAGTTGGGTAGCAGCGCGTGCAGCGGCTTACAAGGAAGCAAATGATGCCCTTGCGAAAGATAATGAAACATTAAAAAAGGCCAATGAGTACAACAAAGAGCAGCTTGCCAAGCTGGAAGGCTATGCGGACTATGGCCATATGTCTAAATCCGAACTTTATGACAAGATTTATGGTAAGGAAGTGGAAGTTGATAAGGTAGACGAGAACGGCTATCCTGTGAAGGATGCGGATGGCAATGTAATCAAAGAAAAGGTTCGTCAGGGCGGTCTGGTTCAGGATCTGGAGGAGAAGAGAAAGGTCTACGCAGAGTTGGATGCCAAAGAGGGAGCGGACCGCGATGAGGCTGCCATCGCCGCTGCCAAGGCAGAAGTAGAGAAGGCGGAAAAAGAAATTGGTAAGGCCAATGATTGTTACAGCTATGTCAATGCGATTGCCACCAATGAAGCGGCTATAAAGGCTAACGAGGACAAGATAAAGGAGAATGCTGACTACTTCGTTGTGGATGATACTGATCCCGACAATGTGAAGATAACAGGAACCCAGAAGTTAAAGGACGAAGTGACAGCTGAGATAGAGGCGAAGGCAAATGCTGCCGTGGAAGCTTTAAAGGGTACTTACACAGACAAATTGTCATCGGAGAAGCAGGCCCATAAGATTCAGGGAAGCGATGCGGTAATCACGCTCAATGGAGTTGAGTATACTTCCTATAATAACTCAATATCTGTTAACGGCATGACCATTACAGCGTTAGAGGAGACGGGCGATAAAGAAGTTACGTTATCTACCACCACAGATACAGACGGTATTTATGATATGATCAAGGGACTCTTTACCGAGTACAATGCGCTGATCAATGAGATGGATGGCATGTATAACGCAGAGTCTGCGAAGGATTACGAGCCTCTTACTTCAGAGGAGAAGGAGGCAATGACGGATGATGAGATTGAAGAGTGGGAGAAGAAGATCAAAGACTCCCTGCTGCGCAGAGACTCTACGCTGAGCACAGTAAGTTCGGCCATGAAGAACGTGATGTTAAAAGGTGTATCCGTGAATGGCAAGAATATGTATCTGTCTGATTTTGGCATTGCAACACTGGGATATTTCGACTCGAAGGATAATGAAAGAAATGCGTTCCATATCGATGGTGACCAGGATGATGCTACTGTGAGAGGAAATGCAGATGTGCTTCGCACCATGATTGCGACAGAGCCGGAGACTGTGATGAACTTCTTCGTAGGGCTGTCCAATAATATGCACGATGAACTGGATAAGAAGATGTCAGCCACCACATTAAGCAGTGCGCTCACCGTCTACAATGACAAGCAGATGAAGAAAGAGTATGATGCATACACGGAAAAGATCAAGAAGCAGGAAGAGAAGCTGAATGCGCTGATGGATAAGTGGTATGCGAAGTTTTCGGCAATGGAGACGGCTCTGGCAAAGATGGAGTCCAAGAACAATGCCGTATCCAGTATGTTTGGCGGTTGATAAAGAGAATGGCAGGTTGGATCAAGGAGGAGAATGGCTATGCCGGCACACAATCCCTTTGCGGAGTATACAAATAATAAGATTATGACAGCTTCCCCGGCGGAGATTACGCTGATGCTGTATGAGGGGGCAATCAAGTTCTGTAATATTGCGATTGTTTCCATAGAGCATGGAGAGATTGAGAAAGCACATGTCAATATCAAGAAGACACAGCGTATTATTGAGGAATTCAGAAATACGCTGGATCATAAGTATCCTGTGGCAAAGGATTTTGACAGGATTTATGTCTATCTTCTGAAGAGACTGTTTGAGGCAAATATGAAAAAGGATGCGGCAATCTTGGAGGAAGTAAACTCACATTTAAGAAGCGTGAGGGATACCTGGAAAGAAGTTATGAAGCGAGGCAGACAGTCATAGAAAGGTTGTGCGGGTATGAGTCAGAGCAGTGTACAGATACTGGTGGAGAGCCTTGAGAAGAAAAACCGCCTTATGGATGATATCATTCTGGAAAACGAAGCACAGGAGGCGATCCTGAAGCAGGAAGAGCTGGATATGGACGCCCTGGACGCATCCATAGAACGGATGGGGGCTCTGGCAGAAGCGCTTGAAAAGCTGGATGATGGTTTTGAGCTTGTATATGAGCGTACCAGAGAGGCATTGATTGCCAATAAGCCTGCTTACCGCAGTCAGATTGCACATATGCAGGAGCTGATAGGTCAGATCACAGACAAGGTGGTCCGTATCAATGCAGTCAGGATGCGCAATCAGATAAAGGCGGAGAGGCAGTTTCAGAAGAGCCGGAACCAGATCGGCAAGGCAGCGTCTAAAATGAAGGCGAGCAAGAATTATTATAACAGCATGAACAAGCTGAATTATGTTGCGCCCCAGTTTTATGACAATAAGAAGTAGTACTTACGGGCAAAAAAAATTAAAAAAATTTTATAACTGCCCTAAAGTAAATCGGAGAAACACCGATATATAATACAAGTAAAGTAAGAAATTTACTTGAACAGCTGTAAAGATGTCGATGTCAGCGGACGGGACGGAGATATCTTTACAAAAACAAAGTGGCGGCAAGGATGCCGCAATAAATTCAAGGAGGAATATATTATGGTAGTAAAACACAACATTACAGCGATGAACTCTAACAGAATGTTAGGACTGACAACTTCTTCTCAGGCTAAATCTACTGAGAAATTATCTTCCGGTTATAAGATCAACCGTGCAGCAGATGATGCAGCAGGTCTCTCCATTTCCGAGAAGATGAGAAGACAGATCAGAGGTCTTACACAGGCTTCCGCTAACGCACAGGATGGTATCAGTGTTGTACAGACAGCTGAAGGTGCGTTGAACGAAGTTGAGGATATGTTACAGAGAATGAACGAGTTGGCTGTTAAGGGTGAGAATGGTACACTTACAACATCAGATCGTGCATCTATCCAGGCTGAGATCAGACAGTTAATGAGTGAAGTTGACCGTGTACAGAGCACAACCACTTTCAATGAGATGAACCTCTTAGATGGTTCCTTCATTAAAGGCCTTCAGGTTGGTGCAGAAGCTGGTCAGCACATCGACATCTCCATCCAGAACATGAGTATGGCAGGTCTTGCAGCAGGCATCGACAACAAGATGTATACCAAGATTACTTACAACAATCTGGTTAAGAATGAGGCAGCAACTTATACAGCTACCACATATAGCAGCACAACACTGTCATCTGGTCAGAGTGTTATGATTGGTGCAGCTGGTAATAAGACAACTACAACATTCTCTACATTGAAGGGTAGTTCATATTCTTCTGCAACTATGACAAGCGCAGTTGCTAGTAAGCTGATCAACTCCTTCATGAAGTTGGATGGTGGTAAGGCTGCATCCGTTGCAACAGCACAGGATTTCAACTCCCTGAATGCATTCATCAAGGGCGCGCTGGTATTAGTATCTCAGCAGAGATCTGACCTCGGTGCAATCCAGAACAGATTAGAGCACACAATCAACAACCTGGATAACATCGTTGAGAACACCTCTTCTGCAGAGGCAGCTATCCGCGATACAGATATTGCTACAGAGATGGTTCAGTACTCCAACAACAATATCTTACAGCAGGCTGGTACTTCCATGCTTTCACAGGCAAATCAGTCCAACCAGTTGGCACTGTCCTTACTTGGCTAATTGCTACAGTAGAGAGAGTTCGCAAAGTAAACTACCAAAGCCCACCCGAAAGGGTGGGCTTTTTTCTGTATATCCAAGTCCGCGAAGCGAATCTTGCAATCAAACTTGTTCCATCTGTTAATCTTCCAGAGAATTTACTTCGCTTCGAGTCGTGCCAATGCTTCTATAGCTGGCGCATAGTCACCGCAATTCTGGTAGTGTGTCCTGGCGATATCGTTCTTGCCATAATATTCGTATATATAGCCGATATAGTAGGAAGGAACCCGTGGGTCGTTAGAATCCCTTGTGGGGGCTGTCAGTGCCTTGACAAACTCCGGAAGGGCTCTGAGAGGCTGTCCCAGCAGCATGTAGCTTAAGCCGATCATACACAGGTAATCTATGTTGTTGTCATAATATTCATAATAGGAGAGGAGCTTGATAGCGTCCTCAGGCCGGTCTGTGTCAATCAGGGCATTGCCGTAATTATTTACCAGAACACGGGTGTAGCTTTCGGCAGGGGGAGGATTGCGTAATAGAGCTTCCTTAAAGTATTCACAGGCCTGTTGGTGATTACGCATCAACATGTAACTCTGACCAATCTGAAAATAAGGATATGGGTCATCTGGCGCCTTATCTACTTCTGCTTTGAGCAGGGCAAGATTTCGCTCTGCTTTACTTTGCAGTGCCTCCTGGCCGCCCAGATAGCCAATATGATCTATGGTAATGGAAGTCTCATAGGAGGTGTGGGCAGTGTTGGACAGGGGAAGGATTACCTCATGGATGGGGCGTTCATAGTGATAATAGCGTCTATCATAAATCCGTTCAATCATGACGTCATAATGTCTGATTTCAGAATTAACCTCAAAGTAATCCAGACGCCTGATATATCCTACGCTCTTTGGATGAGATGCAAGCATGGACTGTAAGGCATCCCAGTCAAGGGAGGTGATGATCTCATCGGTGTCAATGGGAAAGATAATGTTGTGAGAAGCGCAACTGGCGGCGTAGTTTCTGGCGGCGCTGAAATCATCTGTCCATGTATAGTCGAAGACTTTGTCCGTAAATTGGCGGGCGACATCTTTGGAGTGGTCAGAAGAACCGGTGTCAACCACTACAACCTCAAAGGGAAAAGGCTGCAGGGCCGCAAGGCAGTTTTCCAGGTGTGCTGCTTCGTTTTTAGTGATGATACATACAGAAACGGGTATCATAGTAGTCTCCATTTTATTGTTTTAATCACAGGCAGATTTGAACCTGCTTTTTTATAGTATAAGAAATTGCTCTGGGGTTACGAGGCTGCGAAGCAGATCTCGCAATCGAGCTTGACTCGACTTTTTATAATATAGGAAAGCCTTCCGCTTATCCGAGTCCGCGAAGCGGATCTCGTAATCGAGCGAAGCTCGACTTTTTATAATATAGGAAAGTCTTCCGCTTATCCGAGTCCGCGAAGCGGATCTCGTAATCGAGCGAAGCTCGATTTTTTATTGAGGCGTCTGACCATTTAATAAGGCCAGGCGTTCCATGGCCAGAGGATAATGATAAGCCGCGGATTTTTGATAAAAGGTCATCGCGGAGGGGATATTCCCAAGCATTTCGTTGACCAGTCCCATATTGTAGTAGGGAATATAGGTATTGGCGCCTTCCTCACGTACATGAGAACACTGTGAGGCTTTTACATATTCCATCATGGCCTTGAGGGGCTGCGGGTTTTCCAGATTCAGGTAAATGTTGCCCATACTGCAGTAGAAGTCCGCAGAGTTAGCGAAATGATCGTAAATTGGCTCAAAGATCGCCATTGCCTCATCGGAACGGCCAGTGTGTGTCATGGTATTGATAAAGGTAGTGGCCATGAACTGTACCCAGAGTTCGTCTGTATTGAGGGGCAGTTCAAAAGCCTTTTTATAATAAATATAGGCGTTCTCATAGTCACTGATCAGATTGTAAGACTGTCCTACCTGGAAATAGAAGTAAGGGTCGTTAGGATGTTTCTCAATTTCTTTAAAAAGCAGCTGATTGTTTCGCTCTGCTTTCAGGCGCATGGCATCTTCATTTCCAACATAACCCACATGATCCAGGGTGAGAGGGATATCATAACGTTCACAGTAGGTGCTGTTGGTGCTGATATCACATACCTGCTCATGTATGGTGTAATTATAGTGATAATAACGTTTGTGAAAAAGCCGCTCCACACGGTCCGGATTACAAGTCAGCATACCGTTTGATTCGCAGTAGTTGATGCGCAGTACCAGACCTATGGCACGGGGATGTTCCTTTATGGCTTGCTCGATACCGTCAAGGTCGATCTCGGTCAGGAACTCATCACAGTCGATGACCAGCACATAATTATGGGAGGCTTTCTGCAGAGAAAAGTTCCTGGCAGCGCTGAAGTCATTGATCCATTCAAAATCATAAATGTTGTCAGTGTATTTGGCAGCCAGCTCTTTCGTGCGGTCTGTGGATCCGGTATCTACATAAATGATCTCGAAGCCATAGGGCACGAGAGGAGCCAGACATTTTTCAATATTTTCTTCTTCGTTTTTACCGATGATGCATACAGATAGCGGAATCATATTTTACCTCATTTCTGCGCTGCTTTTGGTTCAGGCTTTGTTGAGAACGTGTACGACAAGTTTGTGACAGGCAGCGCGCAGGCACAAATCTTTTGATTAAAATTTTTTTTATAGCTTTTTCTTCTATATATTTCTGCCGGCAATGTGCGAAGGACGATCAGGGCTGCCTTTGCTGCCTGACTTAAGAGAGCGTTGCCGCAGTTTGTCATCAGATGGATCGGTCAAGACGGGACAAGGCTTCCACGGCTGGTGCATACTCATTGCCGCAGTTTTGATAATGGGTCCTGGCAATGTCCTTCTTGCCAAACAATTCATAAATATAACCGATATAATAGGATGGTTCCCGCCGGTCTGTCATGTCCCGCACAGGGGCGGTCAAAGCCTTTACGAACTCCGGCAGGGCCTTCAGGGGCTGATTCTGATGAAGGTAATAAAGCCCGATCAGACACAGATAATCCATGTTGTTGCTGTAATACTCATAGTAGGTAAGCAGAACGTCTGCTTCTGTTAACAACCCCTTTTCCAAAAGCAGGTGCCCGTAATTGTATACTAGAATATGCGTGTAATCGGCCTGAGGATCAGGGTGATGTTCCATGGCTCTTTGAAAGTAGAGCAGGGAATTTTCCGAATCCCGCATCAGCATATAACTCTGGGCAATCTGGAAATAATAATATGGTTCGTCGGGGTTTTGGTCCAGTTCTTTCAAAAGAAGTTCCATATCCCGCATGGCCTTTTCCTTAAGCTTATTGCCTGGGCCCAGATATCCCACATGATCAGCCTCGATGGAAGTCGCATAGGAGGTATAAGGAAGCTTGGTCAAAGGGGTGAGCACTTCGTGGATTGGCTTATCATAATGATAGTAATTCCGATTATAAATTCTGTCGATGATACAGATCTGACAATGCTTCTCACCGTCGGTCTCGAAATAGTCCAGACGCTTGATGCTGCCCACAGATTTGGGGTGCTTTTCGATTAAAGCCTGCAGCGCATCCCAATCAAACGGGGCCACAAATTCATCCGTATCTATGGGAAAGATTATGTTGTGAGAGGCCTGTCTGGCGGCGTAATTCCTGGCGACGCTGAAATCGTCTATCCATGTAAAATCATACACTTTGTCAGTGTATTTAAGGGCGGTTTCCCTGGAATTGTCGGTGGAACCAGTATCCACCACCACAATCTCAAAAGGATAGGCGCTGATGGCTTTCAGGCATTGCTCCAGATGGGAGGCTTCATTTTTGGTGATAATACAGACGGATATGGGAATCATGGGCTCTCCTTTTAGGTTCACTATTTTGACCGGGTATTCCTGGTCATTTAAGAATCAGGATTTCGCAGCATATGTGAGATGTTCTGTTCACGCTGTTTTGCGGTTTTGTTCAGCTTTCCGGAGACAGGGCCGCAAGCCTTGCAGCAGCCGGTGCAAAGCCCGTGCAATGTCTGTAGCAGGCTGTGGCGGAATTTATGTCTCCCAGTGCTTCAAATATGATGCCGGACTGATAAACGGGAAGAAAACTGTTGGTGCCGCTTTGTCTGCCGGGCGGCATGCCCATGACTTTCTGATATTGCTCCAGCGCCTGTTCGTACATAGCGTTCTCACGATAAATATTACCCATCAGATAGACGAAATCCGTCACGGTGCAAAATTCATCATAGATACCTTCAAAACCCAATGCCGTCTCGGCATTACCGCAATACAACAGGGCGTTGCCGTAGGAAACTACCATAGCCTGCACATAGGCAAGTTCCGGATCCAGATCAAAAGTCAGTCCCTTATCGTAATATTCGCAGGCACGGGCATAGTCCTTTAAAATCTCACAGCTCTTGCCAAGCTGATAGTAGAGATAGGGATTGTCAGGTTCTAAGGCCAGCTGCTTTAATAAGAGGGTGTAATTGCGCTGATACTTGGCATCCCGCTCCGCATCCGTCATGTCGTAACCGGTGTGCAGGATGGTGGTCTTGAGCAGGTAGTTGGGGAAATCATGTCCCCGTATGGGTGTGAGCTGTTCATGGATTATGCCTGTGTAGCGGTACAGGCGTCTGTCGAAGAACCGCTCCGTGTAATCCGTGTTGTTGAGTGTGAGGGTGCCATTCTCTGTCACCAGATTTTCCCGGGAAACGGACCCCACACTGTCCGAAAGATGCTTGCGGAAATAAGTGAGCTCTTCCAAATCAAGATATTTGACGGTCTCATCGCAGTCCAACATGAAAATCCAGTTGTGGGAAGCTTCCCGCAGGGAAAAGTTCCTGGCGGCGCTGAAATCATCACACCATGCAAAGTCCAGCACTTTGTCTGCATACCTTTTGGCAATCTCCTTTGTCCGGTCAGTGGAACCAGTATCCACCACTACGATTTCAAAGTCATAGTGCTTTACGGATAAGAGACACTGCTCAATTCTGGATTCTTCGTTTTTGGCAATGATACATACGGAAATAGGCTGCATGACGGCTCCTTTGCGGATTGTAAATGATGTTATTATCATAACATTTTTGGGGAGAGGCGTAAACCGATAAAGGGAACTGAGTTGATTTTTGTTGATTTTCTTTTCAACATAATATTGCTGGGCTGTCTCGTAGAACCTTTTTCATATGAATTTACCAGGAAACGAAAGTGAAAATGTAGTATGCCGTTTACCGAAAAATATATGAATAGGGCTTGATAAACGAAATAAAGTTAATAAATTTTCTGTAAATATATTGACGTTGAGGAAATGGCATGGTAGAATCATCCTACAAAGCATAAATTCTGTAGCATATAGGGGTAATCACCCATCTGGTTTATCTTATTCTTTCAGGAAATCTATGCTTTTATATCAGACAACAATTGAAAAGCAGAAGATTTCCTGAGAACAGAGGAACAGGTTACTGATTGTGAATCTGCACAGAACAATACAGAAAGCCGAGACATATATGTTTTCGTGAAATCTTCTGCAACACATGAAAGGAGATTTGCGATGCAGGAAAATGTAGTGAGGAAAGAACGTATGAAAACGGAAAAGAGAGTGTATACCATTAAGGATATCGAAGCGCTGCCAGAGGGAGAAAGGGCAGAACTGATTGATGGCGAAATGTTCAGAATGGATTCGCCGGATTTGGTGCATCAGGAAATTCTGGGGGAACTGTACATTGTAGTTCGTCAGTATATCAGGAGCCGCGGTGGGAAATGTAAAGTGTATTTTTCACCATTTGCAGTGTATATCAACAATGATGTATACAATTATGTGGAGCCTGATCTGCTGGTAATTTGCGATGTGGATAAGCTCGACCGGAAAGGATGCCATGGCGCGCCGGACTGGCTGGTGGAGATTGTTTCGCCTGGCAGTAAGAAAATGGATTATGTCCGTAAACTTTTTAAATACCGGACGTCAGGGGTGCAGGTATACTGGATTATTGATCCTATGAAAAAGATGGTTAAAGTATATGATTTTAACCGTGATACTGAGACGGATTATACTTTTACGGATGAGATTCCAGTGGGAATCTATGAGGATTTTGCAATTGACTTTACAGCATTTGACCAAAGTTATTGGGAGTGGCCGATTAAGGGATAATTTCTATATCTGACACAGCATTTCACGCACTCTGTGCCTGTAGGTGTGGGCGGCCGCCAATTTATCATGCCCGTTTTCGGCAATTGCCTGACGTTCCTTATCATGGGTCAGGTAATAGTCAATCTTGGCAAGCAGATCGGCCTGGCTTTCATAGTAATCGAAATCCTCACCCGGGATAAAGTGATCCAGAAAATCAGCCTGAAAATTGCTCAGGAGAAATCCGCCGCTGCCCATGATATCGAAGGCGCGCTGGGGGATACCGCTCTTGATGCTGCGCAGGGAGATGTTCAGATTTATCCTGCTCTGTTTAAAGACCAAAGGCATTTGCGTCACGTTGTCCACAGGACCGTGGTTTACCAGATTTGGCAGGGAGTAGCTTCTGTCATGAGTAAACAGGTCAAGGGTGTGATGACTGGTAATGACCTTGAGAAGCGAAGCACGTTCCAGGCCGGTGATCTTACGGTTGATCACATATTGGGCATAGAGATATTCTCTTGTTTCCACGCCGTCAGCATTTGGATCCATAGGGAGCGCCTGATATAAATCTTCCATAATGGGAGACAATGAATCCTGAATAAAGTTATAGCCTTGAATGTTCATCTGAACGGACATGAGAGCATCCAGATAACCTTTGGTGTAGTCGTTTAAGCTGGTCATCCGTTCAAAAAAGTTGTGCTTCTCCGTATAGAGGGAACCAACGAAGGAGATATCATATTGCTGGGAAAGCGGCGAAGCGGCAGGAATGTCCATATCTGCAGCGGTCTTTATGGGTGCAGCATCTGGCATCGGGGCTGTTGTCAGCCTGTCCAGCCTGTCAGGATTAGCTGCCATGGGAAGGTACTGTACAGTATGGATACCGGAGCGGGTAAATTCCTGACATAATTCCCTGTCGAATACATAGATGGTATTGCAGGGATTGATGACTGTGTAAGAGTAGAGCATCACATAAGGGCTGTCATAAACCCAGGAAATATAACGGATATCGGCCTTTTTACAGACATTGGAGATCAGCGGGAAGTAATTGAAGGAGAAGACAACGTCAGGAGTCTCATTCCGCAACACTCCCATAAGGGAAGACTCTACGGATTCGTCGTGCCGGCCCTCCTTGTTAGAGAAGGGAAAACAGACCAGGGTATGGCCTTCTGCCTGAAAGGCTTCTTTCATATCTTCATTGCCAAAACTGTTCCATTCGATGTAAAGGATAGTCATAGTGTTTCGTCTCCATTGGGGTCTGTGCCGCCAGGATATGGATGCGGCAGAACTGTTTGCTGTATATGGATATGAGTATATCATATTTTGGCGTGAAGGGACAGAAGAGAGATGTGAAGATGTGTATGTATATGTATATGTATATGGAAGCAAACTGTAATGGGAACAGGTATTAGAATGTAGTAAAAAGAGGATTTGAACAACAAATTGATATGTAAAATGCGACAAATTACATATGGATGCAAATAAACCAGAAGAAAGCAAAGATAAAGGGCGGTTTCAAAATTATTTTTCCTGCCGGAGAGAATTGCGCAGCGTCAGCAGATCATAGTAATCGAGCAAGGCATTGATATTGCGGCCATCCAACTGCAGTGTGGTGTTGATGATATCACTTATGGTATAGTTGGAAGACAGACGCTTGTTGAGTGTGCGGATACTTGCTTTACATTGGGTTCTCTGCAAAAGGTAATCTGTGGATACGTCATAGAAATCAGCCAGTTTTACCAGCGTGTCGAGGTCGGGAGCGTGAACACCTTTTTCGTAATTTGAGATGGTGGCCACGGTCACATTCAGGTAGGCGGCTACCTCTTTTTGATAAAAGCCTCTTTCCTTGCGCAGGTTAGCCAGAAATTCACCAAATTCCATAGTTTTCTCCAAAAGTAATTGTATATATCGTTTTAGTACGTTCGTTGTAAGTGTTTATTCTTACCTTTATACTGTACAATATTTAAGGAGTGGTGCGGGGCTTTTTTGATTGAAGAAAGGGGGGCAAAAGGGTACAATGAAAATGTAATGACAGGTTGTAGGCCGGATTGTAGGCAGAAAGCCTATGTAAATGGCTATTGGGAAGAGGTCCCGCAGGAGAAGATCAGAAAGTATGGGTTTGCATTTGAGGGCAAGGAAGTGTTGATTGGATAGAAGGCAACTGTCTTTTCTGGCGGAAGAACCAGTCGGCAGGTTTATGCACATAAGGATGTCAGGCGAAGCCTGGCATCTGCTGCTATTTCATGGGCTGAATAGAGTTGCGCAGACGCAGCAATTCATAATAATCCAAAAGGGCACAGATATTACGTCTGTCCAGTTCCAGAGTTGTATTGACGATATCGCTTACGGTATAGTCGGCCGACAGACGTTTGTTGAGCGAGCGAATGCTTGATTTAAATCTGGTTCTCTGTAAGAGATAATCGGTAGATACATCATAGAAATCCGCCAGTTTGACAAGGGTGTCGAGGTCGGGAGCATGAACATTCTTTTCATAGTTGGAGATGGTCGCAACAGTTACATTTAGATAGGCGGCCACTTCTTTTTGATAATATCCTCTTTCTTTGCGTAATTTAGCCAGAAATTCACCAAATTCCATAGTTTTCTCCGAAAGTAAAATAGTTTAAGTTTGTAGTTGACGTGGACAGAAAATATACTGTCTTACAGATAGACTATACATGAATTTAAATATGAAAGGGATTGAATTAAATGATATGGATATAAAATGGTAAAATATGGGAATGGATTTAACGAAAGGTTAATTACGAAAAATGTCTGATTAAGTAAACGAAGAAAATTCAGGCAGATATATTTGAAGTATTTTTTGCAAAATTAATAGATAATTTGTATAATTACAGTATTTTGATTAAAGGGAGTAAAGATTTTAAAAATGTTGATGAACTTCCAGTTTGATGCTTAATGCCGAAAGTGAGTTGCTGTAGTTAATAAATTAGTGTGGAAGGATGGAAACAAATGTCGCAATTGTGTTTGTATGGGGGGGGGGGTGGAAAAACAGGGAAAAGGTTTTTGGAATCGGAGTCATGGAAGAACCTTAAGGAGAAATATTCGGGTATTGTTTTCTATGATAATAATCACACTTTGCCAGAAAGTATTGAAGGTGTTGAGCGTGTTAAAACGCTTGATGATCAAAAGGATATTTTAATAACCAGCAGTTGCTTTTTGGAAATATATTATGAGTGTGTTGTAAGTGGAAGAAGAGTAATAGGTATTTTTGATGCAGAAGACGACTGTATTTATGATTATAGATTGCTATGTAAAAAGAAAAGAAGCGGATATGATAATGAAGCTAAGTTTTGATGTTAGTTATCCGTTTAGCGTGGAATGGGGAAATTGGGACATGTTGTCTGGATTATAGAACACCTTATAAAATAGGTAATATATTTGAAACTCCTTTAAAGGATATTTTAAACAGCAGAGAAGTGATTGCATTTCAGGATGAATTGATAAATGGATATAGAAGCAGGTTCTCTTTATGCAACAATTGCCATTGGCATAGGTGAAAAGGAGAAGAATGTTATAGCGGATGATGTGATGAATCAGGACGAGGTACATCCGGATGTAAAGTTTTCTCTGTAAACTGCCGATAAAAACATAAGACATTGTTTTACTTTTGATAGGACAGGCCAGATATATGAAGAGATCACAGAAAAACCAGATAATGTCAGTCATCGGGCTAATGGATAAGGCGCAGATTGGCATTAAAAAGATGATGGGAATAGGCAACAGTGGTGCCGTGCTGACCCTTTTGGAGCAGTGCCAGGAGAGTGCTATTCAGATGGGGGAGATGATTGAGGAGTGCGAAGGAGAAGAGTTTGTTACAGTAGGATTATTGGAAAATTACTGTGAAAAGCTGTATCAGACTTATAAGCAGGTCAGTCAACAGCAGGTTGTCAATGTGGATAAAGTTTACAAAAACCTCCGTCGGGAACTAATCCGGATAGAGAATAGTGTGAGAAATGATATTCCATCGAGAACGAGTGTGGTCTTTTTGCCTTATAAGGTATCCATGTGGGACAGTCTTGAAAGTGTCTGGAAGGCTGCTGCTGCTGATTCAAGTTGTGATGCTTACGTTGTCCCGATTCCTTATTTTGACAAAAATCCGGACGGAAGCTTCAGCAGGATGCACTATGAGGGAGAGCAGTATCCTGATTATGTACCGATAGTATCTTGGGAGACGTTTGATTTGGAAACGGAGCATCCAGATGTGATTTATATTCATAATCCGTATGATGAATGCAACCACGTGACTAGTGTGCATCCGAGTTTTTATGCAAGAGAATTGAGAAAGTACACAGAAAAAATAGTATATATACCTTATTTTATATTAAATGAAATAAATCCGGATGAAGACGAAAAAATTAACAGCATGAGGCATTTTTGCTTTACACCCGGGACCCTTTATGCGAATCAGGTAATTGTTCAATCGGAAAATATGCGGCAGATTTACATCAGTGAATATATAAAGGCCGCGAAAGAAATGGGGCTGAACGGGGAACATGTGGATCGGAAATTTTTAGAAAATAAATTCCTGGGCCTTGGTTCGCCAAAGATTGATAAGGTTTTACATACGCAAGAAGAAGGGCTGGAAATTCCGGCGGAATGGTTGAGAATATTAGAAAAAACGGACGGAAGCCGGAAGAAGATTGTTTTCTATAATACGGGTGTGAGCGCACTTCTGCGGCATGGGGAGAAAATGCTTTGGAAGATGAAGTCGGTGTTTGAGATTTTTAAGGAAAATCGAGATGAGGTGGCGTTATTGTGGCGGCCACATCCGTTGATTCAGGCAACGATTGAGTCAATGAGATCTCTGCTGTTGGAAGAATACCGGGAAATCGTGGACAAATATATACAAGAGGGTTGGGGTATTTATGATGACACAGCTGAATTGGACAGGGCAATTGCATTGAGTGATGCGTATTATGGTGATAGCAGCAGTGTTGTACAAATGTATCAACGGACAGGAAAACCGATTATGATACAGAATGTGGATGTAGTGACAGAATAATTTAGTGTATTTAAAAATGATTTTACGATAAATGGGATGGTTAACATGAAGGTATTGGTAACAGGTTCTGATGGATTTATTGGAAGCCATTTAACAGAAGAGTTGGTGAAAAAAGGATATCAGGTCAGGGCATTTGTGTATTATAACTCGTTTAACAATTGGGGCTGGTTGGATACACTGTCTAAAGACATTATGAAGGATGTAGAGGTTTTTCAAGGGGATATCCGCGATCCAAATGGTGTGGAGGAAGCAGTGAAAGGTGTTGATGCGGTGTTTCATTTGGCGGCATTAATTGCAATACCATTCAGCTACCATTCACCGGATACCTATGTTGATACGAATATCAAAGGAACTCTGAACATTTTACAAGCGGCGAAGAGACACGACATAAGAAGGGTTTTTGTAACGTCTACGTCAGAAGTCTACGGGACGGCACAGTATGTTCCGATTGACGAAAAACATCCGTTCCAAGGGCAGTCACCATATTCCGCGACCAAGATTGGTGCGGACAGACTTGCGGAAAGTTTTTATCGTTCTTTTGGTTTACCGGTGACGATTGTAAGACCGTTTAATACATATGGGCCGCGGCAATCGGCAAGGGCAGTGATTCCTACGATTATCACACAACTGCTTGCGGGTAAGATGGAAATAAAGCTTGGCTCATTGACACCGACAAGAGATTTTAATTATGTGAAAGATACGGTTAATGGGTTTATTTCCATTTATGAATCGGATAAAACAGTCGGAGAGGAAATTAATATTGCAACACAGAAGGAGATTTCCATAGGACAGCTTGCAGAAGAATTGATTAGACAGATTAATCCGGAAGCAAAAATTGTTTGTGATGAGGAACGACTGAGACCGGAAAAGAGTGAGGTCAACAGGCTGCTTGGGTGCAATGAAAAAATCATGCAGCTGACGGAATGGAGACCCCAATATTCTTTGGAAAAGGGATTAAAAGATACAATAGTTTTTTTGAAAGAGAATTTGGACAAATATAAGATTGATATCTATAACTTATAAGGAAGATAGAACATCAGATATGAATGACGTATATATAGAGGAAGATAAAAGCATATTGGATGCGATACAGAGGCTTGATAAAAGCGGAAAGAAAATTCTGTTTGTACATAGGGACAGAAAACTTTTAGCATCGCTCACGGATGGAGATATCCGCAGATGGATATTGAAAAAAGGAGATTTGCAGATGCCTGTTAAATGCGTAGCCAACTATCAGCCCAAGTTTCTATATGAGCAGGAGGAAAACTTGGCAATGCGTATGATAAGGGAGCAAGAAATTGATGCAGTTCCGATTGTAGATAAAGAACATTTGATTAAAAAAATAATCTTCGCGAATGATTCAATGCAAGAGCATAGTGTGTTCGATAAAGAGATACCAGTTGTTATCATGGCAGGAGGATTGGGGACAAGGCTTTCGCCGTACACAAATATCCTGCCAAAGCCTTTAATCCCTGTTGGTGATTATCCAATAGCAGAGTATATTATTAATCTTTTTTATGAATATGGATGCAGTCAGTTTTATATGATAGTTAATTACAAAAGAAATATGATAAAAGCATATTTTGATGAGCTTGACAAAAAGTATCTACTTGATTTTATCACAGAGGAAAAGCAGCTTGGAACGGGGGGTGGAATCAGTTTACTGAAAGGGAAAATAAAGGACACATTTATTCTGACGAACTGTGATATCCTGATTGATGATGATTTGACAAAGGCATACAGGCAGCATATCGAGTCAGGAAACATCATTACAATGGTATGTTCTCTGAAAAATTTTACGATCCCTTATGGGGTAGTCAATATAGGGGAAGACGGGGCGATTTCATCTATGCAGGAAAAGCCGAATATGTCATTTTTTACAAATACAGGATGTTATTTTGTAGAGCCGGAAGTGATCGAGGATTTGGAATATAACGAGCCAATAGATTTCCCGGCGGTCATTGAAAAGTATATGAAAGCAGAAAAGCGGGTTGGGATATATCCGATTGGCGAGGAGGCATGGTTTGATATGGGGCAGATTGATGAACTGGAAAAGATGAAGGTGAAATTGGGATACTGACGAAAAAGATTACGATAAAAGATGAAGATGGATTTTGTGGAAAGAAAGAGCAGTAAGTTATGAAAAGAAAAAGATTGGCTGTAATACCGGCTCGTTCAGGCTCTAAAGGGCTGAAAGATAAAAACATAAAGTTATTACAGGGGATTCCGCTTGTAGGATATACAATAAAGGCGGCACTGGATTCTGGTATATTTGATATAGTGATGGTTTCAACCGATTCAGAAAGATATGCTGAAATTGCAAAAAAGTTCGGGGCAGAGGTTCCGTTTCTGAGAAGTGAAAGTACATCAGGAGACAGGCCGACATCATGGGATGTCGTTAAAGAGGTGGTAGAACAATATACAGAACAGGGACACAAATTTGATTCGATTACTCTTCTGCAGCCAACATCACCCTTAAGAAGCGCAGATGATATTATTCAGGCACATAAGTTATTTGACGATAAAGATGCGAATTCAATCATCAGTGTTTGTGAGGCAGAACATTCTCCGCTTTGGAGCAATGTTATAGAACCCAATTTATCCATGGAACATTTTGCACAGACAGATGATAACGTTTCATGTCGCCAACAGCTGTCGACCTATTATCGATTAAATGGTGCAATATATATCGTTAATGATAAGGCGCTTCATAACATTGAGAATCTATATTTGGAAAAGAGTTATGCGTATATTATGGAACAAAGTCATTCTATAGATATCGATTCAGAATTTGATTTTATAATTGCAGAAGCCATTTTAGAATCAAAACGGCTTGAAGTTAAAAAGGCGTCAGATAATATATAGGGTTATAGTATGCGATGAACTGTTTTGTGAATCGTTGAGGGAGAAAATGAAAAGAAAAATAATGGTATTGACAGGCAGCAGGGCGGAGTATGGCGTATTAAAGAATATACTATGGGGGATTGAACATTCGGAAAGTTTAAAATTGTATATCGTGGTAACAGGAGCACACCTCTCAGAGAAATACGGATATACAGTGGAAGAGATAAAAAAGGATAGGTTTGAAATCTGGAAAGAGATTCCTATAATAAGTGATTCTGATGAGAAAATAAGGATACCAGTAGAAATGGGAAAGCTGATGATTCACTTATCCCAGGCTTTCCGTGAAGAAAGGCCTGATGTTTTATTGTTATTAGGAGATCGATATGAAATGCTCGCGGCAGCATCTGCGGCAGTCGGACTGCACATACCAATTGCACATATATCAGGAGGGGAACAGACTGAGGGAGCAATGGATGAGCAAATCAGACATGCAATTACTAAAATGTCACATATTCATTTTCCAGGTGCATCTCCATATGCAGATAATATTAAGAAAATGGGGGAAGAGTCATGGAGAATCTTTGAGGTTGGAGATCCGGGGATAGAGAATATCAAAAGCATGGAAGTTATCAGTAAGAAAGAAATGGAAACCGAATTAAATATAAATATTGACAAAAAAACATTGTTGGTGACATATCATCCGGTTACGTTGGAGCTTGCGGAACTTGAATCACAGATGGATAATATCACGCAAGCACTTTCTGATTATAAAGGAACCATAATTATTACTTATCCTAATTCTGATGATGGAAGTGAGCTGATTATTTGTAAATGGAAAGAATTTGCGAGAGACAGAGAATCTGTATGTTTGATACATAATTTGGGGAGTCAGCGGTATCTAAACGTTATGCGTTATTGTGGAGCTGTAGTTGGAAATTCCTCCAGTGCCATTATAGAGGCACCGTTTTTAAAGATTCCAACAGTCAATATTGGTAACCGCCAAAGAGGACGGCTTATGGCTGATAGTATTGTATGCTGCGGTTATAAGCAGCAGGAGATTAGAAATGCAATTGATAGAGCCTTAAGCGAAGAATTTGCCGAAATTGTACAGCATTCCAAGAGCCTTTATGGTGAAGGAGACACTAGCAAAAGAATTGTAGATGTTCTGAGTCAAATTGAATTGGATGATAGACTTTTAAAGAAAAATCTGTGTTGGGACGGATAAGATATGAGCGTTTATATTATTGCGGAAGCAGGAGTAAACCATAATGGAAGTATGGAACTTGCCAAAAAATTGGTTGATATAGCGAAGAAATGTGGCGCAGATGCTGTGAAATTTCAGACATTTAAAGCAGAAGAGAGTACAGGTGTCAAAGCGGATAAAGCAGAATATCAAAAAAAGAATGATACGATAGAAGAGACACAGCTCGATATGTTAAAAAAAGTGGAGCTTCCTTTTACAGATTTTACAATATTGAAGCAATATTGTGAGGAACTGGGCATTGATTTCATTTCAACTCCTGATGGGCAGCAAAGCCTAAAATGTCTTGTTGACATGAACGTATCAACAATAAAGATAGGCTCAACGGAGGTTACAAACTATCCGTTTTTAAAGCAGATTGCGCAAAGCAGGAAAAAGATTATTTTGTCAACCGGAATGAGCACGTTGGGAGAAGTAGAAAAGGCAGTGGATGTATTGCTTGAGAATGGTGCGCAGGATATTAATTTAATGCATTGTACAACAGATTATCCGACTAATGTTGAGGATGTAAACCTCAGAGCAATGGTTACGTTAAGAAACGCATTTCATTTGCCAGTGGGATACTCTGATCATACGTTGGAATTTGAGGCAGCAGTAGCAGCGGTTGCTATGGGAGCTGTCATTATCGAAAAGCATATTACGATTGACAGAGAGATGAAAGGGCCAGACCATAAAGCTTCCATGCCGCCAAAAGAATTTGCAGAATATGTGCGACATATAAGAAATACAGAAAAGTTATTAGGAGATGGGAATAAGAAACCTACAGCTAAGGAAAAAGTGATGATGCAACAGGTGCGTCGAAGCATTTTATCTTCACGGAAGTTAGAAGCAGGGACGATTTTAACAGAAGATATGTTCTGTCTTAAAAGACCGGGCATTGGCATTGGGCCAGAATTTTTGCCTGTTTTATTAGGGCGGAAATTGAAAAGAAATGTAGAGAAAGAAGAGCCGATTACGTGGCAGGATGTATGAGGGAATGGCTGGTTGGATGATACTCAAAAGTAATGACAGGTTATGGGATAAATATATCAGTGAATTACCAAAAGAGAAACAAGATATTTATTATACAAGACAATATTGTAAAATGGGTGAACTGACAGAAGGCGGAGAAGCGCAGTTGTTTGTTTATGAGACGAAAGACAATGTAGCTCTTTATCCGTACATAAGGCATATTGTTGATTATAAAAAGGATAATTCTCGATTTTATGATATTGAAACTGCTTATGGATATGGCGGACCTGTTATAAAAAGCGACGATTGTATCTTTGAAAGGGCCTTTGAAACAGCATTCTTAGAATATTGTCAGCAGGAAAATATTATTGCAGAATTCATTCGCTTTCATCCTCTTTTAGGAAATGAGAAAATTTTTAAAGAAAAAATACAAATTTTACATAATCGTATGACAGTGAGCATAGATCTGGAAAAACATATTGATGAAATTTGGATGCATGATATATCAACACAAAATAGAAATACAATTAGGAAATGCATGAAAAGCGGTCTGGAGGTTGAAATCAGCAAAGATTATGACGAGTTTTTAGAAATTTATAATCAGACTATGAGAAAGGTAAGAGCGAGGGATTTCTATTTTTTTGAAAAGAAGTATTATGATGAAATTATAAATAACTCCAATTTCGTGTTGTTGCGTGTGAGAAAGAATGCTGAAACATTGGCAGCGGCAATTTTTATGAAATACGGAGATTATTTTCATTATCATTTATCAGGAAGCAGGAAGGAATATTTGAACTTTGCTCCCAATAACATACTTTTGTGGGAAGCGATTAAATATGCCAAAAGGGAGGGATGCAAAGAGATGCATCTGGGCGGAGGTTTAACTGATTCACCGGAAGACAGTTTGTTTAGGTTTAAAAAGAAATTTTCTTCAAATTGTAAACATTTTTATATAGGAAAGCGTGTGCATGATCAGAAAATTTACGAGAAACTAATAAAAAGATGGGAAAATGAGCATGGAGTGAAAGCAAAGATGCTGTTGCAGTATCGTCAATAAATTACATAGCGGATAATAAAGAAAGGATATGAGATGAAATCATTTGACACAACATGGGAAATACTTCATAAAAGACAAGAATGGGGGAAGTATCCTACAGAACCAGTCATACGATTTATGGCAAGGAATTTTTATAATAAGGATCGCAAGACAATCAAAGTGTTGGATTTTTGCTGCGGTGGTGGAAGCCATACGTGGTATTTGTCAAAAGAAGGATTTGACGTCTATGCATTTGATGGGTCTGAAAGCGCAGTTGCCAGAGTTAATAATAGACTGGAAAAGGAAGGACTAAAGGCAGATTTAAGGGTAAGAGATGCACTGGAATTAGATTACGAGGATGATTTTTTTGACTGTGTGATTGACAGTGTATCTATATATGCCAATAAGATTGATTATATTATAAAAATGTATGAGAAAATATATAGTATGCTCAGACCAGGTGGACAAATGTTTACATCCATGTTTTCAAAAGACACAACAGGTTATGGGAGGGGGGAAGAAATCGAAAAAGATACATTTGTTAATATACCTTGCGGTAGTTTGCAGGAAAGGGGAATGACTCATTTTTTTGATAAGGATGAAATAACAGGTTTGCTCAGTGAAATAGGGTTTTGTGATCTTCAGATTGACCAGATGCATTATACCGATAGAGGAAATGAGATTGGGCAGATTTTTGTGCAGGCGAAGAAACCACTTAGTTAATTCAGACAATATACTGGATTTTCGATTGTCAGAAATTATTAGTAAGTTAAAGAAAACAGGAGCAGAAGGGGAGGAATAAAATTATGAAGTATTGTACAAAATGTGTCATGCCTGACACGAGACCAGGAATTACCTTCAATGAGCAGGGTGTATGTTCTGCATGCCAGTCTTATGAAAGAAGGAAACTGATTGATTGGAAGGAAAGATGGAAGGAATTTGAAGCGTTATGCGATAAGTACAGGGGAATGAATGGTGACAGCTATGATTGTGCGATTGCAGCCAGTGGGGGGAAGGACAGTCATTATCAGGTATACCTGATGAAAGAGGTCATGAAAATGAACCCTATCCTGTTTAGCGTTGAGGATAATTTCAAAATGACGGAGGCAGGAAGGTATAATATTCAGAATATATCGGAGGAGTTTGGGTGCAGCATTATCAGTCTTAAGCCGGATATAAAAACACAGAAGAAATTAATGAGATATACTTTTGAGAAATATGGTAAGCCCACATGGTATGTAGACAGATTGATTTATACATATCCACTTCTCATGGCATTAAAGTTTAATACGCCATTGCTTGTTTATGGTGAGAATATAAGTTATGAATATGGCGGGGCAGATTATGAAGAAACATATTCTGCGAGAGGCCAGTTGAACAATGGCGTGGCAAGTGATATTGATTTTAAGGAATTGTGTACTATAGACGGGATAGACATAAAAGCCTTGACAATGTTGGAAGCACCAAATGCAGAGGACATGGAAAAACTGGATCCTATTTATATATCTTATTTCACAGAATGGAACAGCTATGCAAATTATCAGTTTGCCAAAAGCAGAGGATTTCATGACTTGTCACATGAGTGGGTCAGAAGCCATCATATAGAGAACTATGACCAGGTGGACAGCAGGGCATATTTAGTGCATCCGTGGATGAAATATCCCAAATTCGGGCATGCTACTGCAACAGATTATGCTTCGCGATTTATAAGATATGGATTAATGACAAGAGAAGAAGCTGTAGAAGCGGTTAGGCTGCATGACGGAAATTTAGACAGCAAATGTGTACAAGATTTTATTGAATTTGCAGGTTATTCTGAAACAGAATTTTGGAGTATTGTAGATAAGTTCTATAATAGAGACTTATTTGAAAAAAATAAGTTTGGTGAATGGGTGCTGAAAAATCCTGTGTGGAAATAGATAAAATCCATATTCTTTTATTGAACAAAACCAAGGAGCATGAATATGATTAAGAAAGATATTAAAGACCGTATAGAAATCTATGATCAGACATTAAGTTGTTCTGAGTTAAAACCGCCCTTTCCAAAGACCATGTTACTTGAGGTATCCAATATCTGTAATCATACTTGTGCATTTTGCGCCAACTCAAAATCTGACAGAAAAAAGGGATTTGTTGATAAAGAGTTTGCCAAGCGTATCATCTCAGAAGCATATAAACTTGGAACGCGGGAAATTGGCTTTTATGCGACGGGAGAACCGTTGGTGGATCGGAATCTTGAAACATATATTTCTTATGCAAAGGAAATAGGATTTGAATATGTTTTTATCACTACAAATGGAGCTTTGTTCGATTTACAAAGAATACATAGCATTATAGATGCGGGTATTGACAGCATAAAGTTTTCGATTAATGGCGCGAACAGAGAAGACTATCTGTTGATACATGGAAAGGACGATTTTGATAAAGTTATAGAGAATCTGAAGCTTATAAGTGATTTAAAACAGTCCCATAAATTTAAACTGTATATTTCTTTTATTACAACAAAGCAGACAGTAGAGACAACAGAAAAGTTTGCACAGGAATATGGGAAATATGTGGATGATATTGTATTTATGAAATGTATAAATCAGGCAGGTTATATGTACGAACTAAATGAATTATTAGCCATTAATAGGGATGGAGGTGAGTACAACGTAGTAGATGGAATCTGTCCGATGATATTCAATAAACTCTTTGTATCATACGAAGGATATCTCACTATGTGCTGTACGGATTTTCAAAATTATCTGGTGGCGGCAGATTTAAATAAAGAAAGTTTAGAACATGCGTGGCATAATGAGTATGCGCAGAAACTTAGAAAACGTCATTTAGACCATAGTCTGGAAGGAACATTATGTTACGATTGTCTTAAAAATAGTGTCTATGACATTAAACCACTGCGGGAAGAATATGCGGTGCCATTTGATATACATAAGTGGGATAAATCGGAAGAGATAGAGAAAAGAATTCAGAATTGGCAATCTGTAAATAGACAGAGCTGATGGGAAATGAGAGAAGTATATGCAAAAAAGGATATTGATTATTACAGATTCGTTAGGATGTCCAAGACAACAAGTACCCCCAAGTGAAACGTGGACGGAAAAGTTTATGTCGAAGTATAAAGAGAAGGTACTTGTTTATACCTATTGTGTTTATGGTCTAAGAAGTACAGATATTCCGTTTAACTGGATATATAATTTAGAACCGGACATTATTGTCTGCCAGTTTGGGATATGTGATGCATGCAGGAGGGCCTGCCCGGAAACCCTACTGAAGGTATTTGAAAGGTTTAGGAAGATTGGAAAACTATATCAGCACTTTGCTTCAAAATATCACTTTTACTTAACGAAGATTTGGAACATGCATTATACGGATATAGGTACATTTGAAGATTTAGTCAAAAAACTGTGTCTGATACATAAAACACATATAGCATTTATTCCGATAGCACCTCCAGGTGATTACCTTATTAGGAAAACCTATGGGGTGGTTTCTGATGTTAAAGAATATAATCATATCTTTTTAAAATTTTCAAAACGTTATAATGTTTCCTTACTACCCGTGTATGACGGGGTAAAAGCAGATGATATTGTTATAAGTGAGGATGGACACCATTTAAATGAAAAAGGAAATGAATCGGTTTACAATGCGGTGTCTAAATATATTGATGAACAGATATGCAGCATGGTTTAAAGAATAGGATTTAATAATAAAGAATTGGGAAGAAATCATATGAAAAACAGAGTATTTTGTTCCGCATTTGGTATATCCGCAGATGAGAAAAAAATTTGGGGCAGCGCTTACGACTTTAATGAGATATATGAGTTTGATCTTTTATCCAGGAGAATAAAAAGTCTGGGGCAGCTGGAAGACGAAGAAAATACGTTTGATTTAGTGGAATCGATAGAATACGCGCAAGATAAAATAATATTTATACCAGGGAACAATGGAAGGTATTTTCATATTTTAGATATAAAAACCGGTGTGCAGACAAAAATAAAAAAAAGCAGTTTCCTAAATGAGTTGGAAGCAGTTCATGCAAACAGATTTTTTTCTTTTGTCTGGAATAACAGAGTGTATGTAGTATGCAGAGAGCGCTTAGCTATTTACTATTATGACCTATATAATAATAATTTTAAAATTGCGTTTCGGTATGATGAGCACAATTTGTTTCATTGTAGGTCGTTTTCCTTATGGAACGATTCAGTTGCATTTTTGTCAATAGAATTAAATGAAATAGTGATATATAATTTGGACAAAAATGAGATGGAGCGGATAAAGTTAGATGATAAAATGGCAGGTGTTAATAGAATCGCGATAATGGAGGATAGAATTGTTTTATATAGAATAGAGGATAGAAGAATATACTTGATGGATAGAGGCGGTGTGTTAATAAAAGAGTTTACAATTTTATCGGAGACCGGAAACCATATTATGGCTTTTTCAGCTGAAGAACAGATTTATTTAATAGGTGTCACTAATTGGGCAGTAGAAATTTTTAAAATAAATAAAAATGGAGAATTTGTAAAATCAGAATGGAGTAATGTGAAGAATTTAGATGCCTATTGCTTAAATAGAGTAGATGATGATTTATATTTTTTTGAGTTTATAGTATATGCAAAGGATGCCCCTAGTTTGAACTATAATGCACAAAGATGTTTTAAGTACAGACTCGGAACCAGTGTTATTGAGACGATTGAATGGGAGACAGATGGAATTGAGTATGAAAGGCAGCTTTTGAATATGTTAAAACAGGGTACTGCTTTGGTCGAAAATAGTGGGTATGAGCTTGAGTTCCTGATTAAGAATATAGATGCAAATAACCATCCGGGTAAGATTGATGAGAGTGGCATAACTGTTGGGGCAAAGATATATGACAGATGTTGATGAAGGATGAGGTATTGTTATGTTGGAGAAAAAAAATTTGACTGATCTCGCGGAAAGTTTCAGTCGATTTGAAATAGAATGTGGAATGTTTCATGTAAAGATATCAGGGGTAAAAGTCTGGCAGTATATTCGCAATGATATTTACGATTTGCACCTGCGCATGATTTATGGATTTTTTGATGGCAGTGGGCTGCAAAAAATAACAGGAATAGAAGATAAGAACAGATACAAAGTGTGGGACCGTATGAAAGATAAATTAATGTATAATCAGACTTTCATTGGCAGACGGGATGTCCTTATCTTTGCATCTGCACGTAAGGTCATGGATAACAATTACAAATATAGAGATGTATATACTGATATCATTGATAAAAAATTAGAACAATCCCATTATCTTTTAGATGTTACAAGACTTCCGCAGGCAAGTCCGAATCTAATACATATAGACATTGAACGATTTAAAAAGAACAAGGGGATAACAGATGAAGTTATCAATATCAGTAAGGAAGAATTTGAAAATAAAATTATCCGGCCGATAGAAATTTATTATGATATTCAGCTTAATAATAATCATAAAAGACAAATATTGGTATTGCTGCAAAAGCGTCTGGAAAAAAGAAAAAGTCTTGCCGCATATTATTCTTATATATTGGAGAAAAGCAGGCCCAAAATTATCCTGATTGTCGGTGTCAGCTTTGAAATGGCCGTATTGTGTGCTGTGGCAAAAAGAAGGAATATACCTGTAGTCGTACTGCAGCATGGAGAGATTACGAGCACTGAGCCTATCTATAATTCACAAAAAAGGATAAATATCAGTACTTATCCTGATTACTTTTTTGTGTTTAGTGAATTAGAGAGGAAGCGCGGGAAATTTATGATTCCTTCTTCCAGAGTAATTCCGGTGGGATATCCGGAACTTGATGATTATATTAAAAATACAAAGTCTGGAAAAGCAGAAAAAGAAAAGAAAGAGATTCTTATTATATCATGCGTAGATGAGAACCTTTTGAAATTTACGAGGGAATTAGCTGATAAAATTGACGGAACGAAGTATCGAATTGTTTACAAATTGCACCCGGTAGAGTATGGGAATTGGAAAAAAGCATATGGTTCTTATTTATTACATCCTAATATAGATGTGGCAGGTGACAAAAGCAAAATCATATACGATTTTTTTATGGATGCGGAATGGGTATTAGGGATGCAGTCCACGTGTCTGTATGAAGCAACAGCATTTGACGTTAAGATTGCCATAGTAGATTCGCCGTTTAAAAGGGATTATGAAGAGTTTTTTGAACTGGGGAGAGCAAACCTTATAAGCAGTGTTGATGATTTTTTGGGGATTATAGATCAGAAAAATGTAAATTCTATGGCTAGTACAGCTTGGTTTGAAAACAACAGTATGGAAAGAGTACAAAGGGCAATTGATGATATTATCGCGTCTAACATCAAAGGATGTTGAATGATATAAATTGAGGAGACTTGTATGTATAAATATGGAATTGTTGCTATCGGTTATAAGAATCAGGCTGGAATGATAAGATTATTGAATGCTTTGAGTACAGCGGATTATAGTACCAGTGATATTTGTCTTATTATAAGTATTGATAAGGCAGAAAATGATAAAGTCAAAGAAATAGCCGATGAATTTACCTGGGCATATGGTGAAAAAAAGGTAGTAACTTTTCCGCAAAGATTAGGATTAAGAAATCATGTGCTTCAGTGTGGAGATTATTTAAATATCTATGATTTAGATGCAATAGCCATATTTGAAGATGACACATTGCCAGCATGCAGCTTTTTTGATTTTATGACGCAGGCTACGGAAAAATATATTAATAATGAGAATATTGCAGGTATCTCACTTTATGCAAATGGGATTAATAATAGTAACCAGACTTTTATGCCGATGATGAGCGGCTATGACAACTATTTTGTGCAGTCTGCGCAATCATGGGGACAAGTATGGTTCAGGCGCCAGTGGAATGCGTTTCGTGATTGGTATAAGAAGCAGGAAGAAATGCAAAGCTGCCATTGGATTCCACAGGAAGTAACGGCATGGCCAGAAACATCATGGAAAAAATATCATATCAAATACTGCATAGAAAATAAAAAATATTTTGTGTATCCGTATGTTTCCTATTCTACATGTTTTGCAGATATTGGAGAACATTTTAAACAAGATACCAATATGTTACAAGTGGTAATTGCAAATAAAATTTCACATTCTATCAGATTTGCAGAATTAGAAGATGATGCAGTAAAGTATGATGTGTTTTTTGAAAATCAGGGTTTATATGAATATTGTAATATAAAGAAAGATGAACTCACGGTTGATTTGTATGGGAATCATACAGAGATCAATAAAAGATACCTATTGACGAAGAAAGTGCTGCCATATAAAGTCATACGTTCCTGGGGTGACCGGATGGTGCCACATGAAATGAATTTGGTATACAACATTCCAGGTGACGGTATTTTTTTATATGACTTGGGAATGATATCTGGAACAATTTCACTTCCTGAGTGTAAATACCAAAACAATAAAATGCAGATATATTTCGAAATATTGGATAAGTGGATGAGCATGGAGGAAAATGGCTGCAAAATACAGGACTATTTTGCAAAGAAACGATGGTTTCATATTGCTATTTATGGGAAAGGCAAGATAGGCAGGCATTTGTATACCAAATTAAAAGATACGCCGATTAATGTTGATTATTTTATTGATAGAAATTCAAATACGCCGGAACTGGATATAGAAACGATAAACCCAGGAGAGCAGTTACCTTTTGTGAATGTAATTGTTGTCACACCGGTAATAGAATTTGAACGGATAAAAAATAGTTTGCAATATACAGATATAAAGAATATTGTGCCTGTAGATTGTATATTTGAAAATTAAACCTATCAAGTATACTTTTAGAAATCGAGTTAATATTATGCGAAAAGGGATAAGGTATGCAGCATGAAAAGAATGGTATTGTTTGGCGCCGGTAAGAATGGATGTACTGTTTTACAAAAGGTGAAAGATGTTTATAAGGAGGATCTATTATTTTGTGATAATGATGTAAATAAAATTGGTAGAAATATAGGCGGTATCAGAACCGTTGCCTTTGAAGAGCTGGTACATCTATACCAGAACGGTGAAATTGAGAAAATTATAATTACACCTTATTATCTGGATGAACTTGTATGCCAGTGTAAAAGCGCTGAAATCAGCGACAGTATCCTATATTATTATGATTTGAAGGATAATTGTGTAAGGCCCGTCCGGGAGAAATATGCAGATTCTATTTATTCGCAGGATGGCGAAGAAATATATCTGAAGAATCGCTTTATAGGAATCGAGAAAGGTATTTATGTTGATGTTGGAGCGAACCATCCGTTCAGGTTTTCCAATACATATTGGGCATATTCGAAAGGGTGGAGAGGAATTAATATTGAACCTAATATAAGAAATTTTGAATTATTAAAACAGCATAGAAAAGAGGATATCAATTTAAATTGTGGCATTTCGGATGAAGAGACACAATTGGAGTATTATATTTTTCAGGAAAGTGCATTGAATACATTTTGTGCTGAGGAAATAGAAAACAAAGATGATATTGTAGAAACATGTATGGTACCTGTAAAAAGATTGGATTCCATATTCCGGGAGCACGCAATAAAAAATATTGAATATATGGATATTGACGTTGAAGGAATGGAAATGCAGGTACTGAATTCGATTAACTGGGATGAAGTATGTATCAGCTGCATTTTAGTGGAACAAAGAGGAATGACGCTTGTGGATGTGACAGCAAGTGAAGTATGTACTTTTCTTAAGGATAAGGGATATTTGCCGGTTAGCAAGTATAACAGAACCGTGATTTATGAAAGAATGACTTAATGCTGTATTTATAAGGAAAATGATATTTCTTATATAACAGCGGAAGAGAATTAGGGAGAGAAGATACGTTGACCTTTGAACTAAACAGTCAAAATATGCTGCTTAACCATATATACAAACAGGATAATATCAGAGTTATTGATGGTATGGCAAAGAACAGGAAATGTATTATTATATGCAGCAGTAATGGAATATATTTTCCTAATACATACGAAGAGTTCAGATTAAAGATTATCAGTAATGATTTTTATGAAGGGGGAAGGATATCGTCGCTTTTGATAGAATATGTAGAGCGCATCATTTTAATCAGAGATATCCGGAAAAGTTTTTATGTGACTGGAATCAATGAGAAGTATAATTCTATAGACAGTGTTTTATGCATGTTAAAAGAACTTACGAAAGGGTATGAAATTATTACTGCAGGCGGTTCCGCAGGGGGATATATGGCTGCTATAGTGGGTTCACGCTTAGATGCGAAATATGTAATTAATGCCGGTGGCCAGTGGAATTTGTATAAATATAATCAAGTGCTGGAAAGGTATGATTTCTTAAAAGAAGAAATAGGAAACAGTGCCTGCAATAAATGGTTTGATTTGAATATACAATTGCGGAATAATAAAGTGCCGGTTTTTTATATGTATGGTGCATTGAATGAATCAGATATTGTACAGGTAAGTTGTATTGCGGATTTAGACAATATTTATCCAATTGCGATTAAGTCATCGGTACATGCACAAGGCGTTTCTACAGAGCCATATTTACGCTTGCTATGTGGTACACAAGATGACATTTTGAAAATTTATCATGCAAATAAAGGATGTATGGTGGATATCGATTCTTTAGAAAAACAGATAAATGCCTTAATCGAATTTCCTGAAGGAATGCAATTAAGCTGGACCACTACTAACGAGAGAAAACAAAAAGCATATATAGATATGTTGTATGAATGGGTAAAGGCGAAACAGAATATATGTGCGGGAAAGAGATATTTTGGCGAACCTAAGGTTGCTATTTGGGGAAAAGGCAGATATTGTAAGCTTTTAATGAAGGAATTGGAGACACAGAATATAGAAGTAAAATGTATCATCGAGACACAGCCACTGGATAAGGCGTTTGAAGGTATCCCGATTGTTGCTATAGACAATCTGTACCCTGATATAGATACAATTATAGTGGTTCCATACTATGATATTGAAAATATAAAAGACCGAGTATGCAGGTATCGCGGGGATATTAAAGTAGTGGGAATTGATGAATATATAAAGTGTGTGCAGTAAAACAAAAGCGAACGGATACATGAGGGAAAAGATTCAGAAACATATAAAAATATAAGGAGAGATTTCTATGAAAAAAGGCGTGATTACAGTATTATCAACTTTAGCAGGAACAATGATTGGAGCTGGCGTGGTAGGAAAAATAACGGGAGAAACTATCAGCAAGGAAAAAGGCATGTCGGGCAAACACCTTGAACTGTTTCTTATGATGAACCAGTGGGTAAAAGTGAAACAGGAAGGGAAAAATCTTGCATCGTATTTTGAAAAATATGGTTATAAAAAAATAGCTGTTTATGGTATGAGTTATGCAGGGGAAACTTTGATTTCGGAACTTAAGGAGACAGATATAACCATTGCATACGGTATTGATAAAAATGCAGCCTCCATTTATGTAGATGTAGATGTTCTGTCAATGGAAGACAATCTGGAGCCGGTAGATGCGGTGGTAGTGACAGCGATTACATTTTTTGACGAGATAGAGGAGAAACTTTCAGAGAAAATGGACTGTCCGATTATCTCGTTGGAGGATATTTTATATGAAGTGTAAACAGGACATTGGTATGAAACGGAAGGTTTCAATCATTACGCCGTGCCTAAACAGCGAAAAGACGATAAGAGATACAATAGAAAGTGTACTGAACCAGACATATAAGAACATTGAATATATCATCGTAGATGGACTATCCACAGATAGAACGCTTGACATCGTAAAAGAATATGAACCACTGTTTCAGGGGCGCATGCGCTATATCAGTGAAAGAGATCATGGCATCTATAATGCTATGAACAAGGGAATCCGCATGTCGGGCGGAGAACTGATTGGTATTATAAATAGTGATGATCACTATGAAGCGGATGCAGTGGAAACAGCAGTAAAGCATATGAGTTCTGCACAATGTCAGGTAATATATGGCTATATGGGGGTGTTAAAGGGAAGCATCCTCAAATACATAGCCACGGAAAATCATGAGAACTTAAAAAATAAAATGATTCCGCACCCCACTTGTTTTGTGACCAGGCAGATCTATCAGAAATACGGATTATATCTTGAGTGGTTCAAAGTTGCAGCGGATTATGAGCTGATGCTAAGATTGTTTGGCAAAGATGATGTTGTCTTCACGCAGGTTAAGAAAGTCCAAGCCTACTTTAGATTAGGAGGGACCAGCAGTAATGATAAATATGATTTAGAGAGAGAAATAGCAAGAGTTATGCATGGAGGACTTTCTGTCGGTGTATTTTTGAAAAAAGCCTTAATTTTTGAGATTCAAAAATCGCAGATATGAAAAGGGAAAAATGTTATTAGAAGAGAAATATAACGAGCTGATATCAGAATACGGCTTCAAAACAGAAAATGATGCAGACAATGTCAATGATATGCTGCAGGATGCGCTGGCTGCTTTTTTAAGCGATTGTAAGAAGCCGGCTATTTGGTGCTATGGTGAACATACCAAGATGCTTATGTCAGATTTTATGAATGAACTGAAACAGGTGAAATTCATTGTGGATGCCCATGCGGAAAAGTACTCAGAGGATTCGGGATTCAAGGTAATCCATAGTCAGGAAGTGGAGCTTTATGGAATTGACGGAGTCATCATATCATCTTTCAAATACAGAAATGAAATCAGGACTTTGATTGAAAAAGAGCATCCGTCCGTGAAATGTCTTGATATTTATGATTATTTCGAAAAGAACGGTATTATTTTAAGAAAAGAGTATTATCTGTTTTCCCATCCCTACAGAAAATATGCCAAAATAAACAGATTAAGGATATTGCTGGAAGAAGAAAAGGATGCAGAGAGAAAGGAAAACCTGTTTCTTGAACTGATTAAGAGCTTTGTAGAAATAAAGGATTTTCTGCTTGCGGCTGAATGTGCCGAGGCTTTGTACAGGTTTGCTGATCGTGCAGAATATAACAGATTGTTACATCAGTTAAAAGATTTATATGAACTGGAATGTAAGGCTGTGGAGCAGATTGATGAAAACAATGTGTTTATGCTTTGCCTTGACGGCATGAGGAATAAAGATATTTCCAGCGGCGATATGCCCGCATTTGATGCATTTATTCAGGACAATTGTTTTCAATATGTGAACGCATACGCGGTCTCAACTTCTACTTATGAGAGTCTGGTTCCGGCATACGGAGAGATTTGGGACATGCGGACTAAATATTATGAGAGGAACTGCGTGTCGGATAAAGAATGCCGTTTTATACAAAAAGCCCGACAGCAGGAAAGAAATATATATTTTTATACGGATTTTGTCAAATATGTGGATGCGGAAGGTATCATACGCAGAGGGGCATACGAGACCGTAACAGAGAAATTATGGAATTTTATACTTGATGCAGCTGACGAAACCAATGCTCTATTTTATGTGCATGTATTATATGAGAGCCATTACTCCTACCCCAATCCTTACATAAAGGAAGGATTTATAGCAGAGGGAACAAACATTATGTTTGATTTTCTGGCTAGAAATGGTGGAAGGATACGTACGAACTATGAACAGCAGCATAGTAGTGCCATGAGGTACCTGGATGATATCCTGATACCCTTTTTGGAGCGCATGAAGTGCAGAATGTTTATTTTTGCAGATCACGGGAATGTTATCTTTAACCAGGATATGAAACTTGAGGACATACAGCCGCTTTATTTTACTTACCATGATGATCTGATACATATTCCGTTTATCATAAAGTCCCCGGAAATGGGTATCGGGGTGAATGATAAGAATGTCTCTCTGATGGAGATCAATGAGATATTAATCTGTCTGTTAGAGAAGAATAGATTTACTCCAAAGCAGCCAGTTATTGTTAAAACACAGCGTTCTGCCATATACAATCCGGATTTTCAGTATTTGTATAAAAAATGCGGACAGGAGCAGGGGTTGAGGGCATATGAGGTCTTTCTTTTTGAGGACGGGAGCAGCCTGGCTGTCTATGATAATGGGTGTACAGAACTGGCAGAGAATAATCGTATCGTAGAAAATACGCAGAAAAAGAGATGTCTGTACGAGCAGATTAAAACGCGTATTACAGTCTGTGAGTGTGAAAATATATTGCTGTAAATATTAAATCATCATGATGTACATGGTAAATGATTATAGATGGCGTGAAATATAAACGGAGAATGATGAATCTATTATGAAGAAAATATTGTTTATTATCTGGTCCTATTCTCTTGGAGGCGGTGCGGAGGCACTGCTTACGACGATTGTAAATCATTTGAATCCACAGAAGTACCAGATTGGTATTCTTGAATTTTATCATAGCTCCACAAAGAAAGAGCCGGCAAATCCAAACATAAAAATTTATGAACCGATTACTTTTGAAGGTGATAAGGAATACCAAAAGAAAATGTATTATACATACTGTGAGCCGGATAAAATGATTGGGAAATATATTCCGGCCGGGTACGACATTTATGTTTCCTTTAATTATCAGGTGCCGTCCTTTTTGCTGCCGGATGGAGAAAGAAATATTGCCTGGATACATGGGGCAGTATATGATCTTGCGGAAGCCGGAATGGTAAAGTACCGGCAATTGCAAAATAAAGTATTTGAGAAAGTTGTAAAGATTGTTTCTATCAGTGATATGACTTCATGTTCTGTACGGACTTTGTTTCCGAAGCATGCTGACAAACTTGTTGAAATCTATAATGCAGTAAATATTGCTAAAATCAGGAAGAAAGCCGACTGCTTTACACAGATAAAGGTGCAGCATCCTGCAATAATCTGGGTGGGAAGGCTTGATGATAATAAAAATCCTTTGAGAGCAATAGATTTTTTTCAGGAAGTTGTCAGAAAGATTGGTTCTGCACATTTATATTTTCTGGGAAAGGGAGCGCTGGAGACGAAAGTAAAGGACAGGGCTGAGGAATATGGTTTACAGGAACAGATACACGTTCTTGGGTATATGAGTAATCCCTTTCCTGTGATGAAGCAGGCAGATGTCTGCTGTATGACATCGAAATCGGAGGGCTTTCCGTTAAGCTTATTGGAGAGCGTTGCACTTGGAGTGCCGTTTGTTTCCACAGAAGTGGGCGGAGCAGGGATTTTATCGAATGGGGGGCGCTGTGGCAGGATATACAAAACAAACGAGGAAGCGGCAAAGGGTATCATGGAAATTCTGGAGAAAACAAAAGAAGCATTGGTGAGAGAATGCGAGAGCTCCATTCAGCGTTTTGATTTAGATGTGTATATTTCCAGGATAGAGGAGCTGTTTGACGAAGTATTGAATCTGGAAGTTAACGCAGACAGGGAAAAGACATGGGAGAATTCACAAAGTACGGATGAGTTGGAGGACAGAGATTATTATTATCGATTTCCGAAAAGTCTGATGCCAGAGGGCAGCAGGGTAATACTATATGGTGCGGGAGATGTTGGAACAAATTACTATAATTATATAAATAAAACAGGGCTTTATCAGATAACAGCATGGGTAGATGCGGCAGCATCTGATTATAGGAGGACAGGAAAGGATGTTAAAGATATAGAAACGATTTTTCAGACAGAGTATGATTTTCTTCTCATTGCAGTTATGAAACAAGAGACAGCACATTCAATTCGGAGAAGTTTGTGTGAATGCGGAATTTCAAATGATCGGATTTTGTGGACAGTTCCGATATTTTAAATGAGCAGGAGGAATTTAAATTGACCATGGTTTCAGTAATTATCCCGATATATAATGTGCAGGACTATCTTGCCGAATGTCTGGAAAGTATTTTAAGCCAGACGTATGTGAACTTTGAGATATTATGTATCAATGATTGTTCTACAGATGATTCGCTTGCAGTCTTAAGAAAATACGCGAAGAAAGATATTCGTATTAAGATATGGAACAATGATCGGAACAGAGGGCAAGCATATTCAAGAAACGTGGGATTATCAAATGCAGTGGGAGATTTTATACTGTTTGTTGACGCTGATGATTTTATCTGCCCGGATTTGTTGCAAAAATGTATGGAAATCGTTGGTGATAGTGATATGGTGTGCTTTGACTATAAACAGGTTATGGGCAGTGAAACAGATGTCAAGCAGGACAGGTATCAGGTAGAGGACGGGATGTATGACGGCAGGGATTTTCTGGCAGAGGCTGTTGGCAGGGAAAGCATCATTATTGCACCTTGGTCTAAATTATATAGAAGGCGTTTTTTGTTAGATAATCAGATTACATTTTACAATGGAATTATCTATGAGGATATATTATTCAGCTTCCAATGCTATGTAAAAGCCCGCAGGATATACAGCCTGAAGCAGAAACTATATACATATCGGGTTCGCGAGCAGTCAACAATGCGTACAGGGATTACAGAAAAGAGTATAGGAAGTTATATCATTTGTATCTGTGAGCTGATGAAGTGGTATTTGCGGGAGGATTTTGATCAGAAAACCAGTGAATCGATTGAAGAATACATACGAAAAGTCAGCAGGGAGTATATCAGTGCTTACCGAAGGTGGGGACAGAGAGAACGGGAACTGAAGTTTTTAGAGGACAAGCCAGTGTACTTGAAAATATACAGAACTTTTTCTGAATTGTGCGTCAAGTCTGGAAAAATTCTGGGCCTTAATTGGAAGCAGCTGGAAGAAATTCGGCGATACCAATATATTATATTATATGGGGCGGGGGATATTGCCAGGAGTGCAGTGGAAATATTGGATTATTATGATATTCCGCTGCATGGGATTGCGGTAACTTCCATGAAGGGAAATCGAAAAAGTATATTAGGTAATCTGGTCAGGGAGTTGGATGAATATCATGATATAAAGGGGCAGTGTCTGGTGATTATTGGAACAACACCAAAGTATTACCATGAAATCAGTGAGCAGTTAAAGGGGCAGGGATTTACACATTGGATGGGCATAGCAGATATATAAGATAAGGAGCGTTATGATGTATCGTACGAATAAAGTGTCTATTGTTATACCAGTATATAATACCGCGGAATATTTGCCGGAATGTATTGAAAGTATCCGCAGACAGACATTAAAAGAGATTGAGATTATCTGTGTGGATGACGGTTCAACGGATGGAAGTTCAGATATTTTGGATGAATATGCTTTGCGGGATGATCGTATTCGGGTAATACATAAGGATAATGGCGGGCCGGCTTCGGCAAGAAAGGCAGGACTTCGGGCGGCTAATGGACAATATATTGGGTTCGCGGACAGTGACGACTGGATAGAGGAGGATATGTATGAACTGCTGTATCAGAAGGCTGAGAATCAACGGGTTGATATAGTGACATGTGGTTTTTTTTTAGAAGGGAATTATACGACCATGCATATGGATACTGTACCGCAGGGACTATATGCAGGGGAAGATATGCGAGAACTGAGGGAAAAGGCGATTTATAATCTGGAAGAAAAATCATCGGGACTGAAGGCCAGTCTGTGTTATAAGCTTTTTAAAAAGGATTTAATCTGTGAGGCGCAATATAAAATTCCGGATGAAATTACTATGGCAGATGATAAAATGTGTCTGTTGACGGCACTTTTGGAATGCAATTCTGTATATGTTTGCCATAAGGCGCTATATCACTATAGAATCCGGGAGAATTCAATCGTACATTCAGGAAGTGCCGAATATCTTTTGAAGGTATATGCAGTATATAAGTATCTGGGGGAATTGTTTGAGCATAGCTGTTTTACGAAAAACATGCGCTGGCAGGCGGAACTATATATCACAGAATTGTTATATAAAGGTATTAATCTGTTGCTTGGATTTGAGAATAAGAATCTTTTATGGGTAGACCCCTATTGGATGGATAAAATTCCTGTGGGTTCCAGAATTATATTATATGGGGCAGGAGATTTGGGTAGAAAATATCGCAGACAATTACAGAGCCGCAGCGATTTAGAATATATAACGTGCATCGATTTTTCATATGAGAACTTGAACACGGAAGAATTTACTGTGGAATCTCCCGATGTAGTCAACAATTATGTATATGACTATATTATTATTACCATTAAAAATCCCCAAAAAGCTCAGGAAGTAAAGAAGGACTTAGAACGATTAGGTATTGTAGATGATAAAATTCTGTGGTTTAATCAGGCAGATTTTTTTTGGAGATTTGCGCAGGCAGATGGGCCTGTAGTTGATGCGGCAGAATAGAAGGAAATGATATGTTTGAAAATTTTATTTCTTTGGGGTGGTATTGCGGTACGGCTGCTTCCATGTCAAAATACGGAATACGCAGCCAGTCAGGTCCATTTGACTGGTACTTCAGCAATTTTCCCGGTGTTTTGGCATGTATGGAAAATGATTTTAGTGATTTTCTGGACAAGAATAATTTAGAGATGCTGGAGGACAGGCCGGGAGAGTTTTTGGATACAAAACATGGTTTTCATTATAATCATGAAGTTAGGACAACCTTTGAAGAGGATTTTGATGGCATATGTGATAAATATACAAGACGGATTAATAAATTCAGAGAAATGATAAAACATAAAACCTGCTTCATCAGGGCAGTAAGACACAGAGAAGAATTGAGATATATACAGGATAATCCGTGTATGATTGAAAATATTGTAAAAAAAAGTAATCCGGCAAATGAGATTATCTATGTGGTCAGCAGTAAAGCAGTAACTTGTGAAAAATTAGAATTTCCATTTTTTACGGTTGATTGTATATATGATGGTGCCAGCAGAAAACGCTTAAGAGGGTTGTTTGATAAAAATGAAGGATTACAGCGATATTGTTACAAAAATTTTGATGAGAATATAAGATATCGGAATCTGTATTTTGATATGTGGAAGGAAAATCAGAGGTTAGATCATAAAGCGGCAAAGTATGATTTGATGAATAAGATTGAAGAGACAGATTTGGCAGGCCAGATTGTTTCGCAGGGAATTATCATATATGAAGCTGGAATTGTTGGAAAGTATTTGTTTCAGAAAGTAAAGAGTGTGTGCAGAGTCTGGTGTTTTGTCGATTCGTATGCCCGGGAAACTTTGTATGAGGATGTGCCGATTATCAGTTTTCATGATTTTATCAGGGGGGAATATCCAGATATACCGATAATTGTTACGTCTTATACTTATAGAGATGTACGAACCATGTTAAATGAAGCAGGAAAGAGTAACGTATTGTCAATAGACGATTTTCTTCATCAAAGGGAAAGGCAGCTTTGTCTGTTATCTGGAGGTAAGATTTGAGTTGACCAGGGCAGGGAAATAGAAAGGGATGGACTGAAATGACTTTGTGTAAACTGACAGAAAATAATATAGATGCTTTAGCAGGCAGAAAAATCTGTTGTGTGGAAAAATCCCTCTCTTATCTGGAAGAACTTTGTCAGAAGTTTGATATCCTTGATCAGATATCCTGTATCGTGGAGACAAATCGTAGGAATCTCGGGAAGTTTTCTTTTCATGGAAAAGAAATAGATATATTATATATATCTTATTTAATAAAGATTGATTTCCAGGAGACAGCGGTATTGATCACCAGTGACTACACGGAGGAAGTCTATGATAAGATAGGAGTAGTCCTGGCGGCAGATATGCCGGATGCTGTTATTTACTATTTTGCAAACAAGGAAACCGAGTATGAGGAATATTACCGGAAGAAGTACGCAGATGTGCCTTTGGAGAATATGATTGTTTTCCGAAGCGGCCCGCACGCATCTTCCTATGTAAAAGGTATGGATTTTGGAGACAATGCCAGAGCTTTGTTTGAGTATGCTCTGCAGGTGGGATTAAATCATACCTATGAATTAGTCTGGTTAGTGAAAAACCCAGAAGAATTCAGACAGTATGATTTGGTGGAGAATGTAAAATTTGTGTCATATGACTGGTCTGTTTCAGAGGAGCAGGCACAGCGTGATGCGTACTACCGTGCGCTGTGTCTTGCAAAATATATTTTCTTTACAGATGCCTATGGATTTGCCAGAAACTGCAGAAAGGATCAGATCAGGATACAGTTATGGCATGGCTGCGGCTTTAAGACAAGAGTTAATTTCGTGCGGTGTGAAAAGAGATATGAATATACCACAGCAATCAGTGACTTGTATGCGGACATTCATGCGGATATCTATGGACTAAGAAAGGACCAGGTGCTGGTGACTGGCTATGCGAAACAGGACTGGCTCTTTCATCCGGAGAAAGAGGATTTCATCAGGCTTAAGATACCGGAAGCAAGAAAATACATATTCTGGCTGCCCACATTCCGTTCTACCGAGCGTAAACTGGCACAGTTAAATGAGTATGTACTGGAATCGGAAACCGGTTTACCTGTTGTAAATACAAGAAAACAGCTGGAAGTGTTGAATTCTCTTCTGGCAAAGAAAGATATTGTTCTGATTGTAAAACTGCATCCTTTTCAGGACAGAAATGAGGTGTATTGTGAAGGATGCACCAATATTCATCTGGTTGAAAATGAGGATTTGGTAGAGCAGGATATTCCAATTAATCGTCTGCTTGGGCAGGCAGATGCCCTGATTAGTGATTATTCTTCAGCGGCTGTTGATTTTATGTTATTAGACAGGCCCATTGCATTTATGTTGGAGGATGTGGAGGAATATGAGAAAAGCCGGGGATTCGTTTTTGAGAATATCAGGGAGTGGCTTCCCGGGAAGGAAGTATTTACGTTTGAGGATGTTTGCGCTTTCGCAGAGGAAGTGGCAGATGACGAGGATACAACAAAGGACAAGAGACAAAGATTGCGGAAAAGGATGCATAAGTACCTCGATGATAAGAGTTGTCAAAGGATATTAGAGGCATTTCATATAATACCAGAAAGCAAATAACAGGATTGGATAAGATTAGCAGGAGAGTCGTTTCAGATTGGAGGAAAAATGGAAAAGATAATATTATTTGGTGCAGGAAAAGATGGAAAAGCGGTTTACGAGTTTTTACAACAGAGAGGAGAGGGACATCTCGTAACCTGTTTTTGTGATAATAATAAGGACTTATGGGGACAGAAAATAGGCGATGCCATGGTGTATGGTTATGAGGAATGTAAAAACAAGGAGAAATTTGTAATAGCCAGTACAAAATATGCAGAGGAAATAGAAAGCCTGTTGCAAAAAGAAGGCGCCTCCTATTATGCAGATATATGTGAATGGGCATTATCACAGGAAATGGATAGGGTGAAATGGAATCGGGACTATTGTGCGTGGTACCATATTAATGCAATGAATGGTTATTTTGATAGAGCGGAATCCAACGATGCCCTTAGCTTCTTTTGGAAGGAAGATTCTGTGATTTATAAGATGTTTTGTCAATTGGATTTGGATAGTGTGATTGAGTTGGCAGTGGGGCGTGGGCGTCATGTTCCGATGTATGAGGCGAAAGCGAGTCATATTATGCTGGTTGATATTTTGCAGAAAAATATAGATTTTTGCAGGGAAAGATTTAAGAGGAATGATAAGATTGATTATTATTGTAATAATGGGTATAATTTGAGCCAGTTACGAGACAATGAATATTCGGCATTATTTACCTATGATGCGATGGTGCATTTTGAAATGATGGATATTTTTGAATACTTGAAGGATATTCATCGAGTGTTACGAAAAGGCGGTATGGCTCTGTTCCATCATTCAAACAATACGTCAAGTTATGAGAATTCTTTTTCTACCGCAGTAGGCGGAAGAAATTATATGAGTAAAGATTTATTTGCCTATCTGGCTTACCGTGCCGGTTTCGAAGTCGTTGAACAACAGGTCTTTGACTGGGTTGTCAAGGATTTAGACTGTGTGACTCTAGTAAGGAAAAAATAAGCTTAACGAACAAAGAGCTTAAAAGATTTGTGAACGAAATTGTTTAACATAGAGAGATTTGAATTAAAATTGGAAATATATAGATTTTTGCAAAGAAAGATTTAAAGGAAATGAAAAGATTGCTTATTATTGCAATAACGGATATAATCTAAATGAACTGAACGATAACGAATATTCCGCGTTATTTACTTATGATGCGATGGTGCATTTTGAAATGATGGATGTTTTTGAATATCTGAAAGATATTCATCGTGTATTGCGAAAAGGCGGCATGGCTTTATTTCATCATTCAAATAATACCTCTGATTATAAAAATTCATTTTATAATGCGGCCAGCGGACGAAATTATATGAGTAAAGATTTATTTGCTTATCTGGCTTATCGTGCGGGATTTGAAGTACTGGAACAGCAAGTGATAGACTGGAGCGTAAAAGATTTAGACTGTGTGTCTCTGGTAAGAAAAAATTGAACAATAAAGGTGAATCGGATGAAATTTGAATTAATGGCCTCCATGATGTGTGCCAATTACGGAAATCTGGAAAAAGAAGTAAGAGACTTGGAAGCGGGCGGCATTGATTCCTTCCATATTGATATTATGGATGGGCGTTATGTCCCTAATTTTGCCATGTCATTAAATGATATGGCCTATATTGCGTCTGCAACGAAAAAGGCATTGGACGTTCACCTTATGGTGGAGCATCCCAACCATACGGTGGAACTGTTTATAAAACATTTACGTGAAGGGGATACCATCTATATACATCCGGAAGCCGAGTACCACCCTTCCACTACATTACAGAAGATTATCAATGCAGGTATTACACCTGGCATTGCGATCAATCCGGGCACCAGTGTGGAGACAGTCATGGAGATGTTGCGGATTGTCAAGAAGGTGCTGGTGATGACGGTGAATCCTGGCAATGCGGGTCAGATGTATATGCCTTATGTGGGTAAGAAGATAACCAAACTGTTGGCGTTAAAAGAGGATATGAATTTCCAGATTTACTGGGATGGAGCCTGTGGTGCGGATAAGATTATAGAATATGCCCCTAAAGGAGTGGATGGTTTTGTATTGGGTACCACACTTCTGTTTGGGCAGGAAAGGTCATATGGGGAAACGCTGGCTGATATCAGGGAATTGAAGTTTTAGAAGAACGGTGGAACCTGACGCAGTCAGATATGGGATTGCGCAAAGCGGAAGGCCGGACTGTTATATTTCAAAAGGAGCAGATATGTATGAACATAGCGCTGATATTGGCGGGAGGAAGCGGCGTCAGACTTGGCGCCGATGTCCCGAAACAGTATATTGAGGTGAAAGGCAAAACGGTGATCACGTATTGTCTCGAGGTGTTTGGTGCGCATCCATCTGTGGATGCGATACAGATTGTCGCGCATGAGGAGTGGCGCGAGAGCATATCGAAACAGATGACCAAAACGATTCTGGACAAATTTATGGGATTTTCTGCTCCCGGCAGTAACAGGCAGTATTCCATCTTTCATGGTCTTCGGGACATCGTACAGTATGCCAAAAAGACAGATGTTGTCATTGTCCATGATGCGGCCAGGCCGCTGGTATCCGCATCTTTACTGACTTCCTGTGTGAATATGTGTAAGGAGCATGATGGAGTGCTGCCGGTCCTGCCGATGAAGGATACGGTTTATCTGGGAGACGGCAGACAGATCACGTCTCTGTTAGAGCGGGAAAAGGTCTATGCGGGGCAGGCGCCGGAAGCCTTTGTACTGGGGAAATATTATGAGGCAAATGAACGTCTGCTGCCGGACCGGATTGGGCAGATTAACGGTTCCACGGAACCGGCTATCATGGCGGGGATGGACATTGCCATGATTCCGGGAGAGGAAGGGAATTTTAAGATTACCACACAGGCGGATTTAGAGCGGTTCAAGGCTGTGATGGCATAAGTTACATAGCTGGCGGCAGATTGAACATAGGCCTAGGATTAAAATATTCTGGAATGAAGGGAAAGACAATGAAAGCATATGTATTGGAAGAAATAGGACAGCTTACCTATAAGGATGTTCCGACGCCCCGGCTGAAAGCGGATGAAGTACTTGTGGAAGTGACCAATGCGGGCATATGCGGCTCCGATATTCCGCGTATTTTTAAAACGGGAACATATCATTTTCCCACCATTCCGGGACACGAATTTGCAGGCATTGTAAGGCAGGCAGCGGCAGAGGAAAATGAACATCTGGAGGGGAAAAGGGTGGGGGTATTCCCTTTGATTCCCTGTATGAAGTGTGAACCCTGTAACGGGAAGACATATGAAATGTGTCAGTCCTATAATTATCTGGGATCCAGAACGGACGGCGGGTTTGCCGAGTATGTGGCGGTTCCTGTTTGGAATCTGATTGAACTGCCGTCAGAAGTCAGTTTGGAAGATGCTGCTATGTTAGAACCTGCATGCGTTGCCCTGCATGCAATCAGGCAGGCAGATCTGGCAAACGTTCACTCAGCGGCGGTTTATGGCTGTGGGACAATCGGGATACTGATACTGCAATGGCTGACAGCTATGGGAGTTAAGAAGATATACGCCGTGGGGACAAGAAAGGAACAACAGGAATTAGCGGCAGGAGTAACAGACTGTACGTTCTGTAATTGCCGCAAGAATGATCCGGTTGATTTTATCAGACAACAGACTGGCGGTGCAGGCGTGGACGCTGTTTTCGAGTGTGTGGGGGTAAAGGACAGTATCAATTCTTCCGTGAGCCTGGCCAGAGCAGGCGGGCAGGTGGTATTTGTGGGAAATCCTGCGGGAGACATAGTGTTTGACAAACAGATTTATTGGAAAATCCTGCGTCAGCAGCTTATTATATATGGCACCTGGAACTCTTCGTTTACGAAAGACGAAAAGGATGACTGGCATACGGCAGTCAGAGCGATTCAGGAAGGAAAGATTCGTCCGTCAGCGCAGATTACGCAGAGATTTTCATTTGACAGTCTCCATGACGGATTAGCCGTTATGCAGGATAAAGCTGTTTTCACCAATAAGGTGATGATTGGCATAATTTAGTTTACGGCAAGGATTTTTTCTTGCTATATTTTCTGTTTAATGTTATCATTTTTTCAAAGCATATATTCTATGATTCCGGCGAAAGCCGTCTAAATTTTCTTTTATAGTTAATGACATTAGAATTTTCGCTTTCGGTCTTGCAAAAGCTTTTGTATAGGGCTTTTGCAGGAACCGGAAGCAGAAATTTGCTATGCTGTTTACTACATTTTCAGAAATCTATGCTTTTATCCACAAATTACGAAGCGCAGGAGATTTCTGGAAACCTCCTGCACAAGGGAGGAAAATATGGAAAAGGACTTGCGGGAAAAGGGGTATCTTTGCGACCCCGAAAGGTTTGCCGACCTGATCAACGGTGTTGTGTGCGAGGGTAAGAAGATTTTGCAGCCATCAGATTTGACAGAGGCAGATTCTCAGACAGGGTTTATGAGGGCCTCAGGCAGAGGCCAAAGACGCACAGCACAAATAAGACAACAGTATCGGGATGTAGTCAAAAAGGCGGCATTTGGTATCAATTTTATGGTAATCGGCATTGAGAATCAGGAAGAGCCCCATTATCTGATGCCGCTTCGGTGTATGTCATATGATGCGGCAGAGTATGAGAGACAGGCGGCGCTGGCCAGAAACCGGGTCAGACGGCAGAAAGGAATTTCCTCTGCGGAGTTTTTATCAGGGTTTGCAAAGGAAAGCAGGCTGCATCCATGTTTTACATTGGTGTTGCACTATGGAAAGGAGTGGGATGGAGCGGAAAATTTGCACAGCCTGCTTGATTTTACAGACATTCCCGAGGAGCTGCGGGAAAAGGTCAATGATTACAGGATACATGTCTGTGAGGTGCGTAAATTTGAACAGACTTCATTATTTCAGACGGACTTAAAACAGGTATTTGACTGTATCCGCTATGCAGATGATAAAGAGAAGCTGTATGAAATGATTGCCACAGACCCTGCCTATCGGGAATTGGATGAGGAGACTTACGATGTGATAGCGGAGCATATCAAGACAACAGAGCTTTTAAAAATCAAAGAATACAATCGGGATGGAGGAAAAATAGATATGTGCGGAGCGATAGCTGAACTAATTCAGGAGGGACGGATAGAAGGATTGAATCAGGGAATAGAACAAGGAATAGAACAAGGAGTAAGGGCCCTGATTGAGACGTGTATAGAATATCAGAGCACCAAAGAGGCAACACAGAATCGGTTGGTGGAGAAAATGCAGATATCTCCTAAGGCAGCCGAGGGATATATCAACAAGTACTGGCATTGATATATCCTCTCAAACCTTGACAATCCACAACATTCATACTAAATTGATATAGAAGCTGCAAAAGAAAAACAAGCGGCTGCGAAGCAGACATTTGTTTTTCGTGCAGCGATAATGAGCAAGGGTCCGATGGAATCGGACGAAGGAGCGCGAAAGCGCGAACTTGCGAATCTAAAAGGCAGCAAAAGAAAAACAAGCGGCTGCGAAGCAGACATTTGTTTTTCGTGCAGCGATAATGAGCAAGGGTCCGATGAAATCGGACGAAGGAGCGCGAAAGGATAAGTCAAAATGGCGGGGATGATAGAAGTTCGCAATTTGTGTAAGACGTTCGTGACCAGTGAATCCAATGTGGAGGCGCTGCACGATATCAGTCTGTCTATCCAGGCGGGCGATATTTATGGCATCATCGGTATGTCGGGGGCAGGCAAGAGCACCCTGGTGCGGTGTCTGAATTTTTTAGAGAGGCCCACATCTGGTACGGTGGAGATTGAGGGCAGTGATCTGGGCATGTTGTCTGAGGCGCAGCTTCGGGAAAAGCGCCGTGAGATTGCCATGATATTTCAGCATTTTAATCTGTTGATGCAGAAAAATGTGATTGATAATATTTGTTTTCCGCTGGTGATTGGCGGCATGAAAAAGAGGGATGCCAGGAATCGTGCGGAGGAGTTGTTAGAGATTGTGGGGCTGACGGAGAAGGCAAAGGCCTATCCGGCACAGCTTTCCGGCGGGCAGAAGCAGAGAGTAGCGATTGCGAGGGCACTGGCGGCCAATCCGAAGATTTTGTTGTGCGATGAAGCTACCAGTGCCTTGGATCCACGCACCACACAATCTATTTTACAGCTTTTGAAAGAGATTAACAGGGAGTATGGCATTACCATAGTGATCATTACCCATGAGATGTCGGTGGTCAGGGAGATTTGCTCGCATGTGGCGATTATCGGCGAGGGACATCTGGTGGAACAGGGCCGGGTCTTTGATATCTTTTCCCATCCGAAAACTGCGGAGGCAAAGGAATTGATCCTTAAGGGCGGCGGGACAGAGCGGCGCACGCTGGAAGGACATCAGAAGGAGCTGATGAAGGGCAAATGCTGTATCCGTATTGTCTTTTCTGTAAATTCTTCTTTCGAGCCGGTTATTGCCAACATGGTCTTAAAGTTTGGACAGCCGATTAATATTCTGAAGGCGGATACCAAGAACGTGGAAGGCATTGCCAGGGGAGAGATGATTTTAAGTCTTCCCGATGATAGGGACATGCAGGAAGATATGAAGGCATATCTGACGGAGCGCGGCCTGGCGGTGGAGGAGGTGAACGGCTATGTGGACTAGTGATCTTACGATAATGATGCTGGAAGGCATCCGGGACACTTTACTTATGACACTTATGTCAACTCTGTTCGGTTATCTCTTTGGGCTTCCCATGGGGATTGCCCTGGCAGTGACGGATAAGACAGGAATCAGGCCTAACGCGGTGGTGTACAAGGTGCTGGATGTGATTGTGAATATTGTGAGAAGTGTGCCGTTTTTGATTCTCCTGATTCTGGTTATGCCGCTTACCAGAGCCATTGTTGGTAAGACAACGGGCTCTGTGGCTACGATTGTACCGCTTACGCTGGCGGCAGCGCCCTTTATTGGACGAATGATAGAATCTTCTTTAAAAGAGGTAGATCATGGAGTGATAGAGGCAGCCCAGAGTATGGGCGCCAGTAACCTTACGATTATCTGGAAAGTCCTGCTGGTGGAGGCAAGGACATCCATCCTGGTGGGTGTGACCATTGCTATCGGCACGATTCTGGGATATTCTGCCATGGCAGGTGTGGTCGGCGGCGGCGGTCTGGGAGATATTGCCATGCGGTATGGTTATTACCGGTATGAGACGCTGATCATGATTGTGTCAGTGGTGCTTCTGGTGCTTTTGGTACAGGTGTTCCAGACACTGGGGATGCGGCTTTCCGTGAAGGTGGACAGACGCAAGAGATAGAAATACGGCTTTCCGTGAAGGCGGACAGACGCAAGAGATAGAAATACGGCTTTCCGTGAAGGCGGACATACGTGAGAGACAGAAATGTAGCTTTCTGTGAAGGCGAATAAGTGTAAGAGACAGATGGAAATGAAGTGTAAAGATGTATACATAAGGATTCCCAAGGGAGCCATTGTATAGAACTGCCGGAAGAGACAAAGCCTTGATTAGGCAGTGTCAAAAGAGGAAAAACTTGAATTTATGGCCGGTTTCAACAGAGTTGAGACAAGAGCAGCACAGAAATGGAGGAAATTATGAAAAAGAAAATGATTGCCAGTGTGATAACTGCAGCATTAGCGCTTGGGGCGCTTACTGCCTGCGGTTCATCCAAAGATGACAGTACCATTACGGTGGCGGCTTCCGCCACACCTCATGCTGAGATTTTAGAGCAGGTGAAGCCGATTCTTGAGGAGAAGGGATATACGCTTGAAGTGACAGTGTTCAGTGATTATGTGCAGCCCAATCAGGTGGTGGAGAGCGGTGAGTATGACGCCAACTATTTCCAGCATATTCCTTATCTGGATTCTTTTAATGAGGAGCATGGTACCCATCTTGTCAATGCAGGCGGTATTCATTATGAGCCTTTCGGGATTTATCCTGGTACCAAGAGTGATTTAAGCACGCTGGCAGAGGGGGATGTGATTTCGGTTCCCAATGATACGACCAATGAGGCCAGAGCGCTTTTGTTATTGCAGGATAACGGTATTCTGAAATTGAAAGAAGGCGTGGGATTAGAAGCGACTGTGCGGGATATTGAAGAGAATCCTTATAATGTGGAGATTCAGGAGCTGGAGGCGGCACAGGTGCCCAGGGTCAAGGAGGAGTCAGCCTTTGTGGTTTTAAATGGTAACTATGCGATGGAGGCAGGATTTTCAGTATCGAAGGATGCAGTGGCTTATGAGCAGTCCGATTCCGAGGCAGCACAGACTTATGTGAATGTGATTGCGGTCAAGGAAGGCAGCGAGAACAAGGAAGGTATCAAGGCTTTGGTGGAAGCCCTTAAGTCGGATACCATCAGGGAATATATCAACAGTACATACGATGGCGGTGTGATTCCCTTTGACTGATTCCCGTGATGTCTGTTAAAGTTGTGGGTATAGAGGCGCTTTCCGGTTGGAAGGCGTCTTTTTTATGATATTTTTCAGGGAATGTAATGTTCAGACGGAAAATATATGATAAACTAAAGCAATGGAACCATATGATATGTTCTTTGGAAATGAAAATGTCAGGTATTAGGGCACATGCATCTTAGGATGCTTTTATAAATAAGTTCTCAGAAAGGGTTTTCCTGTGGCATTACAATTCTATTTCGGCGCTTCCGGTGCCGGCAAGAGCAAAAAACTGCATAAAGACATGATAGAAGCTTCCCTGAAGCATCCGCAGACAAACTATCTTCTGGTGGTGCCGGATCAGTTCACTATGCAGACCCAGATGGATTTGGTGGTAGAGCATCCCAATCATGCCATTATGAATATCGACGTGTTAAGTTTCGGCAGGCTGACACACCGGATTTTAGAGGAAGTGGGGGCTGTGCAGGTGCCGGTCCTGGATGATACGGGCAAGAGTCTGGTGCTTCGTAAGGTGGCGCAGAAAGAGCGTGAAAGACTTACGGTGATGGGCAGTCATCTTCATAAGATTGGCTATATCCATGAGGTCAAGTCTGCCATTTCGGAGTTTATGCAGTATGGCATTGGCTTGAAGGAACTGGAAGAATTGGCAGACTATGCAAAGAGCCGCGGAGCGCTCTATTACAAATTGCAGGATTTGGGGATCTTATATCAGGCATTTCAGGAATATATCAGCACCCGGTTTATCACCACAGAGGAGACGTTGGACAAATTGCGGGAAGCTCTGCCAAAATCCAGGATTATCCGGAAGAGCGTGATTGCGTTTGACGGATTTACGGGTTTCACGCCGATTCAGAACCGTGTAATCCAGGAATTGATGAGATTGACCAAACAAGTCATTATATCTTTGACAATAGATGAAAGAGAGAATCCTTATCGGTTGGAGGGAGAGCAGAAACTGTTTTATCTGACCCAGAAGACGGTGGCAGATTTACGCAGACTGCTGCTGGAGGCAGAGACTGTGGAGGAGGAAGCGGTCTGGTGCAGGCAGAAGATAAACGGGCAGCTGCCTCGGTTTGCAGAGAACCCGGAACTGGCACATTTGGAACACAACCTGTTCCGGTATCCTTTCATGCCTTATGAAGGGGAAGCCGGACATATACATCTTATGGAAGCGTCCACACCACGGGAAGAACTGCATCAGACCTGTATCGCGATCCGCAGACTGCTGCAGGAATCGGAAAGCCGGGGGGAGGGGCTGTGTTACCGTGATATTGCGGTGGTTACCGGCAATATGGAGATTTATGGGCGGGACGCGGCAGAAGAATTCATGAAGTTTGGGATTCCCATTTATCTGGACCAGACCAGAGGAATCCTCAGCAATCCTTTTGCGGCCTATCTGCGAAGCGCCTTGCAGATTGTGCTGCAGGATTTCAGTTTCGAGGCAGTCTTTCATTATCTGCGCACAGGTCTCACAGGATTTGTGCGGGAAGAGGTGGACAGGCTGGAAAATTATGTGCGGCGATTCGGCATCAGGGGACGGAAGCGTTGGGAGAGTCTTTTTATCTATAAAGAGGAAGATAAGGAGGGGGAGGAAGCGGCGCTTTTGCAGTTGGAAGCTTACAATGCAATGCGGGCTAAGATGATGGAACAGCTGGCCCCCCTGCTTGTGCCGCATGGAAAGGCGGGAGAACTTGTGCGGGCCCTCTATGAGTTCCTGACAGCCAATGAAGCCCAGCAGAAGCTGGCAGATTTAGAGCGGCAGTTTAGGCAGGAAGGGGATCTGGCCAGAGCGAAGGAATATGGTCAGATTTATCCGCTTGTGATTGATCTGTTGGATCAGATTGAGGGGCTTTTAGCGGATGAGGAGATGGATATAAAGGAATTTGCAGATATTCTGGATTCTGGACTTGCGGAGATTGGAGTGGGTACAATTCCCCAGAATGTGGATCGAATCCTGGTGGGAGATATTGAACGGACCAGATTAAAGCAGGTGAAGGTGCTCTTTTTTCTGGGCATCAATGACGGGAATATTCCCAAAGGAGCGGGAAGCGGCGGCCTGATCTCAGATATTGACAGGGAATTTATCAGAGAATCTTCCTTTGAACTGGCGCCTTCTCCGCGGCAGCAGATGTATATTCAGCGTCTCTATCTGTATCTGAATATGACGAAGCCGTCCAAAGCCCTCTATCTTTCTTATGCCAGAGTGGGGGCAGACGGGAGAAGTTTAAGGCCGGCGTATCTGATTGACCTGCTGCGCAAACTGTTTCCAACGCTTTGCGTGGAGCGGCCGGAGAACAGTCCGGCTGTGGAACAGCTCGTGAGCGGGCCGGACGGTATCAGCATGGTGGCGGATATGATGCGGGAGTATGTGGCAGGACGGCTGAAGGAAGAGGAGCAAAAGACGTTTTATACCTTTTATCATACCTATCACAGGGAGCCTCGTTATCAGGATGCGGTGGATGATCTGTTGGATACGGCTTTTTACTGCTATCAGGATACGCCGCTTTCCGCTATGGTGACCAGAGCGCTCTATGGAGCTGTTCTGCATAACAGTGTGAGCCGGCTGGAAAAGTATGCGGCCTGTGCTTACGCCCATTTTCTGCAGTATGGACTGGCACTTCGGGAGCGGGGGGATTATAGCTTCGAGGCTGTGGATTTGGGAAATGTCTTCCACGGCGTGCTGGAACTTTTCGCCGGGAGGCTGGCAGAGAAAGGGTATACCTGGTTTGACTTTCCCAAAGAGGAGGCAGGGCAGATGGTGGAAGAGGCTGTGGAGGCCTATGCGGCGGCCTATGGGGAGACGATTCTCTACAGCAGCGCCCGCAACCGTTATCTCTTAAAACGGATTACAAGAATCCTGAACCGGACCGTTCTGACGCTGCAGACCCAGCTTCGCAAAGGGGCATTCCAACCGGAGCAGTTCGAGATGTCCTTTTCTGTGCTGGAGGATTTGGATGCCCTAAACATTGCGCTGAATGAGCAGGAAAAAATGCGCCTGCGGGGCCGGATTGACCGGGTGGATACCTGTGAGACAGAGGATAAAGTTTATGTGAAAGTGATTGACTATAAATCCGGCGAGCGGAAATTTGATCTGGCGGCGCTTTACTATGGTCTCCAATTGCAGCTGGTAGTCTATATGAATGCGGCGGTGGAGGTGGAACAAAAGAAGCATCCGGATAAAGAGATTGTTCCCGCGGCCATGCTCTATTATCACATTGCGGATCCTATGGTGGAGGATGGCGCCGATCTGACACCAGAGCAGATTAATACTAAATTATTGCAGGCACTTAAGATGACTGGAATAGTCAATGAAAGTGACGAGGCTGTCAGACTGCTGGATGGAGAGTTTGCGGATAAGTCCGATATTTTGCCATTAGAGCGGAAAAAGGACGGTTCTTTCTCTGCATACTCCAGTGTCATAAAGGGAGAGGACATGCAGACGGTCTCAAATTATGTGAACTATAAAATACGCCAGCTGGGCAATGATATCCTGCGTGGGACCATTTCGGTCAATCCCTATGAACAGGGTGGTAACCAGGCTTGTACCTACTGTGCTTACAAGAGTGTCTGCGGCTATGATACGCGGATAGCTGGCTATCAGACGAGGAATCTTCCCAAGCTGCGCCAGGATGAGGCCATGGAGTGTATCAGGCAAGCCTGCGAAAAGGAAGAGAACGCGAAAGAATAGGAAAAGGGTATGGCAATTTCATTTACAGACAGACAAAGACAGGTAATTGATACGCACGGATGTAATCTTCTGGTCTCCGCGGCGGCAGGTTCCGGCAAGACAGCAGTGCTGGTGGAGCGGATTGTGAAGATGGTGAGTGATGCCGAACATCCGGCGGATATAGACAGACTGCTGGTGGTGACCTTTACCAATGCGGCAGCAGCAGAGATGCGGGAGCGAATCAGCGCTGCGTTAAATGACAGGCTGGCCAAGGAGCCGGAGAATGAGCACCTGCAAAGGCAGGTGACGCTTCTGTACAATGCCCAGATTACGACCATCGACAGTTTCTGCCTCTTTGTACTGCGAAATCAGTTTCATACCATTGGCCTGGATCCCGGATTCCGCATCGGTGAGGAGGGAGAAATGCGCCTTCTGAGAAAGGATGTGCTGGCGCAGGTACTGGAGGAGGCTTATGAGCAGGCAGATCCGGCGTTTCTAAACTGCATGGAGTATTTCAGTGCGGGCAGCAGGGATGAAGCGGTGGAAGAAGTGGTATGGAAGCTTTATGACTTTGCCATGAGTATGCCTTTTCCGGAAGAATGGCTTAAGGACCGGAAGGAAGATTACAGTCTGCCGGGGGCGGAAGGTGCACGGGCAGGAGCCGGCAGCAGGGAGGGAGCGGATGCAACTGACGCAGAGCAGACAGATGCACCTTGTGGATTTCCTGAGTGGATGCAGGATATGCTGGATCATGTGCAGCATCTGCTCTGTGATTGTGCGGACAAATTACAGGCAGCCATCCGGCTTACGGAGGAACCGGACGGACCTTATCACTATGGGCCGCTTTTGGAGCGGGAACTGGATATGGTGAAGGCATTGAGAGACCGGTGCGCGCAGGAGAGATGTGATAAGGCTGATGCTGACCAGTATGGTCAAGAGAAAATTGCAGGAATGGCTGCTGACCAGCGTGTGCAGGAAAGCTGTGAGGCGTCATCTGGTGACCGGTATGTGCAGGAGAAGTTGGTGGGAATTTCTGGTGACCAATATAGTCAAAAGATAAATGCGCCAGATTATGATGCGCTCTGCGGCGCTTTTGACAGCATACAGTTTGAACGCCTTCCCTCGAAAAAGGATGACAGCATTTCTGTGGGCAAACGAGAGCTGGCCAAGAGCCTCAGAAATGAGGTGAAAGAAAAGTTACAGGAGATACGCAGGGACTTTTTCTTTCAGACGAGGGCGCAGATGGAAGAGCAGATGACAGTCTGTAAAGAGGCGGTGGATGGGCTGGTGGATCTGACGCTGCGGTTCAAGGAAACTTTTGACGAGAAGAAACGGGAGAAGAACCTGCTGGACTTCGATGACATAGAGCATTTTGCGCTGGAAATCCTTCTTCGTAAGGAGGCAGATACCTATGTGCCCACGCAGACAGCGCTTTCCTACCGAAGTCACTTTCAGGAGATTCTGATTGATGAGTACCAAGACAGTAATCTGGTGCAGGAGTATCTTTTATCCTGTATCTCCGGTGAGGCGGAGGGCAGGTTTAACCGTTTCATGGTGGGGGATGTGAAACAGAGCATATACAAGTTCCGTCTGGCCAGGCCGGAGCTGTTCCTGGAAAAGTATGAAACTTACACGGGAAAGGAAATGGCGGATGGTTTCATGAAAATTGACCTGCACCAGAATTTCAGAAGCAGGCAGGAGGTACTGACCAGTACCAACCGTGTTTTTGAACAGATTATGGGGAAAGAAGTGGGCGGCATAGTCTATGACGATTTGGCGGCACTGCATGTGGGGGCGTCATATCCACAGCAGGCAGGTGCGGATACGCCGCGTTCCGGTTCGGATTTGGAGACAGAGGTGATGTGTTTCAATGAAACGGAGCTTCTCCTCTTTCAGACCAAGGATAAGCCGGAAGAAATATCTGCCAGAGAGCAGGAGGCTTACGGTGTTGCTGCTAAGATCAAGCAGCTGCGAAGGGATTTTCATGTGACAGACAAGGAGAGCGGACAGCTGCGAAAGGTGGCATTTCGGGATATCGTGATACTGCTGCGCACAGTTGCCGGTTGGGACGAAGTTTTTAAGCGGGTATTGGAGGAAGAACAGATTCCTGTGCATATGACTTCCAGGACCGGGTATTTTGCGGCCAGTGAAGTGCAGGAACTGTTACATTTCCTGCGGATTCTGGATAACCCCTTACAGGATATTCCGCTCTATGGGGTGCTCCATTCCTATCTGGGCGGTTTTACGGAAGAGGAGATTGCCCTGATACGGGCGGCTTACCCGAAGAAGAAGTACCTCTATGATGCTCTGGTGCTGTGCACAGGGCCCAAGCCGGCGGAAGAGAAAACATCCGGGGAAATACTTGAGCTCACAGAGGGTGTGATGTGCGGGAAGATAACAGATTTTCTGGAAAGGGTTGCCCGGTATCGCAGTCTTGCCGCGTATCTGAGCGTCCATGAGCTTTTACAGACAATCCTGCGGGAAACCGGGTATCTTCATTATGTGGCCGCTAAGCCGGAGGGGGCCAAACGCCGCGCCAATGTGGAGATGCTTCTGGTGAAAGCGGCGGAATATGAGAAGACCAGCTATTTTGGGCTCTATCACTTCCTGCGTTATATGGAACAGTTAGAGAAATATGAAGTGGACTATGGGGAGGCCGGGCTGCAGGATGAGAACGCAGATGTGGTGCGCATTATGAGCATTCATAAGAGTAAGGGTCTGGAATTTCCCATCTGTATTGTGGCGGGGCTTTCCAAGAAGTTCCAGACCAGGGACATAAATGGTCATCTGGTGGTGGATGTGGATGCAGGGATTGGGGTGGACTATGTGAATCCGCAGATGCGTGTGCGGGGCCGAAACCTGCGCCGGAATGTGATCTCTGCCAGACTAAAGAAGGAAAATCTTGCGGAAGAGATGCGGGTTCTCTATGTAGCCATGACAAGAGCCCGGGAAAAACTGATATTGACTGCAACAGTCAAAGACCCGGAAAAGACAGCGGTGTCTCTGCTGTCTTTGCAGAAACGGGATAAAACGACCCTTTCTTACGGAACACTCCTTGCACAGGACAGCTTTTTATCTCTTTTGTTGGCGGCCCTTGCCAGAAACAGGTGCCTGGATGAATTTTACGTCACATGCGGCCTTGAGCCCTATAGGCAGGGGAAATATTATGAGGCGGATATGAGCATCAGGGTTACTTTAAGCGGCTGGGAAGCGGTGGTGGAAGAGAAGGTGGAGGATACGCTGCAGCGGGAAGAAGCCAGACGGCGTATTCTGTTATCTGATGCCAGGAGGGATGTGGACGAAGATCTTATGACGAGAATGTCATACCAATTTACGTACCAGTATCCCCATGATAATTTGAAAGATCTCTATACCAAGACTACCGTATCAGAATTGAAAAAGGCCGGCATGCAGGAAGAAAGAGACTTTTCTTTTAACTTATATGAGGAAGAGACGGTGGTGCCTTATCTGCCGAAATTCATAGAGACCGACGAACATGTCACCGGTTCTATGCGAGGCAGTGCATTTCATAAAGTGATGGAACTCTTTGAGTTCACTGAATTGACTAAAGAAGTTAATTCCAATAGACAGGCAGCAGAGGAACTTGTAAAAGAACAGGTTGACAGAATGAGACAGGAGCAGGTGCTTTCCGAGGCGTACTATCAGGTACTGTCCATACAGCGTCTGGCAGCCTTTCTGCAGACGGAGGCGGCCTGGCGCATGGCCCAGGCTGCGCGGGCAGGCAGGCTCTATAAGGAACAGCCTTTTGTGATGGGGCTTTCGGCGGAACGTCTTAAAGCTTCGTTCCCGCCGGCGGAGACCGTATTGATTCAGGGTATCATTGACGTGTTCTTTGAGGAAGAGGACGGTTATGTGGTGTTAGACTATAAGACAGACGCTGTGGAGCGCCCGGAAGAACTGATAAAGCGTTATCAGGTTCAGCTTGCCTATTACAGCGAAGTGCTGGAACAGCTTTCCGGGTATGCCAAGGGCAAAAATGGCAAGCGTGTGAAAGAGCGGATCATCTATTCCTTCCGTCTGGGGCAGGAGATTCCGGTGTAAAGTATTTCAATTTTGCTCTGCAAAAATCCCGGCAGATATCATGTATAAGAAGATATCTGCCGGGATTTATAATTATATTTAGAATGATTTGCGAAGCAAATGGCAATCCGGAAAACTACTGCGGATACTAAGCTCGTGGAGCAAATGACTTTAGCTGCTGTAATTTATAAGTTCATCCAGCAGCTTGGGCAGTTGTTCGTCCATGGTTTCATCAGAAAACTGGCAGGTGCCTACCGCCATATGACCGCCGCCGCCGTATTTTAACATCAGGCTGCCCACATTCACATGGGAAGTACGGTTTAAAATGCTGTAGCCTACTGCAACGGAACATCCCATCCCGCCCCGGCCATTGACAATCCAGGCAGAAATGTTCTGCTCAGGGTACATACTGTAGATTAAGAAACGGTTGCCAGAGTAGATGGGATCCACACCTCTTAAATCAGAGATGATCACGTCCTTTTCCACCCGTGTGTGTGCTTTGACCATTTCCCGGAACTTCTCATCCTGTTCATGATAGACGGCAATACGCTCCTGCACATCAGGCAGCGCCAGAATTTCTTCCGTACTCATGGTGCGGCAGCACTCCATCAGCTTTTCCATAAGCTGATAGTTGGAGATGGTGAAATTGCGCCATCTGCCAAGGCCGGTGCGGGGATCCATCAGAAAACCGACCAGAATCCAACCGGCGGGGTTCTGAATCTCATCGATGGTGAGATTGCCGGAGTCCACTTTATCCACTGCTTCCATCATGTCATCGAAATGAGCAAAACGCTCCCTGCCGCCATAATATTCGTAAATGATACGTGCGCAGGAGGGTGTGATGCGGCTTTCCCCCTTATATTTGCCTTTCAGCTCGTTGCGCTCATGTTCGCTGGAGTGATGATCAAACCACAGTCCGCAGCCTTCCACAAAAGGAACGTTTGCAAGGACATCGTTCTCGTTGATTTCCACCAGGCCATCCTGCAGATCCTTAGGATGGGCAAATTTCCAGCTATCGACCAGACCCACTTCTTTTAAGAGGGCGCCACAGGCCAGACCGTCAAAATCAGATCGTGTTACTAATCTCATATCCTATTCTCCTTATCCGTATTCTTTCCCCGAATTTTGTCCAGACACGGCATGGGAAACATAAGGGTGTTTCCTGCTGTCAGTCAAATCTTATTAAAATTATATAAGATGTGAACGACCTTTTCAAGACAAAGATTTCGTGGTATTATGGGTAACGTATGGAATCAATATGATATAAGGTAAAAGACCGTTTTGAGAATGGTTTTGAAGGCGTATATGATGAGTAAAAAGCATATTAAAAAGAGACTTTCCTCGTCTCAGATCATACTGCTGGGGTTTGTGGGAGTGATTTTTTGCGGAACCTTTCTTCTGATGCTGCCTTGGGCTACGGCGAAGAGAGGGGGAGCTTCCTTTCTGGACGCCCTGTTTGTAGCTACTTCGGCAACCTGTGTGACGGGGCTTGTGACCCAGGATACGGCAACATACTGGTCCCTGTTTGGCAAGATAGTGATTTTGGTCCTGATTCAGATTGGAGGTCTGGGAGTGATCACTATTGCGGTGTCTGTGGCACGTTTCTCCGGACGCAAGATTGGTCTGATGCAGAGAAGTACCATGCAGGAAGCTATTGCAGCGCCGCAGATGGGCGGTATCGTGAGGCTCACCGGTTTTATCCTGAAAATGGTGGTCCTGATTGAAGGGCTTGGCGCGTTGCTGCTGCTGCCTCCTATGATTACGGAATTTGGTGTGGTGAAGGGAATCGGGTATGCGGTTTTTCACTCTATTTCGGCGTTTTGCAATGCGGGGTTTGACCTGATGGGCGTCAAGGAGCAGTATTCTTCCCTGACATCCTATTTGGGTCATCCGCTGATCAATATAGTGATTATGGCCCTGATTGTGGTGGGCGGCATCGGTTTTCTGACCTGGGACGATATCAGGCGCAATCGTCTGCATCTGCGCAGATATCGTATGCAGAGCAAAGTGATTTTGTCTGTGACAGCGATTCTGCTGTTGGTACCGGCTTTCTATTTTTATTTCTGCGAATTGGGCAGACCGGTGTGGGATGGGATGAGCACAGGGGAAAAGGTGTTTGCTTCGGCATTTCAGTCAGTCACGGCACGGACAGCCGGTTTTAACACGGTGGATTTATCGAAACTGACAGAGTCGGGACAAATGATTTTCATTCTGCTGATGCTGATTGGCGGCTCCCCCGGTTCCACGGCGGGCGGTATGAAAAACACCACTTTTGCGGTGTTGTTTGCCACAGCTATAGCAGTATTTCGAAGAAGGCCCAACGCCCATATTTTTGGGAGGAGGATTCCCAATGATACGGCGCATTATGCGGCAACGGTTCTGATTTTGTATACAGTGCTCTTTCTGGCCGGCGGGATTTTTATCAGCTATCAGGAAGGAATGCCTATCATGCCCGCCCTGTTTGAGGCGGCATCGGCCATCGGTACGGTAGGGGTAACACTGGGCATCACGCCGGGACTCAGTGCGGCCTCCAAGCTGGTGCTGATTCTTCTGATGTTTTGGGGCCGTGTGGGCGGTATGACCATTGTTTATGCAGCGCTCTCGTACAAACACCCCTATGTTTCAGAATTCCCGCAGGAGAAGATTACTGTTGGTTAGTGTGAGAAGAAGTTCTAAAGACGTCCCGCCATAGGACGGGACGTCTTTAGAACTTCTAGGAGTTGCGGCAGTAAAGTCTTGCTTTTGGCCGCTTGAATGCTTTGGAATGGAGGAAAGATACCGATGAAATCAATTTTACTGGTCGGTCTGGGAAGATTTGGCCGTCATATCGCAGAGAAACTGAATGAACTGGGCCACCAGGTGATGGCAGTAGATAAGAAAGAGGAGCGTGTGGATGCTATTTTGCCGATCGTGACCAATGCCCAGATTGGGGACAGTACGAATGCTGATTTTCTGATGTCTATGGGGATACGTAACTTTGATGTGTGTATCGTGGCCATCGGGGATGATTTTCAGGGATCGCTGGAAACCACTTCTTTATTAAAAGAACTGGGAGCAAAGCTGGTAGTGTCCCGTGCTGCCGGTGATGTGCAGGCTAAGTTCCTGTTAAGAAACGGAGCGGATGATATTGTCTATCCGGAGAAACAGCTTGCCAACTGGACAGCCATACGTTATAGTGCGGATCATATCTTCGATTATATAGAATTGGATGAGGAGCATGCGATTGTGGAAGTGTCGGTGCCGGAGGAATGGGCAGATAAAACCGTGGGGGAACTGGATGTCCGCAAACGTTATGGGCTCAACATTATGGCACTGAAGAAAGACGAGAGGATGAATCTGGCAATCACGCCGGATACCCGGGTCTCTAAGGATCATACGCTGTTAGTTCTGGGAACCATGAAGCAGGTACAAAAGGTGTTCCATATTTAGGGCAGAGGAACTGTTCAGGAAGCGGGGTATTTTTCGCACATATTGTTGAGGGGAAACAGTGTATTGAGAGCAGGGCAGTCAGATAATCATAGAAAATGGAATAGGAATCCGAATACCTGGATCATGCTGCTGACAATCATCTGTGTGATTGCTACCGTTGTGACGGCTGCTTATGTGCTGTGGTTTTATCAGGGCACTTATCATGAGGAGACGGAGCAGACGGTGTATGATAAGTATTATATGATGATCACAGAGGACAATAAGTCTTCCATCTGGCGGTCCATTTATCAGGGAGCCTGTGAGCAGGCAATGGCCGAGAATGTCTATGTGGACTGGCTGGGGGACGATCTGTTTCAGGGGTATAGTGTGGAAGAACAGATGCAGATTGCAATTGCATCTGGCGTGGATGGCATTATTGTGACAGCCAATGAAAATACGGAAATGACTGAATTGGTCAATAAAGCAGCAGAGGAGAATATCCCTGTGGTTACGCTTTATGGGGATAATACCCAGAGTGCCCGCTGCAGTTTCGTTGGGATAGGCAGTTACAATCTGGGGCATGAATATGGGCGGCTGGCCTTGCAGATTATCAGGGAGAAACTGGCAGGTCAGGGCGTGGGATTAGTATCCGTGCAGGGGAATGAGACGATATTTGAACAGGTAAAGGTTGGCAGCAGGGAGCGTCCCGTGCGGGTGGCCGTGTTGGTCAATGCTTATGCGCAGGGATTGGATCAGTATATTCTCTGCTCCGGTATTCAGGAGACCATTGAACAGGAACGAGGCGAAAATCTGGAGATTGAGCTGGAACTGATATCCGTGGATGATACCAACGCTTTCTCGGTAGAAGAGTCCATTCGGGATATTTTCATGGAAAGAGAAATTCCGGATATCATTATTTGTCTGAATGAGCTGCATACCACCTGTGTCTATCAGGCAGTGGTGGATTACAATAAGGTGGGACAGGTCAATATTCTGGGTTATTACGATTCTGACACTATTATCAATGCAATTGACAGGAATGTCATATATGCCACAGTGGCCATAGATACGAAACAGATGGGGCAGTTCTGTATCAAAGCCCTGCAGGAGTATCATGAGCTTGGATATACCAGCCAGTATTTCACGGCAGATATCCGCCTGATCCAGAAGGAAGATGTGGAGGAGTATCTGGGGAAAGGAGACTCTGTGGATGAGAACGATGAGTAAAAGACGCAGTGTCTCCCTGCAGTTTAAGATCAGCAGTATCTACATTCTCACCAATCTTTTGGTGATGATCGTCAATATGGTTCTCCTGATCGGCATCAATAACATGTCGGGCCGTCTGGATATGGTGTATCAGGATAATCTGCATTTAAACGAACTTTCAGATGCGCTGGGCATCGTGCAGGATAACATGACTGACTATCTGAATGCCAAGACCACTGATTCCCTGGAGGAGTATTACCGCAGTGAGCAGAATTACAGAACCATGGTGTCGGAGCTGAATGAGCGGATTACCGGTGTGCCTTTTGACCGGATGGAGCGGAATATCAAGAATATGTCTCAGTTCTATCTGGAGGAAGTGGAACAGACCATTGAAGCCAAGCGTGGGCGTAATGTGGAAAAATACAGGATTCATTATGAGAAGGCTACACAGATGTATGAGTATACGGATGCCTACATAGCCAATCTGAACCTGGAGAAATTCCGCAGCAACTCAGAACGTTACAGTGATTTGCTCAAGCGGTTCAGACTGTTTGAGTCGGTATCTCTTGTGGCCATGCTTCTGGTAATGGCCAGCAATGTCTGTATCATCATACGGTTTGTGGGGACGATCATCAGCCCCTTAAAGAAACTGGCCGGTTCGGCCAATGAGGTGGCGAAGGGTAATTTTGATATAGAACTGCTGTCAGTGGAATCGCAAGATGAGGTTGGTGTGGTGACGGGCGCCTTTAATTCCATGGTGGTCAGTATCGGCAGGTACATCGAGCGCATCAGGGAGAGTATGGAGGCTGAACGGGCTTTAAAGGAGCGGGAGCTTCTGATGGAAGGCCATCTGAAAGATGCCAGATTAAAGTACCTGCAGGCCCAGATCAATCCTCATTTTTTGTTTAATACGTTGAATGCAGGAGCCCAGCTTGCCATGATGGAAGGGGCGGACAGAACCTACGAGTATGTGCAGAAGGTGGCGCAGTTTTACCGTTATAATATGAAGAAAAGCGAAGAGACGGTGACGATTGCGGAAGAGATTGAGATGGTGGATTCTTATATCTATATCTTAAACGTCCGGTTTGCCGGTGATATTCATTATGAAAAATATATTGATCGGTCACTCCTTTCGGTGGAGATGCCAGGTATGATCCTGCAGCCCATTGTGGAGAACTGTGTCAACCATGGAATCCGTGAGATGGGGGATGCAGGAATCATCAGCCTTTCCCTTTTTGGAAAAGGAGATAAGGTCTGCATCAGTGTGAAAGATAACGGCGTTGGCATGAGTCCGGACACCATTCAAAAGGTCATGAGCGGCACCTACAGAGAGGACAATATGGCAGCAGGGTCTAACGGAATCGGTATGGATAATGTAATCTCCCGTATGAGACTCTTTACAGGCAGTGAGGATGTGATGGTCATAAGGAGTGATGGAGAAGGCAGGGGAACAGAGGTATGTCTTTATCTGCGGTGCCAGGATGCATAGAGGAAGCTCTCTTTAGGAGGCAGCGGAAGGCAGTCTGCACCAGAGAATCAAGGTTTGGGAGGAGGAAAGGAATATGAGCGCAGTGAACCGGTATAAGATTATGCTGGCGGATGACGAGGGGATTGTGATAGATTCCCTGAAATTTATTATAGAAAAAGAGTTTGGCGCTGCCTGCACGATTGAGTATGCGAAGACCGGGCGCAGCGTCATTGAGCTGGCGGAAACATACAGGCCGGACATTGCCATCATGGATATACAGATGCCCGGCATTAACGGCATAGAGGCCATGCGGGAGATCAGGGAGAACAATCACAGTGTGGTTTTCATTGTCATGTCTGCCTATGACAAATTTGATTATGCCAAGGAAGCCATCAAACTTGGCGTCCTGGAATATATCACGAAACCCATGGAAAGAACCAGAATCATTGCAGTTCTGAAAGCAGCAATGGAGCAGATTGACAAAGAGCGCGCCAAGAGAAGCAATGACTTGATGATCCGGGAGAAGCTGGAGAATGTGATGCCTATTATTGAGAGCGGGTTGGTCTATAATATGCTTTTTCAGGAACATTTTACAGAGGACATTGAGAATTATAAGAATCTGCTGGGAATTACCCAGGATCAGGCGTATATGCTGGCGGTTGTCTGCGGTGATTCCCAGGAGGGGAACCATATGACTAATGCCGTGGGAAGCAGCGTGAAGATGCAGGAACACGACAAGGTGGTAAGGGAGTGTATCAAAGAATATTATCCGGATGCTGTGCTGGGCACCGCCATGGCCAATAAGCTGGCAGTGATGGTGCCCTGTGAAGAGCAGAAGATGACATATAATGAACGGATTGCCATGATTGAGAAGTCCAGGGAACTAGTGCGGGAGATGCGGCGCAGGACAGATATCAGTTTTCGGGTCGGCATAAGTTCTATCCAGAGTATAGAGGAGGCCAGAAATTCTTATAAGGAAGCTTTGAATGCACTGATCATGACTACCGGCAGCGTGGCCCATGTGGATGATCTGCCCATCGGCTGTGTCTATGAGGAGAGTTATCCGATAGATCTGGAGAAACGTCTCTTTGCAGAGGTGCAAAACGGTGAGACCAACCATGCAGCGGCCACGGCGGAGACTTATTTTGATCTGGTGGCACAGGCGCACGGGGAGTATCTGATGAACATGCGGCTCAAAGTGCTGGAATTTGTGCTCTATGCAGAGCATCTTGCCTATACCTCGGGCGGTATGACATATGAATTTCGGGCAAGGGCGGATTATCTGCCGACGGTTATGACATTGGAAGATATTCCTTCTTTAAGAGGCTGGTTTATAGAAAAGATTACTGCGGCCACTCACAATGTGAGCACCAAAGCCACAGAAAAGTCCATGAGTGTCATTGAGACGGCCAAAGAATATATTCAGAATAATTATAGTAAGGACATCTCTCTGGATGAGATTTCCCAGGCCGCCAATATCAGTCCCTATTATTTCAGTAAGATATTTAAGGAAGGCACAGGAGAAGGGTTTGTGGAATATCTGACCCGCATCCGGATGGATAAGGCCAAAGAACTGCTGACTACCACAGAGTGTTCCATGAAAGAAATCTGTGTCATGGTGGGTTATGCGGATCCCAATTATTTCAGCAGGTCTTTTAAGAAAAATGTGGGTGTGACGCCTACGGAGTACAAGCAGTTATAAGTGCATAAGAAGAAGTTCTAAAGAAGTCCGGTCATTGGTCGGGATGTCAGGAACTTCCTCTTATGCCAGAGAATGCCAGAGAAACGGGCATTCTCCGTGAGGTGAAATCATGGTGGGAATGATGAAACGATGGATCGGTCTTATGCTTGTGTTATGTCTGTTTCTTGGGGTGAGCGCCTGCGGGGCCAGTGAGAACAGCAAAGTGAGCGAGACAGAGGAAGAAAAGAAAATACAGATCGGACTGACCTTTGATTCTTTTGTGATCGAGAGATGGCAGAGGGATCGGGATGTGTTCGTGTCGGTGGCCAAAGAGCTTGGTGCGGAAGTGAACGTTCAGAATGCCAACGGCGATGTGGAAGAACAAAAGAGGCAGATTGACTATTTTATTCAAAAGGGGATGGATGTAATCGTTATTATCGCCATAGACCCGGAGGAGCTTCGGGAGTCAGTGGCCAGGGCCAAGGATGCGGGAATCAAGGTAGTCTCTTATGACCGCCTGATTGATGATGCGGATGTGGATCTCTATATTTCCTTTGACAATGAGATGGTGGGTACGATGATGGGCCAGGCTCTGATTGATGAGGGAATAGGCGGCGGTTATGTGATCATGCTTGGCGGATCTCCCACGGATAACAATGTCCCTATGGTGGAAGGGGCTTTTAAGAAAATTATGGAACAAAACAGGGTGACCATCATTGATCTTCTTCATGCAGAAGGCTGGAAGGCTGAGATTGCGGCGTCATATGTCTATGCAAATTCTGTGGCCATTCAGCAGGCAGATGCCATTATGTGCGGAAATGACGATCTGGCCACCCAGGTGGTGCGGGCGCTGGCAGAGAGCCGTCAGGCAGGGGATATCCTGGTGGTGGGTCAGGACGCAGATCTGGCGGCCTGCCAGAGGATTGTGGAAGGCACCCAGCTGATGACCGTTTATAAGCCTGTGGAAAGGCTGGCCACAAGAGCGGCAGAGGCTTCGGTGGCGTTAGGCAGGGGGGAGATGCTTAGCGGGGAGGATGTGACGGTCATGGAGAGCGGGGGCTATACGGTTCCCTACATAGGTTTGGAACCTATCAGCGTCAACCGGGATAATATGGATGAGGTCATTATCGGCAGCGGTTTTCATCTGAAAGAGGACGTCTATCTGAATGCGCCCAATCAGATGCCGCAATAGGATTTTTTTGCAATGACAGGATGCGCTGACACAAAATAGTGCTAGTACATCCTGTTTTTAGATACCTGACATGGTAAAAATGTACAGAAGGTCGTAAATTATTCCTACTCCTTTTGTGGTATATTGAAACCACGGGCGGGAAACCGTCTGAAAATTAATTCCAATTAAATAAGGGAGGAAAAGAAACATGAAAAAGAAGTTAGTCAGCATGATTCTGGCAACAACCATGGTTGCAGCTACATTAGTTGGCTGTGGCAATTCCGGTTCTTCTGAGACAGCAGCACCTGCGGCAACAGAAGAAGCACCCGCAGCAGAAGAGGCTGCTCCTGAGGCAGAAGCACCTGCAGCAGAAGAGGCAGCTCCTGAAGCAGAGGCACCCGCAGCAGGCGGCGGCAAAATTGGTGTGGCTATGCCTACCAAGGATCTGCAGAGATGGAATCAGGATGGTTCCAACATGCAGAAAGAGTTAGAGGCAGCAGGTTATGAAGTAGATCTTCAGTACGCTTCTAACGATATCGCAACACAGGTATCTCAGATTGAGAACATGATCAACTCCGGATGCTCACTTTTAGTTATCGCATCCATCGAGGGTGATTCCCTTGGAACAGTTCTTGAGCAGGCAAAAGAGAAAAACATTCCGGTTATCGCTTATGACCGTCTGATCATGAACTCCGATGCAGTTTCTTACTATGCTACCTTCGATAACTACATGGTAGGTACCAAGCAGGGTGAGTACATCAGAGACGAGTTGGATCTTGACAATGCAGAGGGCCCGTTCAACATCGAGCTTACAACAGGCGATCCTGGTGACAACAATGCAAGATTCTTCTTCGGCGGCGCTATGGATGTCCTTCAGCCTTACATCGACGAGGGCAAACTGGTTGTTAAGTCCGGTCAGACTGATTTCGAGACCGTTGCTACAGCTAACTGGGCAACAGAGACAGCGCAGGCAAGAATGGATGCTATCATCTCCGCAAACTATGCAGATGGCACACAGCTTCATGCATGCCTTTGCTCCAATGACTCCACTGCTCTTGGTGTAGCTAACTCTCTTGAGGCTAACTACACAGGCGAATGGCCGATCATCACAGGTCAGGACTGCGATATCGCAAGCGTTAAGAACATGATCGCCGGCAAACAGTCCATGTCCATCTTCAAGGATACCCGTACACTGGCATCTAAGGTTGTAGAGATGGTTGACGCTATCATGAAGGGCGGCGAGGCTCCGGTTAACGATACCGAGACATATGATAACGGCACAGGCGTTATTCCTTCTTACCTTTGCGAGCCTGTATTCGCTGATATCAACAACTATAAAGAGCTGTTAATCGACTCCGGTTACTACACAGAGGCTGATTTACAGTAAGTGAAGTAAATTTGCTTCGCAAATTAACTTCTCGAGATCCGCTTTGCGGACTCGGTGATCCCGGAAGGATCTGGCAGAGAAAAGTAAACTTCTCGAGATCCGCTTTGCGGACTCGGTAATTTCGGAGGGACTTGGCTTCGCAAATTAACTTCTCGAGATCCGCTTTGCGGACTCGGTAATTTCGGAGGGACTTGGCTTCGCAAATTAACTTCTCGAGATTCGCTTTGCGGACTCGGTGGTTCCGGAAGGATCTGGCAGAGAAAAGTAAACTTCTCGAGATTCGCTTTGCGGATTCGGTGGTCCCGGAACGGTTAGCAGGGGTGGCAGGAGCAAATTAACTTTGATTTAGAAATAATTTGGCAGGCGGGAATTCCCGCCTGCTGATTTTGAAAGAGAAGCAGATCGGATATTGCAGAAACTATGGTTGGGAGGAATAGAATTTGGCTAAGATTTTACTGGAAATGAAAAATATAACCAAAACATTCCCTGGCGTAAAAGCACTTGACAATGTAAATCTGAAAGTGGAAGAAGGCGAAATACATGCTCTCGTGGGGGAGAACGGCGCCGGCAAATCCACTCTGATGAACGTGCTGAGCGGTATTTATCCTTACGGAACTTATGAGGGCGACATCATCTATAACGGTGAAACATGTCAGTTCCATGAGATTAAGGACAGTGAGGCGAAGGGAATCGTCATTATCCATCAGGAGTTAGCCCTGGTGCCCTATATGACGATTGGTGAAAATATGTTCCTCGGTAACGAGAGAGGACATAAGTATAAACTGGATTGGAATGAAACATTTGGCCGTGCGGGAGAACTGTTAAAGACGGTTGGCTTGCAGGAATCTCCGCAGACCTTGATTAAAGATATAGGTGTGGGTAAGCAGCAGCTGGTGGAAATTGCCAAGGCGCTTGCTAAAAATGCCAAGCTTTTGATCTTGGATGAGCCCACAGCATCCTTAAACGAGACAGATTCCAAGGCACTTCTGGATCTTCTGCTCAAGTTTAAGGAGCAGGGTATGACGTCCATCATCATATCCCATAAACTGAATGAAGTATCCTATGTGGCAGACAAGATTACGGTTATCCGTGACGGTTCTACCATTGAGACAATGGACAAGAAGACAGACGATATTTCCGAAGCGCGCATCATTCAGGGCATGGTCGGCAGGGAACTTTCCGACAGATTCCCTAAGAGAGAGCCTCATATTGGGGATGTGATGCTGGAAGTTAAGGATTGGAGTGTATATCATCCGCTGTATTCTGAGCGGAAAGTGGTAGATAATGTGACCATAAATGCACGTAAGGGTGAGGTGGTAGGCATCTCCGGTTTGATGGGAGCCGGCCGTACGGAACTTGCCATGAGTGTATTTGGCAAGAGCTATGGTGTCAATATCAGTGGACATCTCTATATGAAGGGAGAAGAACTTCATTTAAATTCTGTGCATGATGCGATCAAACATAAGATTGCCTATGTGACAGAGGATCGTAAGGGAAACGGATTGATTCTTAGTAATCCGATCAAGATTAATACTACGCTTGCTAATCTGGAAGGCGTGAGCACACACTCCATCATCGATAAGGATAAGGAGTATGGTGTGGCAGTAGAGTACAAGGAGAAGCTTAAGACCAAATGTCCTACGGTAGAACAGAATGTAGGAAACTTAAGCGGCGGTAACCAGCAGAAGGTATTGCTTGCAAAATGGATGTTCGCAGATCCGGATGTGTTGATTTTAGACGAACCTACAAGAGGTATCGATGTGGGTGCCAAGTATGAAATCTACTGTATCATCAACCAGTTGGTGGCAGAAGGAAAGACTGTTATTATGATTTCCTCGGAACTTCCGGAGATTCTGGGTATGTGTGACAGAATCTATGTTATGAACGAGGGTAAGATAGTAGGAGAACTCGACAGAAGCGAGGCAACCCAGGAAATCATTATGGCGCATATTTTAAAATCCAGCAGCAAAGGAGCGTAAGGAAAGTATGAATAAGACAAAAGTCATAGAATTTATCAAAAAATATACAATGATCCTCATGCTGATCCTGATCACGGCATTTTTCGCGTGGCAGACCAGCGGTGCAATTCTGTTGCCCATGAATGTCAGCAGTTTGATTTCTCAGAACGCGTATGTGTTCATTTTAGCAACCGGTATGTTGCTCTGTATCCTGACTGGCGGTAACATCGATCTTTCCGTGGGCAGTGTGGTCTGCTTCGTAGGTGCCATTGGCGGTGTGCTCATGGTCAATATGGGTGTTAACATGGTAGTATCAATCATTCTGATGCTTCTTGTAGGTCTGGTGATAGGCGCATGGCAGGCATTCTGGATTGCTTATGTGAGAATCCCTCCCTTCATCGTGACCCTGGCAGGTATGTTGATGTTCAGAGGATTAAGTAACACGGTACTGAATGGTATGACTATTTCAGTCAAAGACTGCACCACTTTCGTAAAACTTTTCGGCGGCGGCGCTGATTGTTACATACCGGATGTCCTTGGCGGCGGAAGCATTAATATGACTTGTCTGGTAGCAGGCGTCGTGGCGATTATCATATATTTGATTGCTCAGTTCCGCGGCAGAATGAATAAGATTAAGAAAGGCTATGAGACAGAGAAATTTGCGACCATGATGGTGAAGACAGTACTGATCAGTGTAGTTATCTTCATCTTCTCCTTAAGACTGGCACAGCATAAGGGTATTCCCAGTGTACTAATCTGGGTATTGATCGTAGTCATCGTATACAGCTACATCACCTCTAATACCACAGTAGGACGTTATTTCTACGCAGTGGGCGGTAACGAGAAAGCTACTAAGCTTTCCGGTATCAATACCAACAGAGTATATTTCCTGGCATATCTGAATATGGGTCTGCTCTCCGCACTTGCCGGCATGGTAACCATTGCCCGTATGACTTCTGCACAGCCTACTTATGGACAGAACTATGAAATGGACGCTATCGCATCCTGCTTCATCGGCGGCGCTTCCGCATACGGCGGAATCGGTACAGTACCTGGCGTTATCGTAGGTGCGGTGCTGATGGGTGTCATCAATATGGGTATGTCCCTGATGGGCGTAGACCAGAACATGCAGAAGGTAGTGAAAGGCCTTGTACTTTTGGCAGCCGTTATCTTCGATGTCGTATCCAAACGTGGTGGAAAATTAATTGCAAAAGATTAATTTCTGCGATATCTGATCGGAAAAACCCCTGTGTATTTCACGGGGGTTTTTCTTGTATAAAATGACATGCTTCATGAACTTATTCGTAAAGATTTTATGATACTCCTATGAACTTTTTGTGAATTGCAGGGAAGGTGTTGACAATAAAATTTTTTTATGCAAAATAAGGAAGGTAACCGTGACGTTATCTCAATATAACGTATAGGAATCGTATGACTAGTGAATGGAGGCAGAGATGATTAAGACATTGGCGGCGCAAATCAAGGAATATAAAAGGGCATCAATCATCACGCCTGTTTTTATGATTCTGGAGGTGGTCTTTGAGACGCTGATTCCGTTTTTGATGGCTTCCATCATAGATAAGGGTGTGGATGCAGGTGATATGCACCATGTCTATGTGGTGGGCGCCTTTATGATTGGGGCGGCGCTTTGCGGGCTGTTCTGCGGTGTCATGGGCGGTAAATACGGGGCGAGGGCTTCCACAGGATTTGCCAGGAATTTACGGCAGGCCATGTTCGATAATATCCAGACCTTTTCTTTTGCCAGTCTGGATAAATTCAGTACGGCGGGGCTGGTGACCAGGCTGACGACGGATGTGACGAACATGCAGATGGCTTATCAGATGACCCTGCGCATGTGTTTCAGGGCGCCGGTCAGCATGATCTGTGCCATGACGATGGCATTTATGATCAATGCAGAGCTGGCCAGTGTTTATCTGGTGGCAGTGATTCTGCTGGGTATTGTGCTGGCGTTTATTATCCGGGGTGCCATGAAATATTTCCAGGAAGCCTTTCCCAGATACGATGAGCTGAATGCTTCCGTGCAGGAGAATGTGGGCGCAATCCGCGTGGTTAAGGCCTATGTCAGGGAAAACTATGAGACAGAGAAACTGAAAAAGGCCAGTCAGGGGATTTATGATATCTTTTTGAAGGCCGAAAAGAAGGTGGTACTGAACATGCCGGTCATGCAGTTTACAGTTTACAGCTGTATCCTGTTACTCAGCTGGCTGGGCGCAAAGCAGATTGTGCAGAATACACTGACCACAGGGGAACTCATGAGTCTTTTGACTTATTGCATGAATATCCTGATGAGTCTGATGATGCTTTCCATGGTCTTTGTGATGATGAGTATGAGTATGGCCAGTGCCAGACGTATCTGTGAAGTGCTTGAGGAGAAGAGTGACCTGACGAATCCGGAGAATCCTTTGTACGAAGTGGCGGATGGCGGTATCGAGTTCCGGCATGTCCGGTTTTCTTATCATAAAGACAGCGATGAGGCGGTACTTCATGACATTCATCTGCAGATCAGACCCGGTGAGACAATCGGGATTATCGGCGGTACCGGCAGTGCCAAGACCAGTTTGGTCAATCTGATCAGCAGGCTTTATGATGTGACGGGGGGCGCTGTCTTAGTGGGGGGCCATGATGTGCGGGAATATGATCTGGAGACTTTGCGCAATCAGGTGGCGGTGGTACTGCAGAAAAATGTGCTCTTTTCAGGAACTATCCTGGAGAATCTGCGCTGGGGTGATGCAGATGCCACGGAAGAAGAGTGCAGGCGTGTCTGTAAGTTGGCCTGTGCGGATGAGTTCATTGAGAAGATGCCGGAAGGCTACCATACATATATAGAACAGGGCGGTTCCAATGTATCCGGTGGACAAAAGCAGAGGCTTTGCATCGCCAGGGCGCTTTTAAAAAAGCCTAAAGTACTTATTCTGGATGACTCCACCAGTGCAGTGGATACGGCTACGGATGCCAGAATCAGGAAGGCTTTTGCACAGGAGATTCCGGATACCACCAAGTTGATTATTGCGCAGCGGGTATCCAGTGTACAGAATGCAGACCGTATCATTGTCATGGAGGATGGACGGGTCAATGGATTCGGAACCCATGATGAACTGCTTGCAGGTAACGAGATTTACAGAGAAGTGTATGAATCCCAGACAAGCGGCGGCGGAGATTTTGATGAGAAGGCAGGTGAAGTGTAATGCCAGGTCCAGGAATGAGAAGAGGAATGCCGGGAGGAAAGAAAATAGAGAACCCGGGCAGGATATTTAAAAGATTAATGAAATATGTGGCCAGAGATTACACACCGCACTTGATATTGACGGCGGTGCTGATTCTGATCAGTGTGCTGGCCAATGTGCAGGGAACCTTGTTTATCCAGCGTCTGATTGATGATTATATTACACCTATGCTTGTGGCGGATACACCTGATTTTGGGCCATTAGCAGGTGCCATTGCAAGAGTGGCCGGGTTTTATCTGATTGGCGTGGCGGCGGCCTATACCTGGAACAGGATTATGATTAATGTGACCCAGGGAATCCTCAGAAATATGCGAAATGATCTGTTTTCCCATATGGAGACACTTCCTATCAAATATTTCGATACCCATGCCCATGGAGACATTATGTCAACTTATACCAATGACACGGATACCCTGCGGCAGATGATCAGCCAGAGTATGCCCCAGGTGTTTAACAGCTTTATCACCATTGTCAGTGTGTTTGTGAGCATGGTGATTTTAAGTATACCGCTCACGCTTGTGACGCTTCTGATGATAGCGGTCATGCTGGTGGTGACGAAGAAGGTTGCGGGCTTAAGCAGCAGATATTTCCTGGAACAGCAGAAGAATCTGGGTAAGGTCAACGGCTATATCGAGGAGATGATGGACGGCCAGAAGGTAGTCAAGGTATTCTGCCATGAGGAAGAAAACATAGAACACTTCCGCGAACTGAATGATGCCCTTTATGAGAGCGCAGACCGGGCCAATTACCTGGTCAATGTGGTGGGGCCGGTGAATATGCAGCTGGGCAATGTAAGCTATGTGGTCTGTGCTATTGTGGGCGGTGCGCTTGCGCTCTCCGGTCTGACCGGTCTGACACTGGGGAAATTAGCCAGTTTCCTGACTTTTAATAAAAGTTTTAATATGCCCATTAACCAAGTGAGTCAACAGTTTAATTCCATTGTCATGGCCATGGCGGGCGCGGAACGTATTTTCCAGATGCTGGATGAAAAACCAGAGGCGGACGATGGTTATGTGACTTTGGTCAACGTCAAAGAGGAGAATGGTAAGCTTGTGGAGACGCCGAAACGCACGGGCCGCTGGGCATGGCGTCATGAACATCAGGCGGATCATAGCGTGGATTATGTGGAACTGCAGGGAGACGTAGTATTTGACGGTGTGGACTTTGGCTATAATGATGATAAGATTGTACTCCATGATGTGAAGTTATATGCCCAGCCGGGTCAAAAGATTGCCTTTGTAGGTTCCACCGGTGCGGGAAAGACAACCATCACCAATCTGATCAATCGGTTTTATGATATACAGGATGGAAAAATACGATATGACGGTATCAATGTAAATAAGATCAAGAAGGCGGATCTGCGCCGTTCCCTGGGGATTGTGCTGCAGGATACCCACCTTTTCACAGGAACCGTCATGGAAAATATCAGGTACGGAAAGCTGGACGCTACTGACGAGGAAGTGGTGGCAGCGGCCAAACTTGCCAATGCCCACGGGTTTATCAAGAGACTGCCGGAAGGGTATGATACAGTGCTTTCCGGGGACGGTGCGAACTTAAGCCAGGGCCAGAGACAGCTGTTAGCCATTGCCAGAGCGGCTATCGCAGATCCGCCGGTGCTGATTCTGGATGAGGCAACCAGTTCCATTGATACCCGTACAGAACGGATTGTGCAGGACGGTATGGATAAACTGATGAAGGGCAGGACTACCTTTGTAATTGCCCACAGGCTTTCCACCGTCAAAAATTCCGATTGCATCATGGTGCTGGAACAGGGACGTATCATTGAAAGAGGAACGCACGACCAGCTTCTGGAAGAGCAGGGAAAATATTACCAGCTGTATACAGGGAATGCGATTGCTGACTGAGACGGATAATTTAATATAAGAAAGAGATGCAGAAAAGAGATTTGTTGCTTTCAGTTATGGTATAATAGTACCGTATTTTTCAAGATAAGGGAATGTCGGGAAAAGGTGAGACGGAGAGGTGCATGTATGACACATACAGAAAGGGCAAATGAACTTTTAAAGCAGGATTATCATTGTTCACAGGCTTTGTTTGGGGCTTTTGCAGGCGATTTGGGGTTGGATATTAAAACAGCCCTTAAGCTGAGCACTTGTTTTGGGGTCGGAATGCGGCAGGGGGATGTCTGTGGCTGTGTGACGGCGTCTTTGATGATACTAGGCATGGCGTTTGGATTTGATGATCCGCAGGATCGGGAACTGGAAGTATTCGGCAATAAGAAGACAGAGGAGTTCGTCGCTCTCTTTAAGGAAGCGATGGGCGGCAGTTATCTGTGTAAGGATATATTGCATACGGATGTATCCAGGCCGGAAGGGATGGCCAGGATGCGGCAGGAGAGGCTTAAGTTCAAAATCTGTCCCCATGCGATGGCTGCCAGTATAGAAATCCTGGAGAGGATGCTGGCAGAATATCAGGATAATAGGCAGTCTGTTGACATGATGACACTACGTGAAAACAATGGGATGGCGAGTGGACTCAGGAATTCCAATCAGATGGTGAATTTCCGAAGAAACGCTCTTGACCTGCTTAATAACTCTGAGAGTAAAATAGCTTATATACAGTTTGATATCCGCCGCTTTAAAGTGATCAACGATATTTACGGTGAGAAGATAGGCGATGAGATTCTGGATTTTGTGACAGAGGGATTAAGGAGGATTTGCGGCGAACACCAGTATTTTGTGAGTCTCAGAGGCGATGTATTCATGATAGTGACACAATATGAGCAGGAGGCGGAACTGACGGCTCTTGTGAATCGCATCCGGCAGATGTTAGGTAATTTTAAAGGTATTAAGATACAGTATACATTTGGGATTTATATGGTGAATGACAGGAAGATGGAATTGCGGCAGATGGGGGACCGGGCAGCTATGGCCCGTATGGCGGCCAAAGAGAGTGTCATGAAAGATGTCGTCTTTTATCAGGAGAAGTTCAAAGAGCTGCTCTACATGAGACGGTTCATCGAGGAAAATATGAAAGCAGCAATTGCACAAAGACAGTTCCAGATGTATTTGCAGCCTAAGTACAGTATTTCCCATAATGCAATTGTGGGCGCAGAGGCGCTGGTGCGCTGGCTGCATCCGGTGAAGGGAATCATATACCCAAGCGAATTTATTCCGGTATTGGAGGAGAATGGTTTTATCCGCAATGTGGACTATTATATCTGGGAAGAGGCATGCCGCTTCATCAAACGCTGTGAGCAGGAAGGCATGGAAGGATGTCCTGTCTCCGTCAATGTGTCAAGACATCATCTTGTGGAGGATGAGTTTATAGAAGTGCTGGATGGCCTGATAGACAAAATCGGCATTGATAAACAATCTCTGGAGTTGGAGATTACGGAGACCGTCAATAACCAACAGGTCAGTGAGATGTCTAACCGTCTGAAGGACGAAGGCTTCATGCTCCTGATGGATGATTTCGGCAGTGGGTATTCTTCTCTCAGTATTCTGCTGGAGACGCCCTTTGACGTGATTAAGATTGATAAGAAATTCATGGAAAATATGCTGGTATCAAAGAAAGGAAAGCTGATTCTTGAGCAGGTGGTTGCCATGGCCGGGAAGTTGGATCTGGGCCTTCTGGCAGAGGGAGTAGAGACCAGGGAACAGGTGGAATTTCTGAAAGAAATCGGCTGTGATATGGTACAGGGATTTTATTATGCGAAGCCCATGCCGGCAGAGGAATTTTATGAACTTTTGAAACAGGATCGGGATAGGAATAGAGCGAAGTAAAACATTTTATAAGACAAGAGGGTACTGCCGGATGATGCAGTACCCTTTTCGGCGGTGCCAGGGCGCAATGAGAAGCATATGCCGCATGCAGTAAGCTGTGCATTGAGAAAAACGAAATTACGTATATATTTTGGGGGAAAATATATTGCATCGTTAAAAACGATATGCTATAATGCCAATAAAGCATACGTTCTGTAGATATTTCCAGGCAAAATGCCTGTCTTGTTTATTCTGAAATCTGTTCGGAAATCTATGCTTTGACGAATCCATGAAACATGAAAAAGCAGGAGGATTTCCGGGAAAAGAGGCTGTATGTCTGGCATGTAGGAGGTCTCCTGCCACAAGAAAGGAGACAAAAGTGATGAAAGTAAGAGGTAATCTGGCGATGGCGGAAGCAACACAGGAAAGGTATACGATTGAGGATATCTTTGCACTGCCGGAAGGAGAGAGGGCAGAATTGATTGACGGAAAGATGTATCGCATGGAATCACCTTCCAGAGTGCATCAGAAGCTTTTAGGGGAACTTTTTTATCAGATTAAAACTTATATCAGGGAGCATAAAGGCGATTGCGAAGTGTATCTGGCGCCGTTTGCAGTCTTTATCAACAAGGACAGGTATAATTATGTGGAGCCGGATATCGTGGTGGTCTGTAATCGGGAAAGTCTGGACGATAAGGGGTGTCAGGGGGCGCCGGACTGGGTGATTGAGATTGTGTCGCCGGGCAGCAGAAAGATGGATTGCTCGATAAAGCTTTTCAAGTACCGGGCTGCAGGCGTGCGGGAGTACTGGATAGCGGATTCTGTGAAAGGGACGGTGGTGGTTCACGATTTTGCGACAGGAGACTATGCGGAATATACCTTTGCAGATAAGGTGCCGGTGGGGATTTATGAGGATTTGCAGATTGATTTCACACAGGTGGATATAAGTTAATGGACTGGAGTCGTTGTTATTTTGTGACAAGTGAGATATATAATATTCTGCAGATTCTGCTGTGGGCTTTCGCATATTACTATCTGGTGAGAGACTTTGTGCAGAAGAAAAAGACGGCGCTGTTAACCGGATTTACTTATCTGGCAGTTATGCTCATATTATGGTATGTACCATATTATCTGTCAAGCTTTTGGGCCTATCTGATTGGGGTGGTATTGAGTCTGGCTGTCATGTGCCTGATGGAAAGGAAAAATTTTCTGCAGAAAATTTTCCTGGCATGGACATTTTATGCCGTTCGCTGGCTGGTGGCACGGATTGCTGTCACGGTTGGTTCGCTGTTATGGAAGGGATGCCTGCTCTGGAATTCGGGATATATAGATGCGGAGAAGGGATACTATCTGTTTTTGACAGAGAATGTGATAGGAGTTCTTACGGAGATTCTATTGATTCTCATGGCATTGGGACTGATTGTGAAGACATATTGCGGTAAAGAACAAAAGATGCAGGGGCGGGAGTTTCTGCTGATGTCTCTGCCGTCATTTGCAAGTGTGATGGGATATGCCTATGTGAAATATATATGGGAATCACCGATTGGATTACAGTACAGCGAAGTTGATTCTTCGGTTTTATATCATGGGATGGTTATCTTGTATTGTCTGAGTTTATATGTACCAATACCGGTGATGATCATGCTGTTTCAGAATATTAAGGCAAGACAGCAGGAAGAGACGAGGGAAGAACTGCTTGCCGGACAGATGGCGGACATGGAGCGGCACATCAGGGAAGTGGAAGAGCTGTATCGGGAGATACGCAGCTTGAAGCATGATATGGGTAATCATATCATGGTGATGCAGAAACTGAACGGTAAAGAGCAAGAACAGTATGCCAGATCCCTGCAGGAGCAGTATACGGCTGCAGCGGAGGGAATAAAGAGCGGGAATCCGGTTACCGATGTGATTCTGTTGGAGAGAAGCCGGGAGGCGAAGGCGAAAGGGATTGCTTTTGATTGCCGCTTCCTGTATCCGGCGGGCAGGAAAGTGGATGCCTTTGATCTGAGTATTATCCTGAATAATGCCTTGGCGAATGCGATTGAGGCGACGGATAAAGGCTGCATCAGAATTACCTCATCTTTGCGGGAAAATGTGTATATGATTGAGGTAGAGAACTCCTTTTACCATAAGATTGTCATGGATAGAGAGTCACAGCTGCCGGTTTCCACGAAAGAAGATAAAGCGTTTCACGGGTTCGGGCTGCGCAATATCAGGCGGGTTGCACAGAAGTATCATGGAGATATGGAAGTGGAAACCACAGGACAGGTGTTTCGGCTGAGTGTGATGCTGCAGGTTTGCAATTGACCGTCATGAACCGTCTCTCATTATGCCCTGTATGTTTACAACAGAAAAAATCCGCTTCACAACAGAAGTGATTATCTTTGCCTCCTTGTCATTCGATATAGAATACGACAACAGAGTTATCTGTCAACACATAGTATGACAAGGAGGAAGAAGGCATGATGATAGGATCGGTAAGCGGCAGCAGCAGTCAGGGTATGCAGCCGGGTAAGATGGGCAGCAAGAAGGATGATCCGGTGGCTAAGGGGATTCAGGATAAGATCAATCAGGCACAGAAGGAACTGCAGGAATTAAATGGTAAGCAGGGAATGACGCCGGAGATGAAGCAAAAGAAACGCCAGGAACTTCAGAAAGAGATCAGTGACCTGACCATGCAGCTTCGCCAGCATGAGATGGAAGAGAAAATGAAAGAACGGGAAGAAAGAAGGCAGGCGGAGGATAATCCGCTGGGACTTCCCGAGAATCAGAAGACCGCACGTAAGGACTCCGGAAATGGTGTGGAAATGGGAATTTCAGCGGCAGGTATGGAGGCGCTGATTTCAGCGGACGGGGCCAGAAAGACAGCGGATACCCAGGGCAGTGTGGCACAGCGTATGGAAGGTAGGGCGGGTGTGCTTGAGGCAGAGATGAAAATGGACAGCGCCCGCAATGGGGATACCAGCAGTAAGCAGGAACAGCTCGCCGACGTCAACGCTAAGGCCCAGGCTGCACAGACAGCGCAGATGAGTTCCTTGCGTAAGGCTGGCGAGGAACTGGAGAAGGTAGCTGATGCGGGAGTAAGCGCAGAAGGTGTGCAGAACAAGGCGGAAGAGAAAGTCGAATCCAAGGATGCTGCCGAAAATGATGCAAAGGACGGACAGCAGGAAGGAAATAAAAATGGAAGCGGCAGCGGCGAAGAGCAGAAAGACGGATATGCGCCGGTGGATGTGAGAATATAAGATTTATGACAGGCTGTTTGCTATCGGATTAAGATAGCAGACAGTCTTTTCAGTTTCAGGAAGCTATGATAAAATGAATGCAGAAAACCAAGCGGGACTTATTTGCTGATTTCCAGGCAGCATCCCGGATGTGACAGCATTGCAATATGAGAAAAGGATGAATGTGGAGCATTATGAAAACGAGAAGAAATCATAACTTTCGAATAGGAAGAGGCCTTGGAGTGAGTTTGATAACACTTGTTCTTTTATGCGTTTTAACGGCATGCGGGAGCATGTCTGCCATGGGCACCGGCAGATTGGCCGTGGAAGATAACAAGGGAACCGGTCCTTCCGAACTGACAGTACATTATATGGATGTGGGGCAGGGGGATGCCATTCTGCTTGCCTGCGGCGGAGAATATATGCTGATTGATGCGGGGGACAATAACCAGGGTACTGCCGTTCAGAATTATCTGACCAAGCAGGGGGTAAAAACCTTAAAATACGTGGTGGGCACGCACCCGGATGCCGATCATATAGGCGGTATGGATGTTATCTTATATAAGTTTGACTGCCAGACAGTGATGATGCCGGATGTGGTAAATGATACGGCCACGTATCGGGATGTCCTGGATACCATGAAAGCCAAAGGATATCGGAACACGGCTCCTGTGGCAGGCAGAAGTTATACGCTGGGAGATGCAGGATTTACGATTGCAGGGCCCACAAAGTCCTATGAAGATACGAATAATAATTCCATTGTAATACGGCTGACCCATGGGGATAACAGTTTTCTCTTTACCGGAGATATGGAGGAGGAAGCGGAGGGTGATATTTTAAGCAGCAAGAAATCAGTGCAGGCTGATGTGCTGAAAGTGGGTCATCACGGGAGCAGAAGTTCTTCCTCAGAGGCATTTCTGGAGGCCGTTGCGCCTTCTTACGCGGTGATCAGCTGTGGAGAGGACAACAGCTATGGGCATCCCCATGCCAAGACACTGAATGCCCTGCGAAAGATGGGCGTACAGGTATTTAGGACAGACGAGCAGGGCACGGTTACAGCCTCCTCAAATGGCAGTCAGATTACATGGAACTGTGCGCCGTCTGATACCTGGAAAGCGGGAGAGAGTACCCAGAGTCAGGATACCCGGAAAGTGGAAAATACGGCGCAGGCAGACACAGCGCCTGCAGCAGATATGCCGTCGGCAGGCAGTTATATCGGAAACCGCAGGAATCAAAAACTGCACCGTTCTACCTGCCGTACACTGCCGGCGGACAAAAATCAGGTGCCTTTCCAGACAAGGGAGGAAGCAGTGGCAGCAGGATACGATGATCCCTGCGGCAACTGTAAACCGTAGTTGTCTGCATATGGGAAAAACTTTATGATATCGGGGAAACGTCTTGACAATTTCTGCATACTATGCTATAAAGGAAAACAGAAACCGTTGAAGAAGAGTGAGTACTCTAGGTGATTCATAAGAATCCGTTCATTACAGAGAGCCGTCGCAGGTGGAAGACGGTATGGACAGCTTGGAGGAATGGGCTTCGGAGGGCGAGTCGAAGAGAGTAGACGAGACGGAGAGGACACTTCGTTACCAAATCAGGCATATGACAGTATGCAATGAGCGGATACGTGAAGTATCAAGCCGGGTGGCACCGCAGGAGAATGACTCCTGTCCCAGCATTTGGATTGGGACAGGTTTTTTTGTGCCAAAATTTGGAAAAACATATTCCAATCCAGACTGTGATAACATAATAACAGTAGAGTCCACATGGACAAAGAGCATGTGGAAGGCGCTAAGGGCGCAGAATGGAGGCCATGATGAGCGAAACAACCAAAATCCCCTACAAGATCTATCTGGAAGAGAATGAGATGCCCAAAAGTTGGTATAATGTGCGGGCTGATATGAAGAATAAGCCGGCTCCTCTGTTAAATCCGGGAACCTTACAGCCCATCACCTATGATGAGCTAAAGGGTATCTTCTGTGAGGAACTCAGCAGACAGGAACTGGATGACAGCACGGCATATATTGAGATACCGGAAGAAATCAGGAGTTTCTACAAAATGTACCGTCCTTCCCCGCTGGTACGGGCATATTGTCTGGAAGAGAAACTGCAGACGCCGGCAAAGATTTATTATAAGTTCGAGGGCAATAATACCAGCGGCAGCCATAAACTCAATTCTGCCATTGCACAGGCTTATTATGCAAAGAAGCAGGGCTTGAAGGGCGTGACCACGGAAACGGGAGCGGGTCAATGGGGAACAGCGCTTTCCATGGCCTGTGCGTATCTTGACCTTGATTGTCAGGTGTATATGGTGAAATGTTCTTATGAGCAGAAACCATTCCGCCGGGAAGTGATGCGGACCTATGGCGCCCATGTGACACCCTCACCTTCGGATACCACCCAGGTGGGACGCAGGATTCTGGAGGAGTTTCCGGGCACCACAGGAAGTCTTGGCTGCGCGATCTCAGAGGCAGTGGAGGCCGCGGTATCACAGGAAGGATATCGTTATGTACTGGGTTCTGTTCTCAACCAGGTACTCCTGCACCAGTCTGTGATTGGTTTGGAAGCCAAGGCAGCCATGGATAAGTATGGTGTGAAGCCGGACATCATCATCGGTTGTGCCGGCGGCGGTTCCAATCTGGGCGGTCTGATTTCACCCTTTATGGGAGAAAAACTGCGCGGGGAGGCTGATTACCGTTTCATTGCGGTGGAACCGGCATCCTGTCCGAGTCTTACAAGAGGCAAATATGTCTATGATTTCTGTGATACAGGTAAGGTTTGTCCACTGGCGAAGATGTATACGCTGGGCAGCGGCTTTATCCCTGCGGCGAACCATGCAGGCGGCCTGCGTTATCATGGCATGAGTTCTGTACTTTCCCAGCTGTATCATGACGGTTATATGGAAGCCACCAGTGTGGAACAGACTTCGGTATTTGCAGCGGCAGAGGAGTTTGCAAGAGTGGAAGGCATCCTGCCGGCGCCTGAGAGTTCCCATGCAATCCGTGTGGCCATGGATGAGGCCCTCAAGTGCAAGGAGACAGGCGAGGAAAAGACCATTCTCTTTGGTCTGACGGGAACAGGCTATTTCGATATGGTAGCCTATGAGCGTTATAATAACGGGGAGATGACGGATTATATCCCTACGGATGAAGAACTGGCCAAAGGTCTGGCAGGAGTTCCGAAGTTTGAAGGAAATGGAATCTAAGATGCAGGAAGCTTACAAGAAAAGGGTGTTCCCAAAGTCATGAAATGACGGAGGGGCACCCTCTTTCATATTATAAGTTCTTTTCATGATCGTAAATAATCAATGCCATAATCTGCAATTCCTCCTCATGCAGATTCGCAAGGTTATGTCCTCTGCCGGAGGGCGTGAAAAGGTGCTCGCCTTCTTTGAGGGTCACTGTTCTTTCATGATTGTCATCAATGGTGGCAGTTCCCTTGAGAACATAATAGTCTTCCCCATCTCCGTCGTGTACATGATATCCAACGGAACACCCCTTTTGAAGGGTTATTTTGGCATAGACACGGTTCATGCCGTGCATTTCCTCTGCTTCCAGAATATGGTCGAAGTGTACCGTGCCTTCTCCGCCTAAGAAATTGGTCTGGTCTATACTTTTCATGGTCAATTCTCCTCTCGAGATTCTTAGTATATTACGAAATTTCAACCTTCATTTTAACATATTATTTCCCCATTTTGAAGTACAGCATCTTATAATTGTCAGGTACTCAGATGCTGTGTTATACTGGACGCAATGTCAGCATCTAGCGTCTCAAGAATTATTTCGTAATCCTTGCTGATGCCGCCTTGGATGACAGTTTCTTTGGTTTTTATTCCATGGAGGCTGAAAATATATGGATCGCGTTTACGGGAAAGGGGTATTTGGCCCATGAAAATGAGAAGAAAGATACTGCTGCTGTGTCTGGGGAGTACATTGGGTGCGCTGATATTGCAGACGCTTTTGTTTCAGAGAGTCTCCGGGACAATGATTTATAACCAGTCAAAGGCGGAAAACTATAATCTGCTCCAGAATATGCAGAATGAGATTTATACGTTTGTAAAAAATATTGAGAGCAGCCTGATAGATATCTACAATGAGAAGGAATTTATGCAGGAGTTAAAAAGCGATGGGGACATTGAAACACTGCGAAAGAATAATTACAGGCTGGCTTACCGCAAAGCGGTGGAAGAATTTGAGACTTCGGATGGTGTGGTAGCTTTTTATATTTACAATATAGACCATCAGATTGTCAGTACATACAGGCGTGCCGTCACACCAAAACATAATTATCCGAAAGACATTTATGAAGACAGTGATATGACTAATGCGGATAAAGTAAAGGAATACGTGGCATCGGATCAGAAAAATATGTTCGTATCCAGTTACTATAATCCTTATCGGGAAACCAATCTTGTGAGATTTGTCCTGAAAATATATGACAATGTAAACACCAGTGATAAAATCGGTTATGTGGTATGTGATATCGACAGTAATGTACTGACGAAGATTATGGATAAGTACAGCACCCACCGGGAGGGATATATGTGGCTTCAGCCGTCGGGAGACCGGGTGATTGTGGAGACCGGGAATCTGGAAGAGAGCAATCAGGAATATTACGAGGAAGTAAGTGAACATATCAGGGAGAACAATACAGAGCAGATTGCGGATGCATCAGCAGGGAATCGTGTTTTGTTCCAGGTGCCTCAGGAGAAATATAACATCGGAGCGTATTCCATCATGCCGCAGGATATTCTGGAACAGAATCAGAAAGCACTGCTGCAGAATATTATTTTGATCGGTACTATGATGTGTATCATTTTGTCAGTCGTGACAATCTTTGTGTCGAGCACACTGACGAAGCCGCTGGAAGAATTGACGGGAACGATCACACAGATTCGGGAAGGAGATACCAAGAAGCGGGTAGATTATCTTAAAGATAATGAGATCGGAAGGCTGGGCAGGGAGTTCAACGAAATGCTGGATGAGATTGAGCGCCTCATTGGTCATGAGTATGAAACGAAGCTTTTGTTGAATAAGGCGGAATATAAGGCTCTGCAAGCGCAGATTAATCCACATTTTCTGTATAATACGCTGGATACGATGAGCAGCATTGCCAGTATCCAGAATTGCGTGATCGTCAGTAATTTGTGTCAGTCGCTCTCCAATATTTTCCGGTATAGTCTGGATATGCGTCATCCTTATTCTACAGTGGCAAAGGAGATTGTGCATCTTAAGAATTATATTTATGTGATGAATGTCAGAATGCGGGAGGATATCAAATATTATTTTGACATTGCGGATGATATGCTGCAAAATTCCATTCCCAGGATTTCGATTCAGCCGTTGGTAGAGAATGCCATCAATCATGGATTAAAGAACAAACGAGGGGAAAAGAGCATCCATGTCAAAGTGTTTGGTGAGAATCAGATTCTCAATATTACGGTGACGGATAATGGTGTGGGGATGGCGGCAGAGGAAATCAACAGGCGGCTTCGGGAAAACAGACAAGAGCAGGTGGAAAGCGGCACATCCATTGGTCTTGTCAATATCAATGCGAGAATGAAGATGCTCTATGGGGAAGAGTATGGGCTGACAGTCGAAAGTGATGGAGCGAGTGGTACGAGCGTTATCCTGAGAATACCCTGTGTCAGGATGGAGGAGGCAGAAACATGGCTGAAATAAGCTATAAAGTGTTAGTTGCGGATGATGAATACTGGACAAGGGAAAAAATCCGCAATATGCTCAACTGGCAAGAATACCATATGGAATTTCTGGAACCGGCACAGGATGGAGAGGAAGTGCTTGCCAGGATGGAGTCAGACAGCCCTGATATCCTGATAACGGACATTAACATGCCTTTTGTCAATGGCGTGGAACTGGTGGAGCAGGTGAAGGAAAAGTATGAGGATGTGGTCATCTTTGTCATCAGCGGTTATGATGATTTTGAGTATGTGAAAAGAACTCTTGTGGCAGGAGCCATTAATTATCTGTTAAAGCCGGTAACAAAGATCGATCTGGTAAATGCTCTGTCAAAGGCATTAGAGATCATCAGCAGGCAAAAAGAGAATAAGAATCTGATTTTAAAGGCGGCGTCTCTGATACAGGACAGTGAATTGAGTATTCTTTTAGAGAGAGAGGAGCCAGCCTTTGTGCCCTCAATTACCATGAACGGCAATATGGATTTTGCCGGGTGCAGCCTTATGCTGATTAAGATTCATGACATGAAAGCGATGATGAAGGAATATCAGTATGACAGAAATTATCTGTCCTATACGCTGAAGAAAAAAATCCGGGATGTGATGGACATGGACAACCTCTTGATCTTTAATTATCTTTACAGATCCAATGAGTTTGTCATCATCACAGAATCCGAAAATGAGGAACAAAAGAAGATGGCGGTCAAGATTCTCGGGATATTTCGGGAAATGACAGACAGTCCGGTCAGTATCATAGTCAGTGAACATTCCTATTCTATGGAGAGTATACATTCTGCCTATACCCAGTGCATCTCCATGCTGATGACGAGAAAGTACAAAAAGGAGAGCGCCATTCTTTTTAGCAGGAAGCAGGATGAGAGTGTTCACAGGAAACTGGAAGAGGTTATTTCCGAGGAAATGGAGAATAAGTTAAAGAGTCTGTTAAAGACCGGAAATGCGGCAGGTATCCGGCAGACGGTTTTTGAGACGCTGGGTATTCGGCATAGCGAGAAAGAGGAATGGGAATATATCAGGGTAAAACAGATGGTGAGGAGGGTCTGCAATCTTTTCATGGACTATCAGACCAGACAGAATGTGACCAAAGACATCATAGATTTGGAAAATATGATGGAAATGGCAGATAAGACCATAGAGAGTCTGGATGTGGAGAAACTGTGCGGCGTGTTGGAGGAAGTGATACAGTCCATTGTGAATATGCCTGGAGAGGAGGCTGGCGGCAGTATCAGAGAGATGGTCAGGGAATCGGTGGCGTATATTGACGCTAATTTTTTTGAAGAGTTGTCTCTGGCATCTTTGTCGGAGCGCTTTGGCGTGGAGAGTTCCTATTATTCCAGAATATTCAGACAGGAGACAGGCAAAAATCTCATGCTTTATATTGCAGAGAAAAGAGTCTGCAAGGCGAAGGAATACATGCAGGACGCAACGATCAATCTGGCAGAAGTGGCATTTATGGTCGGGTATGATGATTATACATATTTTAATCGGGTATTTCGAAAAATGACGGGGATAAGTCCCCGTGATTATAGAAATTCCGTGACAGAAAGCAGGGCGTATGAAAAGTAAGAAGAGCAGTGTAGGATTGCTGATTGTCTGTGCAACGGTGTTGGCAGTTTTTGTCTGCGGACAGGCCGTATTCGAAAAAAGTATTACAGAAGAATCTTATCTGTATGGGGATACGAGGACAGTGATTACGGTGTTGGCCGGGCAGTCAACCTCGGATGCCGGTGTGGAAGATATGATTGATGAGATGGCAGCCGAAAAGTTTCCGGAGATCAAGCTGGAGTGGGAATGTGTAGACTGGGGTGAGAATTTCTCGCCGCAAATGCGCGGACGGCTGGCAGCAGGTGATGCACCGGATATCATTATAGGAAAGGTACAGGATGTCTGTACTTATGCAGAGAGTGGAAACCTGGCACCGCTGCAGGTGCAGGGAATAGAGAGCATAGATGAGGAAGTGCTTGATTTTGTTACCATAGATGGCAGTGTGTATGGGCTTCCTTACAATGCCTGGTATCAGGGTGTGATTTACAACAGAGGGATTTTTGAACAATATCATTTGGAAGTTCCTAAGACGATGAAGGAATTGGAAGAAGTGGTGGAGGTTTTTGAGGCCAATGGAGTGACGCCTTTTGCGGCACACTTTCAGGAAAACTGGAAGGTTGCCAATATGACAATGCAGTTTATGATCAACGATGTTTTCAGGCAGCAGCCGGACTGGGGTGCACGGTTTGGCAGAGGGGAAGTCAGCTTTCAAAATAACCCGGAGGTGATTCACTGCATCCAGCAGAACCAATATATATTGGAGCATTCATGGGCAGATGCGCTCACGATTGAACAGTATGAGAGCGACAGAAGATTTGCGGAAGGAGAGGCGGCCATGTATCTGGCCGGATCCTGGTCGCTACAGAATATTGGAGAATATGATACATCTGTGCACTATGGAATATTTCCGTATCCGAATCATAACGGAGATGCCGGATTGATTAAAGAAACCAATATGACATTTATGGTCAGCCGGACTTCGGAGCATCAGAAGATCATCAATGAACTTTTTGGAGAACTGATACAAAATAAGAAGGTCATGAGAGAAATCCTGGGATTTACGCAGACTTACCCGGTGGTTTCGGGTTTGGACATGTTCTATGAGGACGGTGTGGAGCGGGATATAGCGAGTTATGCAGAAGAGGGAAAAATTGTTGATGCCTTTATTGGCAACAGTCAGCTGAGATGGGATTTTCAAAGCCAGCTTGCAGATGAGACGGAGAAGTGGCTCAGAGGAGAGGCGGGTTTGGAGGATGTTCTGAAAAGTGCAGATGAGAATCGGGAAGAAAGCAGCAGCATTATTTCAAAATAATGCAACTGCTTTTTTCAATTTTGTCCTATTTCCTCAGGACGGTAAAATAGTACACTCAGATTGTAACCAAAAATACCGTATGGAGGGTAACTATGAAAAAGAGATTATTAAGTGTAGTTCTAAGTACAGCAATGATTGCAAGCGTATTAAGCGGCTGCGGCAGTTCGGGCGAGACACAGGCACCGGCTGACACCCAGGAAAGTGCTCCTGCGCAGAGTGAAGAGAGTGCTCCGGCGGCAGCTGAGGATGCGGACAAGGAGCCGGCAGCAGAAGCATCTGATGAGGAAGTGACATTGACCGTGTTAGCAGGACAGTCTACCACAGATGCCGGTATTGAGGATATGATTGATGAGGCGCTGGCAGAGAAATACCCCAACATTACGCTGGAATGGGAGTGTGTGGACTGGGGAAATGATTTCCAGCCGAAAATGCAGCAGTATATGCAGTCCGGGCTTCCTGATATCATGATCGGCAAGGCGCAGGATGTGGCAACTTATGCGCCGCAGGGGATTCTGGGAGAAATTGACAGCACTTATCTGGACAGGGTTCTGGATGCGGCCAGCGCCAATGTGACCATTGATGGCAAGACATACGGACTGGTATACAATGCATTGTATCAGGGTGTATATTACAACAAGGATATGTTTGCAGAAAATGGATGGGAGATTCCCAAGACGATGGATGATTTACAGGCCATCATTGATGACTGTAATGCCAAAGGCATCATACCCTTTGCAAGCCATATGGTGGATACCTGGTCAATTGGAAATGTGACGATGCAGTTTGCCATGAATGATGTGTTCAACAATGATCCTACTTGGGGAGATAAGTTCAGGGCCGGTGAAGTTTCCTTCAGCGACAGCAAGGAGTTCCAGACAGCTTATGAATATAACAAGCTGATTTTTGATAATACCTATCCGGAGACCTTTTCCACAGAGCAGACCGATTGTGATGCGAGAATGGTTCTTGGGGAAGCGGCTATGAAGGTATCGGGTTCCTGGTCTATCCAGAATTTCCTGGATATCGATGAAAATTTCAATTTTGGAATATTCCCGTTCCCGAACCAGACAGGTGATTCCAAGTTGATCTTTGAGCCAAACATTACCATTATGACAAGTGCTTCCAGCGAGCATCAGGATGCAATCAACTGTGTTCTGGATGTGCTTACAGGAGACAAAGACCTTGCAGTGGAGATTTATGATTATACAAAGACAGCGGCTATGTTAAAGGATGTAACACCTACCTTTGCAAATCCCAGCCAGGCTGATATCGATCAATATGCTGCGGACGGTATGATTGTGGATGTAACACTTGGCAACAACCAGCTTGTATGGGGCGGCTTCCAGGAGGAAAACGCAAAAGACATTGCGGCATGGCTCCAGGGTGATGCCACATTTGAAGATGCTCTTAAGGCATCCGATGGCAGAGTCGATGCAAGCAGCGCAAATTAAAGTTTATCGAGGCAATTTGTAAGTAAGAACATAGAGGCTGTTACGGCATGTGACAGCCTCATTCTATTATAGACTGCACGATGCGCGAATTTAGGAAAGGGGTATGGCACTTATATGAGAGAGAGTAAGAAAAATGGGATGGAAAAGAAAATGGAGCGGCAGTACTTGGTGATGGTTTTACCGGGCTTTTTGATTTTTACGGTTGGCCTGATCATTCCCATGCTGATGGCGGTCAGATATTCTTTCACGAACTGGGACGGTATGTCAACTGTGAAATCTTTCGTGGGGCTGAAGAATTATATGGATTTGTTTCAGGATGCGGATTTCCGGTCAGCATGGTGGTTTACGATTAAATTTACGATAGGCAATACAATTATTCAGAATGTACTGGCACTTTTGTTTGCTGTCATGCTGGACAGCGGTATCAAAGCACAGAAATTGTATCGGACGGCCTTTTTTGTGCCATGTTTGATCAGCTCGCTGATTGTCGGATTTATCTGGCTGAAGATGTTTTCCAACGTGCTTCCTGAGATCAATGAGATTTTGGGAACCAATATCAATTTCCTGTTGCTTGGAGATGGCAAGACCGTGCTGTCAGGACTTTTGATAGCGAACAACTGGCAGTGGATAGGCTATTGGATGCTGATTTATCTTGCAGGTTTACAGTCCATACCGGCAGATCTGTATGAGGCGGCCAAAGTGGATGGGGCGGGTGCGGTCAGCCGTTTCCGCAATATCACCATTCCGATGTTGGCACCTGCCATCACCATCTGTGTGGTCGGTATCACCACAGGATCTTTGAAAGTCTATGATCTTCTGGTATCTTCCACGAAGGGAGGCCCCGGCAGGGCATCTACGTCCATTATTTATCAGACATATGCAACGGCGATCAACGGCAGACAGTACGGATATGGTTCCGCCATGTCGGTGACGCTGGTGATCGTGCTCCTGCTGGTAGCATTGATTCAGGTGAAAGGATTGAAGAAAAAGGAGGTGCAGGCATAATGACGAAACATAAAATGAAAGAAGAGATTCCGCGAGAGCCTTATACAAAGAGTACCCTGGTGATACAGATCGTCATGACCCTGGTGGCAGTTTTGTTCATTGCACCGATTTTAATCATCATTAATTACTCTTTTAAGACTAAGAAGGAACTGTATCTAAGCAGTCCATTGGCACTGCCGCAGAGCCTCCAGTTTGCCAATTATGAGAAGGCGTTCTCCAAGCTGGATCTTGCCACTACCTTTACGAATACTTTTCTATATACAGCTGTCAGCGTCCTGATTCTGGCACTGCTGTGCGGTTCTACGGCGTGGGCGATTGCAAGATGCAGGGCAAAGTTTTTTAAGTTTTGCTATATATACTTTATTGTAGGCATCCTGATTCCATATCAAGCGTTATTTTTACCTATCTATATAATCGGATATAATTTAAATCTGACGAATACGAGATATGGTATTATCTTTATGTATATTGCAACCGGTGTATCCTTTGGCGTATTTCTGATGAACAGTTTTATGTCCACGGTGCCGCTGGAACTGGAAGAGGCGGCACGGATTGACGGCTGTTCTGTTTTCAGGACGTATTTTACCATTGTTATGCCTTTGTTAAAGCCGGCAATGGCAACGCTGGTGATCATGCAGGCTTTTCAAATCTGGAACGATTATCTGCTGGCCAGTCTATATGTGAGCAAGAAACAGTTAAAGACGCTCACCGTGGCGATTCAATCGCTCTTCTCGGCACAGACCAGCGATTATACCACGGCCATGGCAGCCATCATCATATCGGTGCTTCCGATTGCGATATTGTTTATCAGTCTTCAGAAATATTTTATTAAGGGTATGACCGTGGGCGCAGTGAAGGGCTGACTTGAGGCGGACAGTAAATAGGGCTAAGGCCACAACGACGGGGCTGAGGGCTGCTGACGGTTTGGATTCGGAAAAGGAGGAGCATTATCAGGATGGTAACGATGTTAAAGAAATACACATTTGGGGATATGGAGTGCCGTTATCTGCTAGACAGCGAAAGCAGGAATGTAGAGCTGCTGTTGATTCCGGCCGGGATGGAAATATTAGATTGGGAGCAGAAGAAGCAGGCGGCAGACTCCCTGATTCAGGTAAAAAAGGCAGGAGATGTTTATTCCGGCGGGTATGCAGGCGGCAATACCATGCGGCAGAGCGTGACAACGACACAGCTTGCATACGATGAGCAGTGCGTGGAGGAGAATGAACGGCAGATTGCGGTGCATACATGGATGAAGGGCAGCGATGGCTGCAGGGCAAGACACTGCCTGGTGTGGCATAAGGGCGGCAGGTATCTGGAATGTTATACAGAATTTGTGAATGACGGGACAGAGACGGTCAGCCTGGAAATGTTATCCAGCTTTTCACTGGGCGGCATTACGCCTTTTACGGCAGGCGATGCACATGACAGTCTGATGGTGCATCGGATCAGGAGCGTATGGAGCATGGAAGGACGTCTGGAAAGCCGGACCATGGAGGAATTGCAGTTGGAACCCTCCTGGGCGGGACACGCGGTCCGGTCAGAACGGTTTGGTCAGGCGGGATCCATGCCGGTCAATCATTATTTTCCCTGGCTTGTGATAGAGGATAACAGGAACGATGTCTTCTGGGGTGCGCAGATTATGCACAATGCCTCCTGGCAGATGGAAGTCTATCGGAAGGATGACGGGGTGTCCATTTCGGGCGGTCTGGCAGACAGGGAGTTCGGGCATTGGATGAAAAACTTAGAACCCGGAGAGTTTTTTCTGAGTCCTATGGCTATTCTGTCCGTTGCAAGGGGCGGCGGTGTGGACGGGATTGCCCAGAGAATGACGAGTGCACTGGAAGCTTATGTGGATGCGGGGCCGGAATGTGAGCAGGGATTGCCCATTGTCTTTAACGAGTACTGCACTACATGGGGATGTCCGTCCCACGAGAATATCAGAAGTATTCTGGATGTGGTAAAAGACAGGGGATTTTCCTATTTTGTCATAGACTGCGGATGGTATAAGAAAGAGGGGATTCCCTGGGATATCATGATGGGAGACTATGATGTCTCGAAGGAGTTGTTCCCGGAGGGACTTGATAAGACAGTACAGGCGATTAAAGATGCCAATATGAAGGCCGGGATATGGTTTGAAATAGAGAATGTGGGAGAAGCGGCCAAACAGTATCATAATACGGCCCATCTTCTGAAACGGGATGGCAGGGTACTGACGACTACTATGAGACGGTTCTTTGATATGCGGGACCCTTGGGTGGAAGAGTATCTGACGGATAAGGTGATCGGTACGTTGTTAAGGTACGGTTTTGAGTATATGAAAATAGATTACAACGATACCATCGGTATTGGCTGTGACGGCTCTGAGTCGTTGGGAGAGGGACTTCGCCAGAACATGTGCGCTTCCCTTGCGTTCATAGAAAAAGTAAAGAGAAGTGTGCCGGGAATCGTTTTAGAAAACTGTGCATCCGGCGGCCACCGTCTGGAGCCGCTTCTGATGAGTAAAATGAGTATGGCATCTTTTTCGGATGCCCATGAATGTGAAGAGATTCCTGTGATCGCAGCAAATCTGCACAGAGTCATCCTGCCCAGGCAGAGCCAGATCTGGGCGGTAATCCGTAAAGAAGATTCCCTGAAACGGATTGCCTATTCTGTGGCAAATACTTTCCTCGGAAGGATGTGTATTTCCGGGGATGTGACGATGTTAGATGACAAGCAGTGGGGAATCATTGATGCAGGTATTGCCTTTTATCAAAAGATTGCCGATATTATAAAACGAGGAACCACTTTCTTCTATGGCACCAGGCCGGGCAGTTATCGTAATCTGAAAGGCTGGCAGGGTATCGTAAGGGTATCTGAGAACGGAAGGGCGTATGCGCTGTTTCACATCTTTACAAGGCAGGATGATGTGGTCAGGATGCCGCTGCCCGGACAGGGTAAATGGCGGATAACGGACTCCTACTCCTATGGAGAGTATGAAGTGTTTATTGAGGATAAGGATAAGGGAAGCCAGATTTGTTATCGGATAAGAGAAGAGAAAGAAGCAGCGGCGGTCATTCTGGAACAGGAAAGATGACGGATATCGTCCAAGGCTGTTTGCTTTTTACACGTTAGCCGGAAGTGGAAGCCTGAATAGATTTGCATAGGTGTGAAACGTAAGTGAAAGCGGCAGAAAGGAACCAGATAAGATGGCAGAGAGAAATTTAAAGTTTGACAAAGTGGTGGAGAGACGGGGAACAGGGTGTCTTAAGTATGACTTTGTAAAACAATGGGGTATGCCGGAAGATGTACTGCCCTTGTGGGTAGCAGATATGGATTTTGAGACTTCTTCTTATGTGGTGGATGCGCTGGCAGAAAGACTGCGGCACGGAATTTTTGGTTATACAGAGTCCGGAGAGGAATATTTTGAAGCTGTGAAGGGATGGATGGCACGGCATCATGATTGGGAAATACAAAGGGACTGGCTGGTGAAGACGCCAGGCGTAGTCTTTGCACTGGCCATGGCTGTCAGAGCTTATACCAACCCAGGGGATGCGGTTCTGATACAACAGCCTGTCTATTATCCCTTTTCGGAAGTCGTCAGGGATAACGGCAGGAGACTGATCAGCAATACCCTGTATTTGGGAGATGACAACCGTTATCATATAGATTTTGAAGACTTTGAGCGGAAACTAGTAGAAGAGAAGATTAAGCTGTTTATTCTGTGCAGCCCTCACAATCCTGTGGGGCGTGTGTGGACCAGGGAGGAATTGTGCCGGTTAGGAGATTTGTGTGTGAAACACAACGTGACCGTGGTGAGCGATGAAATTCACGCAGACTTTGTATTTCAGGGAAAGCATCAAGTGTTTGCCAATCTGAAAAAGGAATATGAGTCCGTCAGCATCATCTGTACGGCACCCAGTAAGACTTTTAATCTGGCGGGGCTTGTGATGTCCAATATTTTTATTCCAGACGCAGAACTTCGGAAGCGGTTCCGCGGGCAGATGGATGCTGCCGGCATCAGCCAGCTTGGGGTGATGGGGCTTACAGCCTGCGAGGCGGCTTACAGCCAGGGTGAAGAGTGGTATCAGGCTATGCTTAAGTATGTAAAAGATAATATTGACTTTATAAGTCAATATGTGAAAGAAAATCTGCCAGGCGTCCGTATGGTGGAACATGAGGGGACTTATCTGGTATGGCTGGATTTCCGGGGGATTGGCCTGGATGAAAAGACATTGGAGCATAAGATCGTTCACGAGGCGAAGCTCTGGCTGGACAGCGGCACTATGTTCGGCGAAGGAGGAAGCGGTTTCCAGCGAGTCAATGCGGCATGTTCGAGAAAGACACTTACGGAGGCGCTTGACAGAATAAAAGCGGCGTTTATAGAGTAAGGAAGCAGAATGACAGCCCCCGGGTATTCGGGGGCTGCTGTATTTACAGAATATCCAAGTTCGTGAAGCAAATTACTTAAAGCACACTATCCAAAGTATCAAACAACACCTGTACATCAATGGGTTTTGCAATATGACCGTTCATACCGCTCTTAAGAGCAGCGTCTCTGTCTTCAGCGAAAGCGTTAGCAGTCATGGCTATAATGGGAATGGTAGCAAGTTTGCGGTTTTCCAGATTCCGTATTGCCTGGGTCGCTTCATAGCCGTTCATCACGGGCATTTGCACATCCATGAGCACTGCCTGATAATAGCCCGGTTGTGATGCCTTTATCATATCTGCGGCAATCTGACCGTTATCTGCCACATCCACAGTGAAACCTGCATTTTCCAGAATGGCCACGGCGATTTCCTGATTCATCTCCACATCTTCTGCCAGCAGAATCCGTCCGGTGTGATGGGCAGTAAAATTCTCTGCGTTAACCTTAACATCTTTGGCCTCCGGACGCATCACCGTTTGCAGACAGGAACTTAATTCCGACAGGAATAAGGGTTTACTGCAAAATGCTGTGACACCGGCTTCTTTAGCCTCCGCTTCAATATCCGCCCAGTCATAGGCGGTCAGGATAATCACAGGCGCGTTGGAATTGATTTCTTTACGGATTCGCCTGGTCACTTCCACACCGTTCATATCCGGAAGAAGCCAGTCAATAATATAGACAGAGTAGTCGGTGTTTCTCATCACTGCCTGATGGGTGCGCAGTACAGCTTCCTTCCCGGAAAGTGTCCATTCGGCACGCATGCCAAGCTGCCCCAGCATATAGGAAACACTGTCACAGGTATTGAAATCATCATCTACCACAAGTGCTTTGCAGTGTCTTAATTCCGGAATCACCACAGGCTCTTTGATACTGGAATTGAGACGGAAAGTAAAGGAGACTGTAAATTCTGTCCCTACACCCTGTTCGCTCTTGACAGAGATATTACCGTTCATCATATCCACAATATTTTTGGTAATGGCCATTCCAAGGCCGGTTCCCTGGATTTTGCTGATAGTAGAGTTCCTTTCCCGTTCAAAGGGTTCGAAAATATGTTCCACAAATTCCTGGCTCATGCCGATGCCGTTGTCTTTGATGCAGAATTCATAATAGGCATATCCTTCCGGCGCACCGGGCTTTTCGGTGATCCGCATGCTGACGCTGCCGCCTGCGCCGGTATATTTTACAGCATTGCTTAAGAGGTTTAAAAGAACCTGATTGAGCCGCAGCTGATCACAGAAGATATCTTCATCCCAGACATCCACAGTGTCAAACTGTAATTCTAGCTGTTTGGCATGAATGTCTGCCTGCAAAATATTGCGCAGGCCATGGAGGATATCCGGCAGGCTGCAGGGTTTTTCATCGAGATGAATCTTGCCGCTCTCAATGTGGCTCATGTCCAATATATCATTGATCAGACTTAACAGATGATTGCCGGAGGTCTTGATTTTCTGGAGATATTCTGCAACTTGTTCTGTATGCTCAATATGTGTGATAGCCAGATTCGTAAAGCCCACGATTGCGTTCATTGGTGTACGGATATCATGAGACATATTCGATAAGAACACACTCTTTGCTTTACTTGCCCGGTTAGCCTGAGAAAGAGCTGTTTCCAACAGGGTGTTCTGCTCGATTTCCTTGCGCAGTTCTGCATCCACATTACGAAACCCAAGGACATATCCGATGCCATTGGCACTGTTTCCTGCGTTTACGGCCTTCATCTGGAAATAGATGACCTCATCGCCCAGGCATTTGCGGTAATTGGCATAGTATATTTTCCCTTCGGTCAGTTCTGTTTTCAGGGTATCCAGAGAGACTGCATGGCGAAGCAGTTCACGGTCATCTTCATGGACCCATTTCTGTATATACTGTTCCATGCTTTCCTGCAGGGAAATTTCACCGACGAAATAGGAGTTGGTCCCTTGTCCATCGGCGCGGATTGGTGTGGCCATGCCTGTTTTGGGATCCACGAAACAGACCAGGGTGAAATCAATGCTGAGTGCCTGAACCAATTCCATCTGCCGTCTTTCATTTTGTTTTTCCTGAAGTTTCCTTGCAGTGCAATCCAGAAGGAAGCGCTGGATGAAAAGTTCTCCGTTTTCTTCAAACAGCTTGATGTTCCCCATGACGTGGAGGATTTCCCCGTCTTTATGTTTTACGCGGTACTCTACGCTGATATTGTCTCCGGCTTTTTTCAGGGTTTTAATGCTATTTAACAGACTGCTTTTGTCTTCTTCTATGACAGATGACGCAATCAGGTCAAATCCGTCGTCTTCCAATTCTTTCTGTGATTCATATCCCAGAATCTTCAGTGCGGCAGAGTTTATGTTTACGATACGAGAACCATCCAGGGAATGGGTCATCACGCCGCATTCTATGGTGGTAAAAATGGTCTCTAATGTACGGTTCTTCTTAATCAGTTCCTGCTCATAAGCGCGCTCCTGCGTCACATCAATGGCCACGCCTACCGTTCCCATAACGTTGCCGTCAAGATTATAAAGGGGAGATTTATATGTCATGAGGGTTCGCATGCCCTCTCCGGTTTTGATAATCTCTTCCGACACAAAGGTATGCTTTTTGCTCATGACCTGATGTTCTGACTCTATACAGGCTGGGTCATCCTGCTCTACATCCCAGATGTAGGCATGTCTCTGGCCTTCTACCTGCTGTTTGGTCTTGTTGACAGTCCGGCAGAAGCTGTCGTTTACTTTCTCATGGACGCCGTCTTTGTCCTTATACCAGACCAGGTTGGGAATGTTATTGATCGTAGCTTCAAGATAATGATTGGTCTGCCAGAAATCCTTGCTCATCTTGCAGGTCTGCTGCCACCTGGAGAACCGGAACCGTATTTCTTCATCTGACAGGGGAGTGATCCAGATATCCGTAATATCGGACACCATCGAATCGCCACAGAGCACCTGCAATTGCTTTTTATCTGCCAGCAGAATGATCTGTGTCTCATCACTGCGGTTTTGTATCAGGACTTCTAAAGCATCCGGAAAATCCAGACACGACAAATCGGCAATAATTAAATCTGCATCTGCTGCCAGGGAGGCTTCCGGCTCGTCGCTCTCCGTAAAAATATGGGTAAAATTTTCAAGAGCAGGCATCTTTTGGATCACGTTGAAAATGCGGCAGGGATGTCCTGCAAGGTATATATGAAGACGGCAATTATACATATCAACTTTCCCCCATACATGTAAAAATATCTAATATGTTTATTTTAACAATCCTGCCAACTTGTGTCAATATGAGGAAGCTTTGTATAATCTATTTTTACAGGTGCTAAAGAGGCAGTCTTTTAATGGGGTTGCAGGAAAGATGTTTTCTGGATTATAATAAAAAAAGTATGATGTACTGTAAAATTAGCGGAAATTCTTGTACAGATGATGACAGAGACCGTAACACAGGCTTATAGGGAGAGAAAGGAGTATGGCAGCGTCTATGAATGAAATCATGAAAGCACTGCACCGGAGGAAATCAGTGCGGGTGTTTACCGAAGAAGATATATCTATGGAGGATAAACGCAGTATCTTAGAGGCATCGTTACAGGCGCCGTCTGCGGGCTGCCAGTTATTATATACCATTCTGGATATAACAGACCCGTATAAAAAGGAGAAACTGGCCCAGCTTTGCGATAAGCAGCTCTTTATCGGAAAGGCAAAGATGGTGCTGGTGTTCTGTGCGGACTGCAGGAAATGGCTCTCCTTTTATCAGGAAGCGGGATTAGAACCAAGACTTCCGGGGCCGGGCGATCTGCTCTTAGCGGTGGAGGATGCTCTGATTGCTGCACAAAATGCGGTTACAGCGGCGCAGAGTCTGGGGATTGGTTCCTGCTATATCGGTGATGTGATGGAAAATGCAGAGGAGATGAAAGTCCTTTTACAGCTGCCGCAGTATGTTTATCCAGCCTGTATGATTGTGTTCGGGTATCCTACGAAACAGCAGGAAGAGCGTAAGAAACCGGAACGGTTCAGGGTATCTGATATGGTCTGTGAAAACAGTTATCGGGACAAAAGCAGTGAGGAAATCCGGGAAATGTTCCAGGGAAGAACGGGCATGAAAGCTTATGAAGATTGGATGGAGGCATTCTGGAAGAGAAAGTATGAGTCTGATTTTTCAAAGGAGATGAACCGCTCTATGGAGGTATATCTGAAGGATTATGCAGTTGATACAGTTTTTCATGGATTTGATATGCTAAAAGGTGTAGAATAAAAGCAGATTATACATCTGAAAGAGGGGGATGGGATTGAAAAGAAAACAGGGTATATTCTATTCTGTGATTATTATTGCTGCTCTGGTCATTGTCTGTTTCGTAATCTGGTTTTATGTAGGACAGATGAATAAAACGATCTCGGAGAATACGATTCAGTCTATCAGCGAGATGGCAGAGCACGACAAGACCGCGATTCAGACTTATATTGAGATTTATTGGCAGGATTTGTATGAGATAAAAGAGAGGTTTATCAGTGATCAGTGTCGGACGATAGAAGACCTGGAAGAGCGGATGGCCTTAGAATGTGATTCGGCTAATTTCACGCATATTTGTCTGGTGGCAGAGGATGGCACTGTTTTCACGGATGACCATTTTACATATTCTCCTAAGGATGAAAATGACGGGCCTGATTTTTTGGCTTACTTTGGTGATGGAAAAGAAAAGATTGTCAGAAGAGCCGATCATACACAGCAGGATGGATGGCTTACCAGGGACAGCATCATTTATGGGGTAAAACTCCATGATCTGGAAGTGGATGGCGTCAGGATGGAAGCCATAATCGGAACCAGCAGTATTTCCGCTATTCAGGATAATATGGTGATTGACAGCTTCCTGAAAGATGGGAAGAGCCGCGGACACAGCGCTATCATTGACAGGAACGGGAATTATATTGTGAATATCAACAAAGAGATTTATCTGAACCAACAGGAAAATCTCTATGTCCATCTGTCAGAATCAACGGATTCAGAGCTGAGCAACGAGGAACTGGCAGGAAAACTGGAAGGACGGGAGACGTTTGGGTTCTATCATTTCCATGAGGAAGAGGATTACAGGGAATTATTTTATTTCATTCCCTTTGAAGGGATGGATCTGTATTTTATCATGTCTTTAAATGAGGAAGTCTTTGTGGAGCAGTCCAGGGCATTTGCCACCATAAGCATTACCATGCTGGCGATCAGTATGGTGACGGTAGTGTGCCTTTTACTGGCTATCATGGTATACCAGAACAAGACAATCAGGATTGTGGAGAAAGCCAGGGCGCAGAGAATCTTCCTTTCCAATATGAGTCATGAGATTCGCACGCCCTTGAATGGGTTGATCGGTATGAATCATCTGATTGCGGTTCACATAGATAAGGAAGAGCAGAGGCCGCAGATTAAAGAGTGGCTGCGGAAATCTAACAGTACAGCCAATTATCTGTTATCATTGGTAAATGATGTGCTGGATATGTCCAAACTGCAGGAGGGCAAAGTGGATCTGATGAAGGAACCCTTCAGCGTGGATGCGATGATTGAGGAAATCTATGCCATGCAGGTGGATAATATCAGAGGAAGAGGCGTGACACTTCATCTGGAAAAAGATATTTCAGAGCCATATCTGGAAGGAGATGTGGTGCGTGTCAAACAGATTCTTATGAATATTGTGGGGAATGCGGCCAAGTTTACACCCAAAGGCGGTGAAATCAGGCTCTCCGTCAGCCAACACAAAATAAATAACAGGCGTGTGGAAACTGTTTACAGATGTAAAGATACGGGAATCGGTATGTCGAAGGAATATCTCGGCAAGATTTTTGACTCTTTTAGTCAAGAAAGAAACAGAAATACCTGTGAAATAAAAGGAACTGGTCTTGGCATGGCAATCAGCAAACTGCTCACGGATGCCATGGGCGGCAGAATCACTGTGGAGAGTGAACTGGGCAAGGGCAGCGTCTTTACAGTTACCATTCCTTCTGTTATCGTGTCAGATGTTCCGGAATACCTGCTGGAAAACGGGTCGGAAACGGTTGGTGGGAACGGTAGCAACGACTGGGCGGCGAAGCAGAATAAGAAGGCCAAGATTCTGGTGGCTGAGGATGTGGAACTTAACGCAGAGGTTCTGCTGGAAATCCTGGCACTGGAAGGATTTGAGACTGTTCACGTAAGAAACGGCAGGGAGGCGGTGGAAACCTTCCAGGCATCTGAAGAAGGGGAGTTCGACATCGTCTTGATGGATATGAAGATGCCTGTCATGGACGGTTGTGAGGCTGCCAAAGAAATCCGCAGAATGGACAGGGCGGATGCAAAGACGGTGTCAATCTATGCATGTACGGCCAACACCTTTCAGGAGGACCGAAACCAGGCACTGGCCAGCGGCATGAATGATTTCCTGACCAAGCCCATTGATGTGAGTGTGATGATTAAAAAAATGAATCTGGCGGCAAAAGAACAATCAGACGATAGAAAGACATCTTAGGATTCTTCCGGGGCAGTTTCCTTGTCATAGGTCAGATCTTCGATGGGCTTCCATGCCTGTCCGAAATTGACGTCTTTAAAGAGTGCTGCCAGGCCGCTGATCTGCTTAAGCCGCAGGATTTCATCCTTGTCCATGCCCAGATGCTTTGCAATCCAGGCATCGCTTCGGCCCAGTTCGTGCAGTTCCCTGACGATATTGCTCATCAGATCCACATCGTGGGAACCCCGTGCGCGATTGTGCCTGACAGTACTTGCCATGCGGTTTGATAAGGGCTTATCAATTACAGTTACAGGCATCATACCCTGTTCCCGTTCATAAATATCGGGGTAATCCTTCATCACACGCCAGCGGTGAAAGCCGTCTACGATTGCGTAGATATCCTGCTTGGGCGAATAATAACATACGATTGGCATAGTGTAACCGTCTTCCCGGATACTGTCGTACAACAGTTTCATCTCCGGTGGGGCCACATGATTGGGGTTATAGGTATTGGGTACGATCTTTTCAAAAGGGACGGGGATTACATTGTATACAGGGCTTTTAAACGTATTATCTGGCATTGATCATTTCTCCATATTTTCGTTTGATCTTATCAATCCGTAACTGCTCTTTCTTCGTCAGACCGAACCCCATAAAGCGGCAGGTATGATCGTTTTTCAGGATACAATAGCACATCCGTTTCCAACTGGGGATGTCCTTTGTAGACTTGATGTCATCTGTATCGTCAGGGATATCTCCGACAAAGACGATTCTAGAGTTCTTCATCAGGGTATAGTTGGATACTCCGTTGCGGCGGATGTTGTAGCCATGGTCAATCAGCTCCTGTATCACATTCTCTTCCAGGCCTCCGCCGGTCTTATGCCAGAATTCAATCGAGGTTCTGAATTTCTTTACATAGTTATTGCGCAGTCTGGCGGGAAGGGTATCTAACAGGAACTTGGTGTAGGATTCCCAGGTATGGCCTTTTGGCAGCGTGATACTGCGGTATCCCATAGCTTTGGTCTTACCGTAAATACAGCCGAAGTTGGCGCCCCGGACGCGGCCCACAAGTCTGGTCCAGATTTCCGGGTCGATCACCCGGTAGAGATTTAAGGAGTCCTTGGAATAATCATTAAAGGGTGATGCAACGCGCATCTGGTTGATTTTAAGGCCTGCCTTATAATACAGATCATACAGGCCGTTATAATCAAAATGAAACCGATAGTTTGCCACCCAGACATCCTGATTGGACCAGTCATAGAGCGGCGAAGCGCACCAGACATCCTTAAACTGTCTGGAAATCCAGCATTCTCCGTTGTAGCCGTGCTTTTTGTTCACAATCCCGCTGTAACGCTGTAAGGATTCGTCTGCGCGGATGCCAAGCAGGCATACAGTCTTTTGGAAATCGTGCTCTTCCTTATAAAACCGCCCAAACTGTTTGGCCAGATCTTCCTGATGCATTCGGTAACGGTAATGGGTGAAGGGTTGGTCGATGGTGATCACATAAGGATAATCCGGTCTTTTGCGAACCCAGATTTCTTCCTTCTTATCATCCCAGGGATACCAGTACATCTCATAGCTGCTGAGGGCTGTTCTGGTGGCCATGGGCAGACAGACCCAATAGAGGTCACATTCTCCTTCCAGTGCCTTGAAAGTTCTTGTGACATAGTCCGTGGTCATGCTGTACTGTGCCTCAAAATCCTGGTGAAACACACCGATTTTCCGGTTGGGATAATATTTGCGCTTGAACGCTAACAGAAGGTTTAATAAAACGCCGCTGTCTTTTCCGCCGCTGAAGGATACATAGATATTTGGAAATTCGTGGAACAGATAGTGAAAACGTTCCTGCAGGGCATCATAGACGCTTCTTTGTTCATATCCTTTTATCATCATAGTGTATGCCTCCCAGGGATGTCTGCCTTACGGGTTCCCTGTGTTGTCAAAATGAAACAGAATACCTTTTCGATGCGATAATCCTGCGTAATCTGACACAGGTACAGCAATCTTTGTCAATTGTATCATAAAATTTCCAGAATTTGACAAATTTATGTTTTTTTAAGAAAGTGACAGAAAATCGTGATAACATGAAGGAAATGAAATCAGTCAACGTTATCGTAGGGCTTGGCATTCTGGCAAAAGAAAAGGAACAGAGATGCCACCTGGAGGGAAATGGTATGAAAAGACGCGGCAGGGTAAGGCTTCTGACAGTTTGTATTATGTTTGGCGTAATCAGTATCTTTGGATGTGGAGAAGCGAAGCGTTCTCACAAGATGAATGATGCCAAGACAGAGGAGAGTTCCGGGCAGGCGGATGACGCAGAGACAGAGGAGAGTTCTGATAAGCCATATAACAAGGATGACAGGGGAAGTATCGACAGAAAAAATAACATTGGTTATGCAAATAATCGGGGAAACCGCATTACTTATGAAGATGGATATTGTTATTATTATGCCAGTCAGACGGACAACTATTTCTTATATCGTGCGAGAGAGGACGGCAAGTGGTTTTGGCTGGGGGGGGAAGGATTCCTTGAAAAGGGATAATGTTCTATATGTGTTGGTAAAGGAGGCAGAAGATTGAAACGGATTATGATGGCCGGAGCGCTTGGCCTGGTGATGGCTTTACTATACCTGTATGCGCGAAGCGGGGTAATTTGCACAGGAAACTCTTCTGATGCGCCTGCGAACAGGACAGATACAGTCCTGCCGCAGAAAGAGGAGATAGAAAAGGATATATGCGGCGAGCAGTTTTCCGTGCAGGAGACGTTGGATGGATATGAAATAATCCTGTATGATAAGGAAGGAGAAAAGGTTTATTCAGAGGTCTATCCGGAGAAGCCGTGGGTGAAGGAAGTATCGGAGGGGATTCTGGAGATTGGCGTCAGCGTGGGAAGTCCGGCAAGATATACCTTCTATTTTCGGAAAGAAGACGCAGCGATATCGGATACTTTTTTTAATGCAAAGCTGTTTGGGGAACAGTATATTGCACATCGGCCCCTGGGCGATGTCTGGCGGCACGATCCATTGATTCTGACAGATATCTTTGAGGAAGGGATTTTGTATCAGGAGATATGCAGGGATTTCAGTGAAACAGCAGATCCGATGTCGGCAATTTATGATATCGAGTTGGAGGACGAAATCCATGTCCGGTTGGAATACTGTGAGAAAGAAGCGTATACAAACGTTAATGAGGTGGTGGAAATACAGCCTGTGAGCGCCGACAGAGAAGCCAATCTAAAAGAACCGTATGCCTTGGCATATCTTGAATTTTTGGAGGAATATGCCCAGGACAGCGAGTATGTGGAAACGGGATTTGCGAGATTTAGCCTGGCTTATATTGATGATGATGAGGTTCCGGAGTTACTGTTGATAGAGGATCACTGTCATGCCGCAGGAGTTAGAGTTTTTACTTTTTATCAGGATACGGTGGTGGAATTAGGGGAATTTGGTTCCTTTGGCCGGATGCAGTATGCGGAAAGAGAAGGCGTGATTTTTAGTCATTTTATGGGGCAGGGAGAAGAGAATACCGATTTTTACAAAGTGGGGGAAGGAAAGGCAGAGTTGATTTGCAACATGCATTTGAGCCCACCCCTTTCCCACAATGGGTTTACCGAGGAATATGAGATTGATGGGATATCTGTAGATGGGGAGACATACCAGGCCAAATGGCAGGCATTGTACGAGGCGCAGGCATATATATTGGTGATATATGAGGAGGGAATCCCGATCAGGGAGAAGGGACTGAAACGATCATTGGCAGGAGCGGTGGATCAGCTGGAAGCAGACAGGATACAGGATGAAAAGTATCCTGTCTGTTTATTTGCAAAAATAAACAGACTATTGCAGATAGAAAGATTATTAGATATGATAGTACAAAAGTGAACGCAGGATTATTTACGATGATATATGGGATAAGAAAGGAAGAGCGGTAATGGCCGAGACTCAAATGTGGAAGTTTTTTGATGAAATGAATGAATTGGTTTATGCTGCGGACATAGATACGCACGAATTGCTTTATATGAATAAGAAGGCTTTACAATTGTATGGACTGCAGTCGGCAGAGCAGTTGGCAGGCAAGAAATGTTATGAGGTGATGCAGAAGGCCTCTGCACCTTGTGCAATCTGCAATGGACGGGAATTGTCAGAGGGATATTTTAAGGAATGGCGTTACTATAATCCTGTACTGAATAAATATCTGATGGTAAAAGATACTATGCAGCAGGTAGATGGAAGGAGAGTGCGTGTAGAGCTTGCTATGGACGTCAGCGCTGACAATCAGCAGAAAAATATGGTACATAATTATCAGCATCTGGAGTCATTGATCAATGAAGCGCTGCGGATTGCCCTGCAGGCGTCTGATCCGGAGAATTCACTGAAAACCGTATTAGAGTATCTGGGAAAGGCGCTGGAAGGCGAAAGAGCATATATTTTTGAGAAAAATGAAAAGGGCGGCGATGATAATACCTATGAGTGGGTTGCAAACGGAGTTACGCCGGAGAAAGATAATCTGCAAAATGTGCCGCCGGAAGTCTGTGCAGGATGGTATCGTATTTTTTATGAAGATAAGTGTGTGGTGATTGACAACATCGAAAAAAACCGGACGAAAGACGTTCTGGTATATGAAACCTTAAAACGGCAGAATATTTCATCTATTGTCGTAGTACCGCTTTACAGTGATGGCAATGTGATCGGGTTTTATGGCGTGGATAATCCGCCGGTGGAAGCTTTGGGCTATACATCAAATATGCTGCAGATTATGGGACATTTTATAGAATCTTTGTTAAAAATGAGAAACCTGGTCAGAAATCTGCAGGCTATGTCTTATTCCGATCAGCTGACACAGTTTGGCAATCGATATGCCATGAAGGAATATTTGGAAAATATCAGGCCGGAACGCAGCATTGGTATAATTTATGGTGATATCACGGGATTAAAGCGGGTGAATGACGAGGCGGGACATGAGGCTGGTGACCGTCTGATCCTTTCTGCCTGCAAGTGTATGCGGGAAGCATTTGATGCCTCGTATACACTGTTCCGCATAGGTGGGGATGAACTGTTGGCTATTAGTGCAGGTATTGGCGAGACAGAGTTCGGGGAGAACGTGGAGAAGATGAAAGCCTGTATGAAAGAATATGCTGTGAACATATCGGTTGGGGCAGTTTGGAGAAACAATGCGGCAGAAGGCATCCAGAGCATCATGGCTGAGGCGGAGAAATTGATGTACGAAGATAAGGCCTCTTATTATGCGGCCGCAGGGATAGACAGGAGAAAATAGGGTGGTAACCAGGAGGATGGATTCACGGATGCTGAAAGCAGGGCAGGAGTTTTCGGAGCTTCAGGATTCGTATATGGTGTTTATCACCCGGGCGGATATCTTTAAGCATGGAATACCGATTTATACGATTAATCGTCATTTTGAGGAAATCTGATGCATGACTTTGGCTGTAAGGAAGCGAAGGATATGTATTATCCGGAATTTGCTAAAGGGGTAAAGCATTTTAAGGAAGAAGGAGGTCGAGAGAGGATGTGTGAAGCGGTTGAGAAGTATGCGAAAGACTATGCAAAAGAATATGCAGAAAATGCAAGACTGAATAGTCTGTTGGAGTCCATAAAGAATTTGATGGAGTCTATGAAATGGTCTGCAGAGCAGGCTATGACGGCTATGAAGTTATCAGAGGCGGATAAGGCTGTGCTTTTGAAGGAATTATGAGTAATAAGTGAAATATGGCATCGTAATATGCGGAGCTACTTTCATAAAGATTCATGTAGAGTGTGTAGAGGCTATAGTTTCATGGTAAATTGATGCTATATTATTGGAAAGAAATCCAACATACAGGAAAGGTCAATAACTTTCGAGTTATTGACCTTTTAATAACTTTAAGGTATAATTTATTTATAGCAGGATTGGAGGCAAAGAAAGATAAAGACAGTCGGATTAAGCTGAACAAAATCATGGATTATGTAAAAACTCTTAGTGAGTATGGCACGAGAGCCGGGGAACCGTATATAAAACACATTGATGGAGATATATGGGAATTGCGGCCATTGAGAGACAGAATTTTATTTGCTGCATGGGACGGCAGCGGTTTTGTCCTATTACATGTATTTATCAAACGGACACAAAAAACGCCACAGAAAGAGATAGAGCGGGCAAAACGGAATTTAACCGATTATAGAGGGAGGAAACATCATGAGGATGAATAAAGAATATTCACAAGCTGTAACACAGGCGAAGGAGAATCTGGCTGATTTGAATGAGCGGGGAACGGAAGCTGTTGGCGGAAATGTTCTTGAATTTATGGAAAGCATTCTTACCAAAGATGAAATAGTAAAGAGCGAACTGAGGGTGTCTATTATTGGGGAATTGATAAAGGCAAGGCAGGAAAAGGGGATAAGCCAAAAGAAACTTGAGGAATTAAGCGGGGTTAAACAGCCTGTCATAGCAAGAATGGAAAAAGGCAATACTAGTCCGCAATTGGATACGATTTTAAAGGTATTAGTACCTTTGGGAAAGACATTAGCGGTTGTTCCGTTGGAAATAGAAAATAGATAGCTTTATGGGATAAATTATGGGGGGGGGGTGTCGCAAAATCATCAAATCAGATGATTGGGCGGTACCCCTGCTCTATTTCTACTAACAAAAAATCCAGCGTTTTCTTGTTTCAAGAAAATCTGCTGGATTTTGGCGTACTTTAATAACGGTTCCTGTTTTCATGGATTTAAGCTGTT
>ERZ777305.72-NODE-72-length-151961-cov-5.721361_pt1 | contig 151961 bp, 131 predicted proteins | sample MGYA00374965_ERZ777305 | MGnify/ENA primary metagenome ERZ777305 (study PRJEB29328, sample SAMD00013331) | mouse gut metagenome | study: EMG produced TPA metagenomics assembly of the Metagenome analysis of fecal microbiota from mouse which was promoted...
GAAACAAATGATAAATTTTCTACTTTGTTAAAGCTTGTGTATAGAGAATAGACATTCAAAGCATTAAGCAATATCAGCACTAAAATACCCACAATAATGGTAACATTTTTATTGTTTTCCCCATGTTCTTCCTTTTTCGCCGCCAGCTTTGCCATTCCAAACAGAAAATATCCCATTAAAATACTTACTACCGGAAATAACAAAGTCTCATATTTACTCCCCCAACGGTCAACCTGATTATCAAACCCATAATGTGCAGGGATTTTTTCGGGAAGATGCGGCAATACAATCAAGACAACTACTAATGGAAGATACATCAAAATATAACATACTGTTTTCTTTTTATTCATTTCTGACCTCCTCTTAACTCGTTAATCCACATGATAGTTTCATCAAGTACAGACAAATTCAGTTCATAATAAATATAATTTTTATATTTTGTTTCATAAATCAAATCTGCCTTTTTTAATTTTGATAAGTGATATGACAGGGCTTGCGGTGTTATGCTTAGGGCATTTGCCAAATCGCCAGAATTTATTTTTCCCTCCTTTAATTTATGCAAAATTCTTCTTCGGTTTTCATCTGCCAATGCTGCAAGTATCTCATTTACCGCCAATATACCACCTCCTATTTCAATAAATCTTTAAATAGATTGTACGAAATTTGTATGGAGCAATCAAGAACTATTTAAAATTATTTTTAAGTATTCACATATTCTATCTGATTCACTGAATAATCTTTCCGTCCTATCGCTCTATTCTGTCCAATCATCATCTGCCTTGCCCGTTCCTTCTGCCCGGTACTAACCGCCCTCGGTTTTCGGCAGCTGCGTCTATAATCATTTCTTTTGTGACTTTCGCGATAGCCGGCATTTTGTACCTTCATCATAATTCGAATTATGTATAACTTTAATTTCTTTCCGAAAGACGGTATAGCGGTACTATGAATTATTTTAGCTAACTGACAGAACAATGCAGACATATTCAAGAAAAAAGATGAACAGCCAAACCGTCAGAAAATTCTTTTATCCGCCTATTATTTTCTGTCTTTTTATGCCGATATAAATAATAGAACAATAAAAGTTGATTCCAAGGAGGGACTCGAAGCATACGGATATGACAAGCTTTATAAAGTTCAGGCGGTAGCGGTGATACCGCGTCTGCGGAAGACATCTTCCGAAGACGAAAAGCGCCAGTCCAAACAGAATTCGTCGGATTCTCTTTCGAATAAATTTTTCTCGGAAGTATTTGACGAAGCATGTAAAAAAGAAGAACAGAAAAACATCCGCGTTCAGACGAACGGATACACAAAACATGCTCTTCCGTTTTACTACAATATCAATATGCGGGAATACTGCTAAACCCGTCAGAAAACAGCAGAAAAGAAAAGGGGGCCATCGCACCGGCTGATTGTCAGTCGGGCGATGGCCTCCTCTATTGATGTGCTTTCCGGTACTCTCTCGGCGTCATCCGATATTTTTCCTTAAACGCGCGGTTAAAGGTCCGCTGACTTTCAAACCCGCTGTCCATACATATCTCCGTAATCGAAAAGTTCGTATTTTCCAGACAGGCGCAGGCGTAACTCAGCCTGGCCCCATTCAGATACCGGTTAAAATTACAGCGAAACGTTCCGGAAAAAATTCTGGACAGCACATATTTGCTGACGCCAAGTTCCGAAGCCACCGATGTGAGGCAGAGCCCTTCGCGGAAATTGGCCGCTATATAAGCCGCCGTCCGATAAACCAGGTCATCGTTTCCGCCGCACGCCTTTAAATCAAGCTGCAGTCCGGGCAGACATTTCGCGAGCAGAATCTGCACATAAGCCTGTGCCAGTACAAAGTCTTCTTTCCCGACAGCCGATAACTGCCGTAAAACGCCGCGTATTTCTTCGCTGACAGAATCTTCGCCGATGAGCGGAACTTTCGGACAGTATTTCTGTATTTTCTCCATAAATGCGCCGCACAAAGAAGGCGGAATCTGGATATAATAAGCCCTGCTTTCTCCTTTTGAAAAAACCTGATAATGATGTATCATATCGGGAAAAATGAAAATCATGTCTCCCTTTTTCATATGATACAGTTCTGTCCCGATTCCGGCTGCCAGCGTTCCCTCTGTCACATACACAATTTCCAGCGCATCATGAAGATGCGGCGGCGTATGACCGGATTCCCTGTGTCTGAAAATGACTCTTTCTTTTGTTTCCTGATATTGCAAATGCACTCCGACACCTACCTTTCTTCCCGCATATCAGTTTGTCGTTAAAAATCACTGTTCTATGCAATATCTGACCGCTTTTCGATTCATTTTGGCAAGTATTTCCCCGCTTTCTCTTTTATGATAAATCTGTAAACAAGATAACTGACTTTCAAAAGGAGGTACGCCAAATGAAACGTATCAGACAAATTTCCGACAGGATGAAAAACTATTTCCACCTTCTTCTAAATTTTTATGCCGGTTACTTTGAACATCTTTACCACGCATAAGAATCTGAGCCTGCGGCGGTCATTTCCGCTTTTATCTTTTCGTTCGTTTCTTCTACCTTCATCCTGGAAAGGATGAGCATAATGCAAATATTCAGAATCAGCGGCAGCCACAGATACATAAAATGCAGCATATTGATGCAGGAAGCCGGCTGTATCTCCAGCGTTCCCGAAAAGCCGCTGATTTCCAACAGCCATCCCGAAATGGCGGTTCCGAGTCCTCCTCCGAGCTTTGTTCCGAGCGAAGTACAGGAATACATCGTTCCGTCCACTCTTTTTCCTTTTGTCAGAAATGTATATTCGGAGCAGGATGCGATAACCGCATTCATATCTCCCTGCCAGGGGCCCTGCCCGAAGGCGGCCAGCGCCGTGAACAGCAGCATCAGCGGAATGCTTCCCCGATAAGCCGCGACGACTACGAACAGGCGGCCGGCTACCGCGAGCATATATCCTCTCAAATTCAGCTTATATAATCCCTTCCATCTCCCTACAAGCGCGGGCGTCAGAACGAGCGCAACGATGAGCGGAATATTGATAGCCCAGGAAAAAACGCCGTAAAGATTCTCGTTTTTCAACACATATGTCATGTAATAAATGCCGGCGTTAATCATAGCGCTGTATAACTGCTGTAAAATGTAGACGCCGCAAATCATCAGATAAAATTTGTTTGCAACTAACAGCCTGGCGGCTTCTACAAGACCATACTTTTCCACGGGCTGTTCGCTCTTTTCTTTTCGCTGCTCCGCGCTCATCGAAAGTTCTTCTTCCGAAAGCTCTTTGACCGACAGGCAGGAAACGGTATTAACGATAAGGCCGATGAGCGCATAAACGACCGCCACGGTCCGCCATGCCTGCGCACCGCCGCCACAACGGGCTGCAAACCCAACCGTAACTGACTGAATCAGCAGACTTGTCGCAAAAGCGAATATGAACCGACAGGAACCCATTTGCACGCGTTCCTTGCTGTTCGTCGTGCAAAGGGAAGTCAGCGCCGAATAAGCGATATTATTCGCCGTATAGAATACCGCATTCAACAAAGTGTATGCGATAAAGAACCAGGCATACTGCGCGGTCGCGCCGAGATTCACGGGAATCGCAAAAATAGCAACCAGCGTTACGGCACAGCCCACATATCCATATAGCATCCACGGCCTGGCTTTTCCGAATTTCGTATGTGTCTTATCTATCATCGCGCCGAAAAAGACGTCCGTAATCCCGTCAAACAGCTTGGAAACCGCAATCAGCGTTCCCACAATACCGGCCGAAAGACCGATGGAATTGGTCAGATAAATCATGACAAAGGAGGATAAAAAAGCATACACTACATTCCCCGCAACGTCCCCAGAACCATAACCGACTTTGTTATACCATTTTAAATAAGTTTTTTCTCCCATAAGTTTTTTCTCCTGTTTTATTTGGTGTATGGAATCAGTTTGAATGTGAATGTAAATTCTTCTTCCGCAAAACGGTATGGTTCCTGCACTTTCGGACCACAGCTGTTGGAACCAATGCCGTTCATCGCATAATCCAGACATAAAACCGTGCTTTCGGATTTTTGCAGCTGATAGTTGTGCGCGGCCCTCTCCAGCTCTTCCTGTGTATATACCGAAGCGTTGAAAGAAAAAGGATTTCCTGCCGCTGCCGAGAGACCATACTGTCCGCTCGTCAGTTCCACATAATCGCAGTCGTAATGGCTGCCGTTTTCCTGCGGCCTGATATAATCTTCATGCAGCGCTTCGATTTTCGTCCGGTACAGACCGTGGCTGGCTGCCCGGCGTTTATCGCAGTAACTTTCCATCGGCCCCATTCCAAAATAGGTGATGTTTTCCAATTCTTTTTTCAGAAAAAGCCTGACGCCGAATCTTGGCAATTCCGGAAATTCCTTGTTTTTCCAGACCTTGATTACGGCATTAATGCTTCCGTACCGGTCAATGTTCCACCCGACTTCCATGTCCAGAATGTGTTGCACGGATGCCGCGGATACGGACATTACGCTGTCAAGCGCAACGCCGTCTTTCGTCTGATGAATCACGATTCCGTAAGTTCGGACAACGCTTTCATGATAATGTGCTCTCTTCCATTCCTCCTGAATATAACGGTCATTATCCGTCGGCGCTCTCCAGATATTGAACTGCATGGGACAGTCCAGATATTCCCGCCCCGCATGATTCAGGCTTACGAACACACCCTTTCTTTTATCAAAGCGGTATGCGAAATTTCTTCCCTTACAGATAACGAATGCCCTGTCTTCTTCCACTTCTACTCTGCCCGTTTCCTCCGCCGACCAGTTCAGCCATTTCAGCGCAATCTGATTTCTTCCGTCCTCATTTGCAAGCAGTATCTCATCAAAACCGAGCACATGGCCGGCCGGCACGAAGGGGGAATCTTTCCGCTTCCGGTAAATCAGTTTCAAATAAGCCCTGCCGGTACGGGGAACCGTAACCGCAAGCTTCGTTACCGCCTCTTCATGAGGTTTTACCGAAAAGGCCGGCAGCACGCCCGCGCCCACACAGATACCGTCACAGGTCACTTCATAATGGATTTCCACGAAATCTTTTAAATCCGTAAAATCGAGATAATTGCGCAGCCGCAGTTCCTTTCTGTCCCTGTCAAAAGAAACAAGGCGCGCCGGCCTGTGCACATTCCAGTATTCCAACAGCCCGGTATGGGGCGTGCGGTCCGGATAAACAAGACCGTCCATACAGAAATTACCGTCATGAATCGTCTCCCCGTGGTCTCCGCCGTAAGCGTATTTCTCCCGCCCGTTCTCTGCTTTTCCCTGCGCGATAGCGTGGTCGCACCACTCCCATACAAATCCGCCGCACATCAGGTCGTTTTCCTGTATCAACTGAAAATAATCTTCCAAATCTCCGGGGCCGTTTCCCATCGCATGACAGTATTCGACCAAAAGAAACGGCTTGCTTCCGTCCTTTTCCAGGTATTCCCTGATTTCGGACGGCTCCGGATACATTCTGCTGTATAAATCCAGAAAAGAAAAATCATACAGGATATCGCCGTTCCGGTATCTCGCGCTTTCATAATGGGTGAGTCTCCCCGGGTCGGATTCTTTGGTCCATTTCAGCGCGGTTTCAAAATTACATCCATAGGCGCTTTCGTTTCCCATCGACCAAATCAGAATGCAGGGGCGGTTTTTATCCCGCTCTACCATCCGGCGGACACGGTCTAAAATGGCGCTTTCCCATGCCGGTTCGTCCGCAATCTTTTCATTCCACCGGCTGAATTTATGACGGTCGGTATTATCCCTGTAATAAATTTCCACCGGCCCGTGCGCCTCCACATCCGCCTCATTCATCACCATAAATCCATATCTGTCGCATAACTGATAGAAATAAGGCGCATTCGGATAATGGCTGGAACGAATGGCATTAAAATTATGCTGTTTCATCATTTTCAAATCTTTAAGAACCTGTCCGCTGTTGACGGCGGGACCTGTCAGCGGGTCAAAATCATGGCGGTTCACGCCGCAAAACTTTATCTTCTGTCCGTTTAAACAAAGCGTCCCGTCTTTGATTTCAATCGTGCGTATTCCGATATAATCGGTAATCGTTTCTTTCTCCGTCTCGATGATGAGCTTATACAGATACGGCGATTCCGCATTCCACAACTTTGGCTCCGCGATTTTCAGTATGAGACTGCCCTCTGTCAGAACGCTTCCGCCGGTCAGCTTCCCCGATGCGATGCGTTCATCCTGATGCCCGTAAATCGTTACCGTCGTTTCGACGGCCCGGTCAAAATAGAAAAAAGACAGTTTTACTTCCGCGTTGTCACGCTTAACCAAAGTTGTTATCCGATAATCTCTGACTGCCTGCTCCGGTCTTTTCAACAGATAGACATCCCTGAAAATGCCGCTCGTCCGGAATTTATCCTGGTCTTCCAGATAACTTCCGTCGCACCATTTCAAAACGAGCGCCGCCAGCGTATTGCTTCCTTCCACGAGCTTTTCGGTAACGTCAAATTCACTCGTCGCATGGGAAACCTGGCTATATCCCGTATAAATGCCGTTAATCCACACATAAAAACAGGAATCCACGCCTTCAAAATTCAGGTACGCCTTCGGCGCATCCGCATCCTTTCGGTAATCAAACCGATACACATATGCGCCGCACGGAATGTCCTGCGGCACATACGGCGGGTCAAACGGAAACGGATAGCGGATATTCGTATACTGGTGAACATCATATCCTGCCATCTGCCACACCCCCGGCACGCTCAGTTCTCCGAAATCCGAGGTGTCAAATCCCTCCTTATAAAATGCGTCTCTTACATCATAAATGCTTTCATAGTACCGGAATTTCCAGTTCCCGTTCAGACTCTGCATCCGGTCGGACGCTTCTCTGTGCTCCACCGGGTCTTCCATTTTCCCGGATGCCGGAATATAATATGCTCTGTCAGGCATCGTTCCTTCATGAAGCATATGAAGGTCTTCGTAATATCTCGGTACAATCATTTTCCATCCCTCCGACTCATTTTCCGCCGCTCCCGTTACATGACCAAAATTTCCTGTCATGTTTTACTTAACGCCTTTATTTCAGAAATATTATACGATTTTATCGCATTTTCTGACCATAGATTCGATTGGACAATACATGCACAAAATGATACAATATAGAAGGATAAAGCGAAAAAATGTTTCGGAAAACATAAAAAAAATAACCAGAAAAGGAGATTTCCATGTACATTAATTCCGGTTACCTGAATCATTCGTTAATCAATCTGAAAGACAAAAGCAAGCCGCTCATCGTCGGAAGCTGCGGCACATACCGCCTGAAAACACATCCAAGACTGCCCACATACAGACCGCGCGGCCGGCTGGACTACCAGATACTTTATATTTCTGCGGGAATAGCACATTTTCACTTTGATAAGGAAGAGAACGATACGATTGTGGGAGCCGGAAATATGGTATTATACCGGCCGAAAGAATTTCAGAAATATGAATATTATGGTGTGGATAAAACAGAAGTCTACTGGATTCATTTTACCGGAAATAACGTTAAGAACATCCTGCGAAGCTACGGCATATCCGATGATATGCGTGTTTTCTATGTCGGCGCTTCGCTGGAATATGCAAGAATTTTTAAAAGAGCGATTACCGAACTGCAGCGATGCCAGCCCGATTTCGAAGAAGTGCTCGTCCTGTTACTCCGGCAATTACTGATTGCGGTTCACCGGCGGGTCACCCGCGAAAAAAAACTGCGCAACGAATATCTCGATACGGAAATGGATATCGCTGCACAGTATTTTAATGACAATTATAACACCGACATAAGCATCGAAGAATATGCTGCCTCCAGAGGCATGAGCGTCAGCTGGTTTATACGGAACTTCAAGCAGTATACCGGAATGACGCCCATGCAGTATATTGTTTCCATCCGTATCACCAACGCGCAGATGCTGTTGGAAAGCACCTCCTATACGATATCCGAAATCGGACATATCGTCGGGTACGATAACCCTTTGTATTTCAGCAGGATGTTTCATAAGCAAAAGGGGTGCTCACCTTCCGAATATCGGAAGCGGGCAGGCGTGAATCTGTAATCCCGTCAGCCGGATGCCGTCTCTTTACCCTCCGAACCTTCCGAAGCGGCAGCCTCACTGTCCGTCTGCGCTCCATCCGCTTCCGATGCACGCTTTACGCCGCCCGAACTTCCCGCGCCGGATTTTCCGTTATCCTCCTCTTCCTCTTCCAACAGCGAGTCATATTTTTCCGGTTCTTCTTTGAGCTTCGCCATGCTCTTCACCCGCATGTACATTTCGCTGTTAAATTCCATCAGAAACTTTTCATCCTGCGCCGGCACAATATCGCCGTCCAAAATCCGCCTCGCGATTTCCATCGCTCTTGCCAAATCCCCGATGCCTTCTTCCTGTGCTTCGGACGCTTCTTTCGTATTTTCCATCATTTCCTGATACATTTGTTTCTCGTTCTGCTCACGGAAAAATGCCTTTTCCTCCGCTTCCGCTTTTTGAACGAGTCCAATTCCTTCCGCTGATATGGCTACGGTTGCTCCATCCGCTTCCAGAAGCAGTTTTTCCCGCACTTCCCTGGAACGGGCTGTTTTTCCTGCGGATGATTTCCCCACAGCTGTTTCTTCCGTCCCCGGCCTTTGCCGTAAAGCAGTTGTATTCTTCGGCGGCTTCTTTCCCACCTCGTTTACGCCTGCCGTCTTTGTTATCTGCAATTCCATCCCCCTGCCTTTCTCGTGTCTCCTGTCATATTCCGGCAGTCAACCGCCTGACCTTTGCCGTTCTTTCAAAATGCGGCGCAGTCAGGTCTACGCTTCCCTTTGCTTCTTCCTTGCGCTCTTTTCACGGTACATGATTTCGTCGGCTTCGCGTACATAATCATCCAGCGCCTTACCGCTTTCCATGTCCGTATTGATACCTCCGGCGCTGATGCTCAGTTCACAAGGCAGCTCCAAAAGCTTTGCCTGCCTGCTGATTTCGCTGCGAATGCAGTCTACAAGTTCCACTACCTTTTCGCGTTCCATATACGGAAGCACCACCAGAAATTCATCGCCGCCCATCCGGACTGCGAGCGCATCGTCTGGGCGATAACGCAAAATTGCGCCTGCCGTAATCTTAATGGCAAGGTCGCCGCATTCATGGCCGTATGTATCGTTCATATATTTTAATCGGTCCATATCTATGAATAATATAGTCAAATTCCGGTTTTTTTCTTTATTTTCCCAAAATATACGGCATGCCTGATTCTGATATCCCAGTCGGTTATACAGCCCGGTCATGGCATCCCGCATGGATATCTCTTCCAGTCCTCTGTTAATACATTCCAGACGCTTATTCCGGTAAAAATTCTCCATGCTCGTCATAATCGTACTCAGCATTTTATCCAAATACCGTTTTTCCATCAGACAGGCCGAATTAATAATTACAATATATCCAACCGTATACTGGCTGAAATGAAAAGGCAGAAACAGATATTCCCTGCCTCCTTCGTTCGATTCAAAGGCGGAAAACAGCCCTTTTCTGTTCTTCGTTTCTATTCTGATTTTTCCGTCCGCCGGGTCGATAAAAACTTTCTGCATCCTGTCCGGATAACCGTTCACATGAAAACTTCCGTTCCCGGAAAGTCTTGCAATGTCTTCCAGACAATCGCCTGTCGCCTCGTGAAAGTCGTCCATCTTTTCATCCATCATCAGATACATATCCTCATACTGCAAAGACGGAATGCCCGTCAAAATCTTCTCGTATATCTGATGCAGGGTTTTACAGTACAAGAGTTCGTATTCCAGCATTTTGATTTCTTCTTCAAAGTCAGACTGGGCCGCTTCTTTCAGAATTTCTTTCCGGACATAATCGGTCAGGTCCGCCCTGCCCGCCGTCCGGCATCCGCAGCTGTCCCAGAAAACGCCTTCTGTTTCCGTATAACAACAGGCTTCCGCCGCCTTACAAACGCCCACCGCAATTTCGTCGTTCGCACAGATAACGGCTTCCGGCAGTTCTCTGTGAACTCCATATAATTTCAGAAATCCCCGGTAACCGCTTCTGATTTCAAAACTTTCACAATAGAACATATCCTCTTCGCACGGTACATTCTGTTCCTTCAGGTAATCGATAACCGCCTGCATCCGCTGACCGTTTTCATAATTATCTTTCGGACCCATGATAAACCAGAATTTTCTGCACCCATGTATATGAAACACATGCTCCATCATAAGGCGCATTGCCGCATAATTATCGATTCCGACATAGTAAAACCCTTCGATTTTGTTCGCAAGAGAAATGACCGGTTTTCCGGACTGCCTTGCCGCGTTTACAATATATCCCAGGCTGCCGCGCCGCAGCCGTAATGTTCCCGCTGATGAATGCTGTTCACATCCAGAATGATTCCGTCAAACTCCGACAAATCGGGCAGCTGATATATATTGTATTCTCCTACATTATAATTCAGATCCAGTGTCCATACCCCGGCGCTTCGGAAAATATAGAGATTGATTTCTTCTTCCATTTCCCGCATCTTTTTCAGGAACCAGGCGGCCCGCGTGCTTGCAAAAGCGCGCTTGCCGGCCTCCATAATCATAGCAATCCTTTTCATTCTTTCGTAACCTTCCCCATTCCGCGCGTCTGTGCCGTCCGGCATTTCCTGTCATTCCGTTCCCGGCATTGTCCTGCATCCGGCTTTGCTCTGCGACCGGCATTTCTCTGCATCCGCCGAATCTGCGCCGGCCTCCACACCGCTTTCGTCAGACAAATTCTTCCCTCATCGGTGCGAAAATATCGACCAGAACCCCTTCTTCCAGACAGATGCACCCGTGTTCCACACCATCTTTTTTCAACAGACTGTCTCCGGCACACACGATTTTTTTCTCGTCCCCAATCGTAAATTCAAATTTTCCGGACACGATATAAGTAATCTGCGTATGCGGATGATGATGCAAAGCGCCCACCGCTCCTTTTTCAAAATGATTTTCCACGCACATCACCTCGTCGGTATAGCTTAAAATCTTTCTCCTGACACCCTCTCCGCACACTTCAAACTCGATGTCCTCATTAAAATTCCATACATTGTTTTTCGTTGTTTTCATTTTGTTCTTCTCCTTTCAAAATCGTTTATTATTAGGTAATTGCGAAACGCATGATTCCAAGATAGCAGTTGTGCGAAACAGACAAATCGCAAGCAGGGTGCTATGTCGCCGCCGGTGTTTAGACGCCGTATTTTGGCGTCTTATGCACCGCTGCGAGCGACAGTGCAGCGAAAGCGTGCCCTGCGCTGATTGTCTGTTTTGTACAACGGGAACCTTCGAAAACAGAGTTTCGCAATTACCTATCGTTTATTATAATTATGCGGGATGCTTCGCCGTATATCTTGTCATCAGCAGAATGGCAATCATATCCACGACAAGCACCACCGCGATAGAACTCATTCCATAGAAAATGCCCGCCTTCTCTGCAATCTTACCGATAATCGTCGGCATCAGAATAGAACCGAGACTGGCCGAGGTCAGAATAAAGCTCCATGCCATTTTGTAACGCTGAATCAAAATCCCCGTAAAAGATACCGTCGTCGGGTAAATGCCCGCCATGCTGTACCCAAATCCCATGATGCCGAACAAAATCAGCCCGGTGCTCCTGCTCACAATAAGTATAAAGAAAAAGACCAGCAGACCCACGCCCATTACGGGCAGAATCTTTTCTTTCTTCACTTTCGTGGACAACCACGCCGCGGTCAGCCGTCCAAGCAATATCATAATCCATAAAACGCTGGCCGTAATCTGGGAAAGCGTCGGATTTAAAAGACCCGTATCTTTAAAATAGGTAATCATCCAGCCGATGACACCCTGCTCCGCACACAGATAAAAGAACAACACCGCAATGCTCATATAAAAAAGCGGTTCTTTAAAAAAACCAAAATTTCTTTCTTTTCTGCCGGCGCTTTGTCTTGGCTGTTCCTCTGTCGGCATCATCAGATACAGGCAAAAACTTAAAACACCCATCGCGAGCATAAAATAGCAGGCATAAATCCAGTTTCCGCTCTCATTCATCGTCAACAGCGTCAGTAAAATCGGAAACACAAATGCGCCTATGGAAAACATGGCATGCAGGCCGTTGATAATCCACGCCTTTCCGGGCGCCAGACTGTTAATGGAGGCGTTGCAGAAATTGCTGGTAGCGCCCCTTGCCAGTCCCGTCATAAAAAACGCCAGCGCAATCATGACCGGACTTTTGCCGAACAGAATCATCAGATATGCGATTGCAAAAAAGGAATTGAACAACAGAATGCTCTTTTTCCTTCCAATCAAAGCCGGCAATGCGCCCGCCGCGAAACTGGAAAACAGATTCCCGACGGAATGCAGACTTACAATCATACCGCAAAAAGCATAAGCCAGTCCGTTTGCGTCCCGGATAAACGGAAGCAGCGAGCCGATTGACAACGCCAGCATACCGTTAATGACAAATACCGCATAATTCAAACAGAATTGTTTGTTTTTCTCCCGATTTCCAAATATATCCACTTTTTTATTCAACCTTTTATCCTCACTTTTTCTATTCTTTACTGCCTTCCGCTATGATGCGGTCGATAATTTCCATCTCGTCACCGCAATATTTTTCATAAACGCCCTGTACCTCCGTCTGAAAACGTTTTTTCTCTTCCGCAGATAATTCGATGACTTTCGCGCCTCGCAGAATAGCAGTGTGCTTCGAGGCATTCTCCCGCTCCTTCCACAGCTCCCTTTCATACAGAGCGGATTCTCTGGCACATTCCAGAATGATGTTCCGGTCTTCCTCCGACAGTTTTTCCCATGTCTTTCCTGAGCATATCTGCATTTCCGGAACCCGCGTGTGTTCATCTACGGTGAAGTATTTCGCCACCTCGTCATGATTCATCGATTCATAAGAGGGCCAGTTATTTTCCGCCCCGTCCACAATGCCTCGCTCAATGCCGGCATAAACGTCCGCATAGTCAAGTTTTACGGCGTTTGCCCCCAGAGCTTCCACCATATCCGCCATCATATCGGATTCCTGTACGCGAATCCGCATTCCCTCGATATCCTCCAGACAGGTAATGGGCCTGTCTGCGGTATAGAAATTCCGTGCGCCCGCATCATACCAGGACAGGCCGACCAATCCGTATTCATCCGCAAGGGACAGGAAACTGACGCCGATTTCGCCGTCCAGCACCCGCCACATATGTTCCGAATCCGTATAAAGATAGGGCATCTGGAGCACGTTCATTTCCGGAATATATTCTGCAAGCTGTGACAGTGAAACTCTGGCAAAATCAACGCCGCCGAACTTCATCTGCCGGATGATTTCACCTTCCGCCCCTTTTACGCCTTCCGCATAGACGAGAATCCGAATCCGGCCTTCCGTCCGTTCTTCCACCATCTCGGCAAACTTTATGGCGCCCAGTGTCGTCGGATAATCCTGCGCCTGATTTTCGGCATAGGAAAAAACATACTCCGGGACGGTTTCATTCTGCTGTCCGGCGGGCTGCAGAATTATCACCAACGCTGCCAGCAATACGGCCGGTGCGAACATTATCCGTTTTTGTTTTTTCTTCCTTCCGCTACCATTTTGTTCCATCCGCATCCACGTCTTTCCTATTCCTCTTCAGCCGACTGTTTCTTTTTTTTCTGCAATGCCATCCCCCGGTAATCGCTTGGCGTCACGCCGGTAATCCGCTTAAATACTTTTGCAAAATAGTTGGCGTCACGGTAACCGACTTCCGAACTGATATCCTTGATATTCCGCATTGCATCTTCCAACATCTGTTTCGCCTTTTCGATACGCAGCTCATTCAAATAAACAATAAAACTTCTGTTAAAAAATTTTTTGAAAATTTTGCAGAAATAGGCGTCCGAATAGCGCATCGCTCCCGCTACATCCTGCAGGGACAGGTCTTCTTTGTAATGACCCGCAATATAGCGGCGGATTTCTTCCGCAACCACGTTCATTCGGACATCTTCCGAATGGGCTCCGTCCAGTATCTCTCTTTTCTCTTCTTCCACCACCTGTCTGGAACTTCTCCTTCGTTCGCCCTCGTCCGAAATTCGAAAAGCCTCTTCCAGTACGACTGTCAGCTCTTCGTCGCTGCCCGGCTTTAACAGATATTCCAATGCCTTTACGGAAATCGCCTTCTTGGCATAATTAAATTCGTCAAAAGCCGTCAGGAAAATAATACTGCACTCCCGGTTCATGCCGCGGATGCGCTCCGCCGCGTCCAGACCGTTCATGCCCGGCATCTCGATATCAATTAATACAATATCGCACTTTTCCCGTTCAAAAATTTCAATCGCTTCTCTGCCGTTCTCGGCCTGAAACACTTTCGTCTGCCCCGGAAAAAATTCCTGTATCTTTTTGGAAATGACTTTTCTTTCTATCGGTTCATCGTCGGCAATCAATATACGATACATAACATCTGTGTCCTCCCTGCTGTTTCCCGCATCCGTCGCTGTTCTTCCCGAACAGGTTTCTATATTTCCAGATAGGGAATGATAATCCGCACGATTGTTCCCACGTTCTTTTTACTGTAAATGTCCATTTGACCGTTTTCATACATCGCGTAAATTCTTCGGTAAATATTCCCGATTCCGATACCGCGCCGTTTATCGTCTTTCGCATGCAGACGCGCTTTCAACTGCGCAAGCTCCGCTTCTGTCATGCCGACGCCCGTATCCATCACCGTAATATAAAGCCGTTCCGCTTCTTTCCAGACGCGAATCAACACTCTGCCGCCCTCTTCTTTTGAAGAAAGGCCATGAATGACCGCATTTTCCACAAGCGGCTGAAACGTAAAAGCCGGGACAACAGCCCGCTTTCTGTCGGCCGGACAGTCAATGGAAAAACGAATCCGGCTGCCGAAACGCATCTGCTGCAGGTAAATATAATCCTGAACAACCGTCAGCTCCCAGTCAAGTATGACTTCCCTTTCCGATGTTTTCAGGTTATAACGGAACAGGGAACTCAACGACATAATCATTTTTTCTGTCGTTTCCGCCGATTCCAGATTCGCCATGCCGCCGATTACATTCAGCGTGTTGAACAGAAAATGCGGATTGATTTGGCTTTTCAAAAGGTCCAGCTGCATTGCTTCCAGCTGTTTCTCCATCTCCAGACGTTCCAGCTCTTCTTTATGAAGCAAATCCAGTGTTTTTCTTTTCTCTTCCAGAATCAGAATATACTCCCGCGTGGCATATTTCATCTTATTAAACGCCCCCGCCAGTTCTCCGATTTCATCTTTGTTCTCCACTTCCACGTCTTCCACATGGAAATCATTGGCCGCAATCCGTTTGGAGGCTTTCACGAGCTGTAATACCGGCAAAACAATATCCCTGTTCAGGATTTCCACCAGCTTCAGCATGATGCCGAACAACAAAAGCCCCACGAGAATAATGACAAAAGGAACACGCATAATATTTGGAATCCTTATCTGATACAGAATATTTCCGGCATCCAGCGTCTCAATCAGAAGATTTTTGGCATATTGCTGTAAGTATTCCTGCATCTCATACACTTCATACAACAGACCGATGTCTTCTCTTCCGCTCCTTCTCAGTTCCAATATCTCGTCCCGCGCTTCCTGATATACCTCGTAGCTGTTATAAATCGACCAGGTCTGGGCGTACCGTTCGTCGTCAATCAGGCGGTAATCAAAAGAAAGGCTGTCGATTGCCTTTTCCGTTCTTAACATGACTTCCGCCAGCTCTTCATCCGAAATCCCCGCATAGCCTCTCATATACTGCTCGAACGCTTTGCTTTCGGCCGCCAGCGCGTTGACCGCCTCTTCGCTCCTCGCGTTTTCCTCCAGGATTTCCCGAAAATCAAACAGCGAAAATTTCGCCACCCAAATATTGAAGATGACGGAAAGGAATATCATCAAAAATACCAGCCCCGTGAACAGGAGCAGTTTATTTTTTATTGCAAGTGACTGCCAAAACTGCCTGATTCCGCTTTTTAACCGCATCTGCCGCTAACAACCATTCCTTTCTGATTCAACGCAGGCGCAGCGCCGTAAAGATTTCCCCTACGGCTCTGCGCCTGTCATTATTTTTTCAAGTTTGCTTTGGATAGAACATATTCATAAAATTCCTGCTTCTGTCCGCCGAGCATCTTATCCGTCAGTATATATCCGTGCACCTTGTCGGAAAAAACGACAATCATATGCGCTTCTTTTACAACGTTTCCGATGCTGCTCCAGGGAATGTCGGAAGCGGCGTCCTGTGTCTTCACATGAAGCCCGCCGTCGTCAAAGGTAAGTTCCATTCCTTTTGGCAGCGCCGCAGCCTGTTTCCGGGATTGCCCGTATATGATAATCGGCTGGATGACCGGAAAAAGCAGGCATCCAAACAACATCAGCCCTCTGTAAAAATCCGACGCCGTACGGAAAAACCGATACACCAGCACAAACATGGCCACGGTAAACACGAGATTACAGACCCCCGCCGTCGAACGATAGGTGCGCCGCATGACGAGCCGCCAGAAATCTAACGCCGTCACTTCGTTTTTAAACTGATATTTCATATGCTCCAAATCCTTATTTAAACAAGTTCGGTACGAACATACTGATTTCCGGTATAAAGGTCAGCAGCAGCAATACGATAACCATGCACGCGTAGAAAGGAAGCGTCGCCTTTACAACCTTCTCCATCTTCACCTTGCCGACTGCGGAACCGATGAACAATACCGCGCCAACCGGAGGCGTCAGAAGACCGATACCACAGTTGAGTATCATCATAATGCCGAACTGTACCGGGTCGATGCCGATGGAAGTCGCAATCGGGAGCAGAATCGGCGTTGCAATCAGAATAATCGGCGCCATATCCATGATACATCCGAGCACGAGCAGAATCAGATTCAGCAGCAGCGCCAGAATAATCGGATTATCCGTCAGACCGATAATCGCTTTTGCCGCCAAATCCGGCACATGCAGCGTGGTCAGACAATAACCGAAAATACTGGAAGTGGATATCAGTATCAGTACGATGGACAATGTATCAACGCACTGGCCGAGCACTTTCCAGACGCCCTTCCATGTCAGCCCCTTATAGATAAATACGCTGACAATCAGACTGTAAATAACCGCAACCGCTGCGGATTCCGTTGCCGTAAACCATCCGCCTACGACACCGACTACAACGATAATGACCGCCGCCAGCGCCCAGAAAGAAACAAGGAACTGTTTACCAAGATTCTTCAGGCTGAACTTATCGCCCTTAGGGTATTTTCTTTTTTTGGAGATGATGTACGAGCCTGCCATCAGCGAAATCGCCAACAGCGCTCCCGGTACATATCCTGCCAGGAAAAGGCTTCCTACGGATACACCGCCTGCGGACATCGCATAAATAACCATGTTATGGCTTGGCGGAACAAGGAGTCCCTCACAGGATGAGGTAATCGTAACCGCCGTTGAGAAATCATCGTCATATCCCTGGTCTACCATCATCGGAATCAGAATACTTCCGAGAGACGCCGTATCTGCCGCCGCAGAACCGGAAATACCGCCGAAGAAATATGACGCAACGATATTTACCATCGCCATACCGCCGGTCATCCAGCCTACGCAGGCATTCGCCAGCGCAATCAGTTTTTCCGAAATACCGCCGGACCCCATCAGGCATCCCATCGTGATAAAGAACGGAACCGCCATCAAACTAAAGGAACTGATACCCTTTACCATCTGCTGACAGATTGTGGTAAGCGGTAATCCCTGCGATAACAGGCAGAACATCGATGACAACGCTACCGCATACGCAATGGGAAACCGGAGAAAAATCATAACAATAAAACTAACCAGTAAAATAAAAATCGCCATTCCTTCCGGACTCATGCTTTTTCTCCCTCCTTTACAAAAATTCCCTTAATGTGAGTGTAAAGCGCTTCGATTTCAAAAATTATCATTGCGAATCCCGCCAGTGGAATCGGGAAATACATCCAGAAACGAGACAAAAAGGGCATACTTACATAAGTTCCCCTTGAGCCAATCTGCTGTGCATATTTCCATCCTACGACTAACATGACAAAAGCAAGCACAAACACACATATATCCGCTAAAATATCCAAAAATTTCAACAGCCACTTTGGAAGATATCTGTCAAAGGCAGTCATTCTGATATGAGAGCCTTTCCGAATCGCCAGCGCCGCCGATAATACCGCCATATAAGACATACAGGTAAGAACAACTTCCTCGCTCCATGCCGGGTCCGGAACAAAAGGAACATACCGGCCGATAACGCTCATTGTCGTAATCAGAATATCAACAATCAGCAACAGCTTACAGATAAACAACACTACTTTGTCAGCCACATCATATATCGGCCTTATTTTGTCTATCTTTTCAAAAATACCAGGCATTGTAACCTCCTCATAATCCAATAAGACTGCCGCACCGGCGTACGCCACCAAATGCAGCAGTCCCATTCATATTTCATTATAATGTTTTAATACCCCATCTTACTGCATATCTACGATTTTCTGATAAAGCTCTTCCTGTCCTTTGATGTTGTCATCAATTACGGACTTACAAGCATCCTGCCACGGTGTAATGTCTGTTACTTCTACAACGTTTACGCCGTCAGCCTTTAACTGCTCAAGCACTTCATTCTCAGCCTGCTCGGAAATCTCACGGTTGAACTGGGAAGCTACCTTACCCGCTTCAACCAGGATGTTCTGCTGCTCTTCTGTCAGAGAATCCCATGCTTCATCGGTAATGATTACCTGAATCGCACCCAGTGTATGTCCGTCCAGAATCAGGTTCGGAGCAACTTCCGGGAAAGCGTTGGATTTGTAGTTTGCAATCGGCTGTTCTGCACCGTCAACAACACCTGTCTGCAATGCGGAATATAACTCACCGAAAGATACGACTGTCGGATTTGCGCCGAGGCCTTCAACAAGACCGTTCATAACAGGGTCGTTGGACACACGCAGTTTCATGCCTGCAAGGTCCTCCATGCCGCTGATTTCGTTTACTGTAAAGAAATGACGGAAACCTTCTTCACCGTAGAACAATCCTCTTACGCCGCTGCCGTTCTCATGAGGCTCAAGAAGGAACTCGCTCGCCAAATCAGATGTTGCGAAATTCCAGAAATGCTCTCTGCTCACGAATGTGTAAGGCAGGGAAAGAAGCATGGACTTCTCACCGCCGTAGCTTGTCAGCGCGAATGCGGAAATACGGGACATCTGAATTGTACCGCCGCCGCCTAACATCGTATCCAGAACATCGTTCTCGGAACCGAGCACACCGCTTGCCTGAACGTCAATGATAATGGAGCCGCCGGACATCTCTTCTACTGTCTCTTTGAACTTGGTAGCTGTCTGTCCAACGATGGTATCTAACGGATTAACTTCTGCATATACCAATGTAATCGCGTCTTCTGCAGGCGCCGTTGCCGTATCTGTGGCTGTATCAGCCGCGGTGTCCGTTGTTGCAGCCGCGTCTGTCGTTGCGGATGTATCCGCTGCAGCCGTATTCGATGTGGAAGCATTATCTTCCGCAGGCGTCTCCGGCTTCTGTAATCCACAGCCTGCTGCCGTAATCATCATGACTGTGCACAACAATGTTGCCAATAATTTTTTCTTCATTCTTTTTCTACCTCCCTTATGGTATGTTGATATACCTTCATTATATAGGAAATATTCCACAAAGAAAATCGTATATTTTTATCCTTTTTAGCATTTTTTTAACATGACGCCGGATTCTTTTATTCCGCAGTCAGAATGACGACCGTACGGGGCTCGATACGCAGATTGTTATTCTGCGTATTATTCATAAACTGCTCCGGACTCTGTCCATCGGCATATGGAACGGCAGTATTGACGCATACCTTCCATTTTTTCCCGCACGGCAGTTCCGGAAGCTGCATGTTAATGGGTTCCCAGTAGGCGTTCATCCCGTAAAAGATAACATCGTCTCTCGTATCCGCCTCATCCCTTCCGGCAAACATCACACCGATGAGTCTGCTGTTGTAATCCGTCCGGTTATTAAACGGATAACCGTTATGAATGCTGATTTCCGGAAGTCCGCAGGAGGCCGGTCCGGTCGATTTGCGCAGAACGGCATGTTCTTTTCTGAATGCTATCATATAGCGGAAGAAATCATGGATTTCCTGATATTCCTCCAGGCGGTTCCAGTCTAGCCAGGAAACGAGATTGTCCTGGCAATATGCGTTATTATTGCCGAACTGCGTATTGCAGAATTCATCCCCCGCATAAAACATGGCTGGACCTCTGCTGCACATCAACGTCGCAAAAGCGTTCTTCACCATGCGGCGGCGAAGCCCTTCGATTTCCGGATTGTCCGTTTCTCCTTCCACGCCGCAGTTCCAGCTGTTTCCGTTATTGTCGCCGTCCGTATTGTTCCATCCGTTCTTTTCATTGTGCTTCGTATTATAGGAATATAAATCGTACAGCGTAAAACCATCATGACAGGTCAGGAAATTAACGGACGCGTCTTCCCCTCTCGTGGCGCGGTCGTACATATCGCCGGAACCCGTAATCCTTGTAATTGCGGTTCCGGCAAGCCCCGCGTCGCCTTTCAGAAAACGCCGCATATCATCCCGGTATCTGCCGTTCCATTCGGACCATCGGCTGAAGGCCGGGAAATTTCCTACCTGATACAATCCGCTGGCATCCCATGCTTCCGCAATCAGCTTTACTTTTCCAAGAATCGCGTCACAGGCTATTTCATGTAAAATCGGCGGTTCCGCCATCGGCGCGCCGTTCCAGTCCCTGGACAGAATAGACGCCAAATCAAACCGGAAACCGTCTACCCGGTATTCCGTTACCCAGAAGCGCAGGCAGTCGATGATGAAACGCCTTGTTGTCGGATGATTGCAGTTCAGCACATTGCCGCACCCGCTGAAATTATAATATCCGCCGCCGGGCGTCAGGATATAATAAATATTATTGTCGATTCCTTTAAAAGAAAAGCTCGGCCCGTCTTCGTTCCCTTCCGCCGTATGGTTAAATACCACATCCAAAATGACTTCGATGCCGTTTTCCTTCAGTTCATAAATCAGCCGTTTGAGCTCCTCGCCCTCATGGTTATGCTCCACAACAGAGCTGTAACTCGTGTTCGGCGCAAAAAAGCAGACCGTATTGTAGCCCCAATAGTTATATAACTGCTCTCCGTCTACGACCCGGGCGCTCTCCATTTCATCAAATTCAAAAATCGGCATCAGCTCCACCGCATTGATACCGAGGTCTTTCAGATAAGGAATTTTCTGCCGCAGGCCTTCATAAGTTCCTCTCGCAGACACGCCGGAAGAAACGTCTTTCGTATATCCGCGCACATGCAGTTCGTAAATTACCAGGTCTTCCATCGGAAGTTCCAGCTGCCTGACGTTGCCCCAGTCAAAGTTGTTCTCTACGACTCTCGCATGATATACAAACCCCTCGTCGCTTTCCGGCCGGTCCCCCCATTCTTTCTGTCCGGTTACGGCCCGCGCGTAAGGGTCTAACAATACCGTATTTTTATTAAAAAGAAGACCTTTTTCCTTATCATAGGGGCCGTCCAGCTGAAAAGCGTATTCAAACTCTTCTATTTTTAAATCAAACACCAGCATGGAATAAGTATTTCCGATATGATAAGCTTCCGGAAATTTCAGCCTCGCGTAAGGTTCCTTCTCACGCGGCCGGAACAGCAATAACGTACAGCTCGTCGCTCCGGATGAATGAATCGTAAAGCTGACGCCGTTTGGAGCCGCTGCCGCGCCATTCCTGTTATAAAATCCCGGACGCACCTTAAATCCGTCAATGATGTCAAGCGGCTGCAGTTTCACGCCCCGCTGCGGTCCTTTTTTCTCCATATTCACTTTTTTTCTCCCTCCAAAAAATATCATTCTGTTAATCAAGCCTTTCTGTTCAGTCCGAATGTCGGTCGATTTTATCGCGAATATCCTGCATCTGATAGTCCAATATTTCTATGGAATCCGCACAGACTTTGAGCTGCTTCACAATTTCTTCCGCGTTATCCACGCTTTTTTTATATTTCAGTTTATGCTCCAGACTGGCCCAGAAATCCATCGCAATTGTGCGAAACTGCACTTCCGCTTTCATATATTTTTTCTCATTGGATAAAAAAATCGGAATACTGATAATCAGATGAAGGCTCCGATAACCGTTGGATTTCGGATTCTTAATGTAATCTTTTTCTTTTAATAAAATGATATCATCCTGCCCAATCAAAAGCTTTGCCAGCCGGTAAATGTCGTCCGGGAAAGAACAGATTACCCGGATTCCCGCCACATCCGCCAGTTTCTCTTCTATATTTTCAAGTGTGACCGGATATCCTTTCCGGCTTAATTTCTCATAAATGCTCTCCGATGTTTTCAGCCTGCTTTTAATGGATTCGAACGGGTTTCTTTTATACTGCCGTGAAAAAGCCTCGTTCAATACCTTCAATTTCGTTTCCACTTCCATAATCGCGCACCGATACTGCATCATCAGCGTATGAAAGGCTTCCGCCTCCTGTAACTGCTCGGCCTGCATCTGTATAATCCGCGACTGCTTCCTGAGCGCCTCCGTCTGCCGCTCCACTTCCCGTTCAAGCTGGTTCTTACAGGCGAACAGCTCTACCGCGTTCTTAATCCTGTTTTTTACGATGGAAGCCTCAAAAGGCTTATGAATAAAATCCGAAACTCCCATGTCGAAACACTTATTCTCGATATCAACGGCATTTTCGCTGCTGATAATCAGCACCGGAAGCTTTTGCAGCCATCCGTTCTTTCGGCTTTCTTCGATAACCTCGAACCCGTCCTTCTTCGGCATCTGCAAATCCAGCAGCAGCGCCGCCGTTTCTTCCCGGTGTTCCCGCAGCATGCACAGCGCCTCTTCACCGTCTCCTGCCGTATCCACAATATAGTCGTCTTCAAGTATTGCCCGCAGCAGTTCGCGGTTCACTTCCGCATCGTCCACGACCAGTATCCTGCCCCGCATAAGAATCCCCCATTTTCTCCTTTGTACGATGATAAAGCTATTTTACCACAAACTTGCGCCAGATACTATGCTTTTATTCTTTCTCTTTTTTCCGGATGAACATCAGCCCGAAAACGCCCACACCGCAATTACTGGATATCGTTGCGGAAGCTTTCTGTAAAATGAGTCTGTCAAATTTTACATATTTTTCCACTTCTTCCTTAATTTCGTTCAGCTGCCGGACGCTGCAGCCCGCGTAAGTCAGAAAAGCGATATGCGTATCTATCTGCTGAGCGTGATGCAGAAGTTTTCTGACATAGCCTCGCCTTGCACGCTGCATATTTCCCGCTTCCATGCGCCAGAGCCCAAGTTTGTTCTGGTTCATATGCAGCACCGGATGCAGATTAAACGCGGCACAGAGTTTATGAACGGGGGCGCTGACTTTGCCGTTCCGGTACAGAGCCGCCGTATTCTGCACGAAGAAATTAGAACATACATTTTCTCTGAACTGTTCCAGCGCCTGACAGATTTCCGACACGCTCTTTCCCGCCTCCGCAAGCGAGGCCGCGTATAACACCATAAGCCCGTGTCCGCTGCTGATATGATTGGAGTCCACAACGGTCACATTATCGAAACTCCTGCTCGCCTGTGCTGCATTGGGGTAAGCGCCGCTCAGCGCAGCTGTGGCGGTAATGTGAATTACCTGTTCCGCCCTTTGCAGCTCATCCGCGAAAAAGTATTCGTATGCCGAAGGCTCCGCCGTCGAAGAATGCGCATAATTTCCCTCCTGCTGCAAATAGGCCAGCAAGCCGTCGGAGGAAACTTCAAACAGGTCGCAGAAACGCCCTTCTTTCGTATGAACATAACAATACATCAGGCGAATCTGATACTTCTCAAGCAAATCTTTCGGCAAATCACAGATACAATCCGCCGTAACGGCAATCTTTCGTTTCCTGACGCCGGTAACCTGGTTGACCCTGCCTTCCTGCTGCATCCCGCCGCCTTCCTCATCCTCCGTATATTCAATCAGTCCCGTCGGCAGATATTTCAGCAGACTCGCTTCCAACAGCGCGGAATTAATCGGTTTGGCCAGATAACCGTCGAATCCCATATCCCGATAGACCTGTTCCGCATTCGTCATGACGTTGGCCGTCAAAGCAATAACGGGCGTTTTCTGGCAATAACCCTTGCTTTGCGCTCGCACGGCTTTCATGGTTTCCTCACCGTCCATATCCGGCATCATATGGTCCATCAGAATCACATGATAAGAGTTTTCCGCCGTCTTTTTCAGGCATTCTTTTCCGCTTTCCGCCGTTTCTACCTGTATTTTCGTGCCCCGCAGCAGCTTGACCGCAACCATGCGGTTCATATCGTTATCATCCACCACAAGCACTCTGGCATCCGGCGCCGTAAAGCTCTGTCTGTATCTGACGCGCCGGTTTAACTGTTTTTTCGCCGCGAAGTTCATGACGCCGATTGGCCTTACATTCACGATTTTCTGTTTCACTTCGATTGTGAATACAGAGCCTTTATGATAAACGCTGTCAACGGAAATCTTTCCGCCCATCATCTCAATCAGCTGCTTTGAAATATTCAGTCCGAGACCGGTTCCCTCGATATTCCGGTTGTCCCGTTCATCCATTCTTCTGAAAGAACCGAACAGATTATCGAGGTTTTCTTTCCGGATACCCATTCCCGTATCTTCCACGGATACGCGCAGAAGAATTTCATCGGCAGCAACACGCTCTCCTTTGGCTGTCAACGTAACGGTTCCTTTATTCGTATATTTGACCGCATTGGTCAATATATTCGTAATAACCTGTTTGAGCCGCACTTCATCACCGAACAGCATCGACGGAATTTCCGGGTCGATATCCACTTTAAATTCCAGTTCTTTCTGATGCGCCCGAATCCAGATGAGATTGACCAAATCGCTGAACATGGAACTGATTTCATATTGGGCGGGCACGATTTCCATCTTACCCGATTCCAACTTGGACAAATCCAGAATATCATTGATAATCGTCAGAAGCATCTTGCTCGCATTCTGGATATTTATCGCGTTTTCGGCAATTTCTTCGGAGATATCTTCCCTTAAAATCATCTCGTTCAATCCGATAATGGTATTTATCGGCGTCCGGATTTCATGACTCATATTCGCAAAAAAGGCATCTTTGGAATGCGCAATTTTTTCGACTTCTTCTTTCTGCTCCTGTGCAAGCTGTCTCTCCCTGTCATACGTCATCATCTGTAATTTCAGCAGCACGCCGATAATGCAGCTCACCAGAATAATCGTTATATAGGAATCGGTAAAACTGTAAAAACGGCTTGCCGGCGCCGGCACAATCTCCGGAAACCGATATGCGATAAAATAAGTCACGAGAAAAGACGCCACGGAAAGAAAAAACGCAATCAGAAAATCCTTTCCCGTAAACATCAGAAAAATAAAAACCAGCTCCAGTACAAGCCAGACCGGCGTACCGCTGTCCATCCCGCTGCTCATGATAAATATCGTCGGAAACAGCACGAGATTGGACACGATAATCAGAAGCCAGGAAGCTTCTTTTATCTTCCTGTATGATACCGCAAGAAAAAGCGCCAGACCGGATATGGCGCACATCAGCGAAAGCGCCAGCAGCACGGCAGGCGGCGCGCCGAACATGACGCGTCCCATTCCGATAACGGATGCCGCAAAGGCGAGCAGCAGAACGAGCCTGACGATTCGCTCCTGCAGCTCCAGTCTGTTGTCCAGCGCCGACTTCAAAAATTTATGGATTCGTTTGAACATAAGCTATCCCGCCCTTTCCGCCTGTTACCGTATGCTTTCCCCGCTCTTTTCCCACGCCTCCAGGGCTTCTGCCGCGCCGGGAAAATCGAACTCTTCCGTTTTTTCCCGAACCGCTTCCGCAAGCCCGGAAAATGTTGTATCTCCGCATCTGCTGTTTCCAATCTGCTCCAAAAGCTCTGCAAGTCCCTCGCTCTCGAAACTGTCCAGTTTTTCCCGCAGCAGCCCAATCCGTTCTTTTAACGTCTGCATCGAGATTTCTTCTGTCTCATGCACCGTCTCTTCCTGCCTGATAAACGCATTATCGCCAAGAACGCGCAGAAGAAAAGCGTATTTATCCATCATTTCTTCGTGATGCGTTTCAATGTATTCGACGCGCCCTTCTTTTCCGGCCATTTCCAGATGCAGCGCCAGCTCCGACAATTCATTCGCGCCGATTCCTCTTGCGTTTCCTTTCAATGCGTGAACGGTAATGACATAATCATTCCAATCCCGCTCCTTAAAAAGCTGTTCCAGCTGACGGCTTCTTTTGCATCCTTCCTGATAAAAAATGCCGAGAATCTCCCGAAAGCCTTCTTTGTCGCCGCAATAGGCGATTCCCTGCCCGATATTGATGCCGGCGCCGCTCAGGTCATTTAAAGCATCTTCTTCTGTCTTTTCCGCCTGCTCCGCCGATGCGGCCAAAGCAACTTCCGTATCCGCCGGCGCCATACTCTTTTCCGGATTATCGGATGTCATCTCCCGTATGTCCTCCTCTTCCAAATCAATTTGTTTCTGTACCGGAATATAACGGCGCAGCATTCGTTCCAAAACGCTCAATTCTATCGGTTTGGCAATAAAATCGTTAAACCCTTCCTGCATAAACATTTCCCGTGCGCCGCCGATGGCGTTTGCCGTAAAAGCAATGACATGCAGCGACTGGAAATAAGCGCCCGGCTTCTTTCTGATTCTGTGAAGCGTTTCCACACCGTCCATTTCCGGCATCATGTGGTCCAGAAATACACAGTCATAATCCATCGTGTCCAGTTTATGCAGCGCTTCCTGACCGCTTGCGGCCACTTCCACCCTGATTTGATAAGGAAGCAGAAGCCTCGCCATGACTTTCAGATTCATGGCGTTGTCGTCCACCACAAGCATTTTGGCTTCCGGCGCAATAAAACGGCGTCGCAGTTCGCCCCGCGCCTCTTCCCCCCGAAGCATTTTCTGCCCGTTAAATACCGCCGCAATAGACAATACGGTAAAAGGCTTGTAAATGCGGAGCAACCCGTTTCCCACCTGTTTTTCCTGCCCATAATCCAACACCAGAACAACCGCCAGTTCTCTGGCAAGATTTTCAAAAAAGGCTTTATCCTCACAATATTCTTCAAAACTGATAAAAACATGAGAATAATTTTCATGTTCGATGCGCCTTTTCAATTCCGGAAGATTCCTGCATATCCGAAACATAATGCCGAATTGTTCCGCCATATGGCGAATCGACTTTTCATACCCTTCCCGCACGACGGAAAAATTGTATTTATCCATGTTAATATAGCAGGCGGCGAACAGGTTCCCTTTATTTCTGACAGAAACAATCGGCGTTTCATCCAACACCTTCTGCGGAATCGTGAACAAAAATTCAGTGCCGACGCCCGGTTCGCTTTCTACCGTAATAAAGCCGCCCATGCGCTGCACAAGCGCCTGCGCAATGGAAAGTCCGAGTCCGGCGCCGCCTTCTTCCCTGCTGCGTTTCGCATCGAGCTGTCCGTAACTCGTAAAAACCCTCTCGATTTCGCTCTGGCTCATACCGATGCCGGAATCCCGGATGCTGACCATCAGGTTGATGCCGTATTCCTCTTTTCTGGACTTGATTCGAAGTACGATACCGCCCTCTTTCGTAAACTTCATCGCGTTTTCCAACAGATTCATCACGATGCGCCGTAGTTTCTGTTCATCCCCCACGAGGTTGCCCGGCAGATTTGCGTCGCAGTCAACGATAAACTCCAGCTTTCTTCCGTTTTCAAAAGTCAGCGCCATATTGATAATGTCCGTAATCGTAGACGTAATATTGTAGCTTTCCTCGACCAGCTCCATCTTGCCGCTCTCCAGCTCCGAAAAGTCCAGAATATTTCTGACCGTCGCAAGAAGATTTCGGCCCGCAGTCTGGATATCGACAATATCCCTTCTCACACCCGCCGGCAGTTCCTCCTGCAAAAGCGCTTCGCTCATACCGCATACCGCATTGACTGGCGTGCGGATTTCGTGAGAAATATTGACCATGAAATCGTCCTTGCTCTTTTCCACGATTTCCAGTTCACGAATATTTTCCATCAGCTTTTCGCTCGTCTCTTCCCGGATGCGTATGATAATCCAGACGACCAGCGAAATGACATATGCCGATATAATATGCAAAACCAGCCTGAGGACATCGTTTGGGGAATGAATCTGAAAACTGTGCAGAAAAAGAAGATGATAAAGACATATGAGCGTTGTAAAAAAGACTCCGATATAAATAATTTCCGAAATGCAGAAAATGCTGAGCAGTACAATCAATGCCATCATCGTCGAAAGCATGGAAGTAAAAGAGCTGGAATAAGCGACATAGATAAAAAAATTAATCCAGCACATCAGGGCAATAAATTTCGCCCGGAAAACAGAATCCCGGTATTCTTTCCAGGAAACGGCCCACCCGGCAACGACCGAAAGGATTATCAGTTCTTTTGCCAGAATGCCCCATTCCAGCAAAACCGCCGACACGGACATTGCAAGGGAAAAAACGGTAAAAATAATGAGCACGGTCCGCTCCAGTTTTTTTTGCATTTTATCTTTTTCAAATTGCTTCTCTTCCAAAATTCTATCCCGTTCCTTTCCCTTATGCGATTCCAAGAACTTCCCTGAGCTTTGGCAGCATTTCCATAAAAATGTCGATAATGGACGGGTCGAACTGAGTTCCCCTTCCCTCCGACATAATCTCCATAATTTTTTCGATGGGACGAACCGGCGGTTTGTAGCATCGTTCTTCGTACAACGCGTCGAATACATCCGCCACCGCCATAATACGCGCCGCCAGCGGAATATTATCTCCGGCAAGCCCGACGGGATATCCTGTCCCGTCCCATCTTTCATGATGGTACAGCGCGATATCTTCCACGATTTTCACATAATGCTCATCCTCCACGTCTCCGATAATCGTCTTGATAATCGTGCGGCTGTGCGTCGTATGCAGTTTCATCGTATCAAACTCTTCCGGCGTCAGCTTCCCCGGTTTTTGCAAAATGGAATCCGGCACTTTGATTTTGCCCACATCGTGAAGCGGCGCCGCTTTGCAAAGGTCTTCTATGTATTCCGGCGTCAGTTCTTCTTCGTAAATCCCTTTTTCGAGTAATTCACCGGCAATCATCCGAACGTACATCTGCGTATTCTTCACATGTTTTCCCGTACTGCCGTCCCTGCTCTCTATCAGATTGGCCATGCCGACGATGACAGAATCCTGAATCATGCTGATGCGTCTCGAATTTTCCATCAGTTTTTCGGCCTGCTCTTTTACCATGTTTTCCAGATTATTCCGGTATTTATCCAGCTCGATGGTCTTTCCGACACGGCTCAGTAAAATATCCGGTACAAAAGGCTTTGCCACAAAATCCATCGCGCCAACCTGAAAACAACGGATTTCCGTTTCGGCCAGATTATCCGCCGTCAGAAAAATCACGGGAATCGCAGCCGTCTCCTCTCTCTTCCGAAGTTCTTCCATGACCGCAAATCCATCCATGTCAGGCATATTGATATCGAGCAGAATCAGGTCGGGGCGGTTGTGCTCCAGATATTTCAAAGCAGCCACGCCGGAATTGGACGCCGCAATGCGATACTGTGGCAGCAAAATTTTCTGCGCAAGAGCCAGATTGGTCTTGTCATCATCCACGACCAGAATAATACTTTTCATGTGGTAACTCCCTTCTTTTACACCATCGATTTCCATGTTATAATTTTAACCTTTTATGGAAAAGGATTCCACCGTTTTTGCAAAATTTTCCAAAGAAAATTTTCTATATAAAGTACTTGCAAAAACTCCAAAATACCGTATGATGGAATAAAGCGGATTTTTATTATTCTAAAGAAAGAAGAGAGGATAATCAAATGGCAATGAAAAAAGGAAAAGCCGCTCTTATGCGGGCTGTTTCGGAATTAAAAAACACTGACTACTCCAGAGAACCGGAATTAAACTCAATTTACCAGAGATTGTCTCATGGAAGAAAACAATTTTCAGAAATTTTCGAAAAGAATATTAAGGCGGTCATGCAAATCAGCTCACTCGATTTAACAATGCAGCATCAGACCGACAAAATCATTGAAATCGCCAACAAAGTTACAAAAGCCACCGAAACGATTTTCGGCGCGGCGGCAGGACATGCGAGCAATCAGCATGAAGAACTGACAAATACCATTATCAGAGTATCAGAAGATACCGATGCGGTCTATCGCAAAATAGATGCAGGACAAAATGAACTGACCTCCATCCGGGAACTGTCCGAACAGACAATTTCCATTTCCCGGCAGATGCAGGCCGATATGGACGAACTGATTAATATCATTAACCAAATCAGCAATGTCATCTCCGGCATCGACTCCATTTCCATGCAGACGAACCTGCTTGCCCTGAACGCTTCCGTTGAAGCGGCAAGAGCCGGTGAGGCGGGCAAAGGTTTCTCCGTAGTCGCAAACGAAATCCGGGCGCTTGCGGAAGATACGCAGAAAATGACAAGGAACATGGGTTCTTTCGTTGACAATATGAAAAACGCTTCCAGACAAAGCATTAACAGTTCTACGAGCACGATTGAATCTTTGGCATCCATGGCGGAAAAAATCAGCAATGTATGGGAGCTGAACAGCGACAGCCAGCGTTACATATCTGGTGTTAATGAATCCATCAGCTCTATCGCCGCTGTCAGCGAGGAAATCAGCAGTTCCATGACCGAAATGGAAAACCAGTTAAAAGACTGTACGGATTTCATGCGGCAGGTCGGCCAGGACTTACAGCAGGCAACCGAACCCGTTGTCGATATCGAGAAAATACTGGATACTACCGCAAAGCAGATGGGCGACATGACCAAAGACGCCTTCTTCCATCTGGAAAACGAAGAGTTTGCCGGATATATGCAGAATGCGATATCTTCCCACCACACATGGCTTGACAACCTGAAAAAAATGGTCAACACCAAAGAACTCATTCCGCTTCAGCTGGATTCCTCCAAATGCGGTTTCGGCCATTTCTATTATGCAATGACGCCGGATATTCCGGGCGTTCTGCCGATTTGGGAAGGTCTTGGCGCGAAACACAGAAAATTCCATACTTACGGTATCGCCGTAATCAATGCACTGAACAAGGGCGACTACTCGGAAGCGGACCGGTTATATTGGGAAGCGGAAAATTATTCGAGAGAATTGCTCTCCGATATGGAAAGAATTGTACAATTATCAATCGAAAAATCGAATGACAAATCAAATGATAAATAGAAACGTGCGCCCCCGGGCGCACGCTTGCGTAAATTCTTGGAACGCAGGCGGCTGAGCCTGCGTTTTTTATTGCGGAATCCGCAGCACCTGGCCTACATTCAGCATATCGCCCGTAAGCCCGTTCAGTTTTTTGATGGCATCCACCGTCGTGCCATAGCGTTGGCCGAGCAGCCATAATGTATCGCCGGGCCGGACCGTATATTCAAAATACGCGCCCTGCTGCCCTGCCGGTATCATTAAGACCTGACCGATGCTGAGCATATCGCCTGTCAGATGATTCAGTCTTTTTATCTCCGCCACCGTTGTGCCATATCTCTGGGCAAGCAGCCACAGCGTATCGCCGGAACGCACAGTATATTCGATGACGTTTCCATCCGTTCCCGGTCCCGGCTGCGGCACATTATCTTCTATTCCCCGATACGCCTCATAAAGAGCCCTCCATGTTCCCGGACCGACAATGCCGTCCGGCACAAGGTCTTTTGACTGTTGAAAAGCAATGACCGCCTGTCTTGTCGCCTCCCCGAAAATACCATCCTGCGCGATACTCGGAATACCCGGATAAAATTCCGAAATCATATCCAGCAGATATTGCAGCGTAATGACATCCGTTCCTCTGGACCCCTGACGCAGCACCGAAGAAGGCGGCACGGTTCCGATGCCGAGACTGGTTCCCTCGCTGTCCAGCTCCGCCAGCCTTGTTACCGCGGCATATAACTTGGAAATCTTATACCAGGTGGCCTTCCCCACAATTCCGTCCGCTGCCAGACTGAAAACACTCTGGAATTTGGTAACCGCCGCTTTCGTGCTGTTTCCGAACGTACCCGCCTCGTCCGTAATCAAAGGAATTGCAGGATAATTTCTCCGGATTCTGTTCAGATAGGTCTGAATCGTCTGCACATCAAGCCCCGTACTTCCGACCCGGAGCGGCGTCCCCGGATAAGAGGAAGGCACATTGGCGATAATATCTGTCTCCACGATTTCTACGTCATCCGGATAATAGGTACGAAGAATCTGGAGCGGTGTACGTCCCTGCTGCGCCAGCGTTACCGTTCCCCATTGGGACAGACCGGAACAGGTTGTTGTTGTGCCATTACAGAAGGAGGTAAAATACGGTGCAATCTGCCCCCGTCTGCGGACATACTCGTTAAAAATTTCATCGACAATTCTGCTGATGGATTCGTAGATGGGCCTTCCGTAAACGAAAGCCTGGTCATACGCAGTACTGTTCGTGATATCAAAATTGTATCCCTGACTTTTGTACCATTCCGTAAATACCCGGTTCAGCGCAAATGTGATAATCGCATAAATATTTGCCCGCAGAGACGCTTCCGGCCAGGTCGGATAAATTTCGCTGCTCGCCACATTTTTTACATAGTCCGGGAAAGATACCTGCACATTCGAGGCAGGGGCGGACGGCCTGCCAAGATGCACCGTAATCGGATTGGGAATGACCACCTGACGCAGCACGCGGGGTTCCTCGACAGGCGCCTCCTGATAACGCATTTCCCGCATGGACGCCGCAGGTCTGCCTATCACGATTTCCGTCGCTCCCGCGCCTCTTTGCCCTTCCGAAAGCGGAACAAACGAAAGTGGCAAAAGAGCGGTTTCCCTGTCATAAATGGGGATTCCCGTAACATGAATCGAATGAAATCCCGCCGCCTGCGCAATCACGTCATAACCGATATACGGCATACCGCCATAATACGGGTCAAGGGATAATTCCCTTCCTACCGTCTCCAGAGAAACGAGCTGCGCTTCTCCGCTCTCATCCGTCGTCAGTTCATAAACATTCCGTCCCCTGTCGTCCAGAATCCTGATTCGCACTCCTTCAAGCGGAATCGCATCCTGCGCGGTTCTCGCATGAATCATCAGATAACCAATCGCCATAAATCATAACGCTCCTTTTTCTGCTCCATAAAAGTTCCTGCTCTATTATATGAACGAAAGCGGAAAACGGGAACCAAAAAATGCGCCAGGCTTCTCAGCCTGACGCACTTCGCAGAAGAATATTCTGTTCAAAAAATTCATTTCATAAACAAATTCATTTCATAAACAAATTTATTTCATAAACAAATTTATTTCATAAATTGATTCATTTCATGAATTCTACATGACCGTCTTCTATATGATAAATCGCACCGACAACTTTCACGCCGTCAGCCATATGTAAATTCTCCTTAATCTTCTGAATGCTGTTCTCCGCATTCAGGCAGCTCGCTTTGTAGCCGTCTGTCTCGTCTCCGATTGCTTCTTTGATTTCATCCGTAATCGTTTTAATGAAACCTTCCGCACCGCCGCCTATTGCAGCTCCTACCGCACCGCAGTTCGTGTGGCCGAGCACAACAACCAAATTAGAACCGAGGTGGTCTACCGCGTATTCAACGCTTCCAAGTTCAAAATCTTTTACTACGTTTCCGGCAACGCGAATTGTGAACAGTTCTCCGATTCCGGCCGAAAAAATACTTTCCGGTATTACACGGGAATCAGAACAGGTAATAACGACCGCATAGGGAAACTGACCGTTTTCGCAGGTATCTTTGCGAATCGCAGGCGAAACATCTCCCGGATTGACAGAAGCATTCAGATACTTCTCATTCCCCTGCTGCAGTTTTAATAATGCTTCCTCGGCTGATAAACCTTTTACATGACTGGACATTTTGTAGCCCTCCTTTTTGTTTTCAAGTATAGCATTTCGCACGGTTTTTGTAAAGATTGCTCTCTTTTCCGTGACTAACATTCCACAATCAGATAACGGCCGTCCCCGATATCGAACACTTCATCCGCTTCCAGTATTTCCGCTTCATCCGCGCCTTCCATATCGACACCCTGTTCATCGAAATATTCCCATACTTCCTTCACAGAGTCTACGACAACGGCCATACATTCCTCCAGAAAACTATCCGCTTCTTCCAGCGTTTCCGCCACATCCTCCGGGAACAGCTGACTCTGCTTCTTGAGAAAACATTGTAATACTGCGTCATCAAACATTGTAAACCTTACTCCTTTCTTCTTTTTCTTTTAATCAAGCAGTTCTCTCTGCTTAAGCTCCTGATAAACTCTTCCGACGGGCAGGCCGACAACATTGGCATAGTCGCCGCAGATACCCTGAATATAGGCCGCAAACCTGCCCTGAATCGCATAAGCCCCCGCCTTATCCATCGGTTCCCCGGAATCGATATATTGCTCAATTTCCTCCTCGTTCATCGGAAAAACGGTAACGTCCGTACATTCATGAAACGTATGAAACATTGCGGGCATATCCGCATATTTCCAGGCAAGCGTCACGCCGGTATAGACCTGATGGCTCTTTCCCTGCAGCTCCCATAACATATCGAACGCATCTTCCCTGTCCTTCGGCTTTCCCAATACTTTATTCCAGCACGATACCACCGTATCCGCGCCGATTACAACAAAATCCTCTTTCATCGTCCCGGAAAGCTTTCCGCAGATATCGACCGCTTTCTGATAAGATAATTCTTCTACGATATCTTCCGGTGATTTCCCGCTTATTGTCTCTTCCTTCGTGCTCGGCATTGTCTTAAAAGACAGACCGACCTGTTTTAACAGTTCTTTTCTTCTCGGTGAAGCCGACGCTAATATGATTTTCATAATAACAATGTCCTTTCAGCAGTTTGTGACATTTCGGGAATGAACACCCTTCTGTCCGCCGCTTCTTCCTGCTTTCTCGCACAGTTCTGCGCAAGTTCGCAAAAAGCAAGCTGAGAGTTAAACTTTTCTTTCCCCCGCATATCCACTTTCGTATAAGTATCATCCGGAAGCAGCAGATGCGCTTTTACCGTATCTTTTAACTGATATTCCAAAATCCGTATGATTTTATCCTGCAGCGCGCGTTTCTCAATGGGAAACATGATTTCCACGCGCCTGTCCAGATTTCGCGGCATCCAGTCCGCGCTCGCGCAATAAAATTCCTGCCGCCCGTCATTTTCAAAATAAAAGATTCTTGCGTGCTCCAGATAGTTTCCGACAATGGAACGGACGCAGATATTCTCGCTGATACCGGGCAGCCCTACTTTCAGGCAGCAGATTCCCCGGATAATCAAATCAATTTTTACACCCGCCGCGCTCGCTTCATAGAGCGCTTCAATAATAGTCTTATCACACAAAGCGTTCATCTTTGCAATGATTCTCGCCGGCCGCCCCTGCAGGGCATGTTCCTTTTCTCTTGCAATCAGATAAAGGAATCTGTCTTTCAGCCACAGCGGCGCGAGCGAAAGCTTATTCCAGGAACGGGGCTCCGAATAGCCGGAGAGCATATTGAATACCGCGGTCGCATCCTCGCCAATCGTCTCGGAACAGGTCAAAAGGCCGAGGTCCGTATATAACTTGGCGGTAGAATCATTATAGTTACCCGTTCCAAGATGCACATACCGCCTGATGCCGTTCTCTTCCCGTCTGACCACCAGCGTAATCTTACTGTGGGTTTTTAACCCGACCAGCCCGTAGATAACATGACAGCCCGCTTTTTCCAGCCTTCTTGCCCAGACGATATTATTTTCTTCATCGAAACGCGCTTTCAGCTCAACCAGAACGGAGACCTGTTTTCCGTTCTCGGCTGCCTGTTCCAGCGCCGCGATTATCGGCGAGTTGCCGCTGACTCTGTACAAAGTCTGTTTGATGGCGAGCACATCCGGGTCTTTGGCCGCCTGCCTGATGAAACGCACGACCGGTTCGAAAGTCTGATACGGATGATACATCAGGATATCGTCCTTCCGGATGCAGGCAAAAATATCCGTCTCATCCGACAGTTCCGGCACGGGCCAGTCCCCATGGTAGCGATGTTCCCTCAAATGCTCGAATCCGTCCAATCCGTACATCTTCATGAGAAATGTAATATCAAGCGGCCCGTTGATTGAATAAATATCCTCGTTTCCGATATGGAGCTCATCCTGAATAATCTTTAGCAGTCTTTTATCCATGCCCTCTTCGACTTCCAGACGGATTGCCTGCCCCCACTGTCTTTTCTTCAGCTGTTTCTCGATTTCAATCAGTAAATCGCCCGCTTCTTCTTCCTCAATCAACAAATCGGCATTACGCATAATCCGAAACGGATAAGCGCATACAATATCATAGTTTAAAAAGAGTTTATGAATGTTCCGTTCAATAACTTCTTCCAGCAAAATAGCGGCCTTTCCTTCCGCCGCCGGAATGAAAACGATTCTGGAGAGCACGCTCGGAACCTGCACGGTCGCAAATTCCAAATCCTCCTCACCGCTCTTTTTTCTGACTAACGCCCCGATATTCAGCGTTTTATTGCGAATTAAGGGAAAGGGCCTGGAAGAATCCACCGCCATAGGCGTCAGCACCGGGTACACGTTGTCCTCAAAATAGGAATCCACAAAAGCCGCCTCTTCCTTTGTCAGCTCCTCGTGATGCCCGATTACCCGAAGCCCGTTCTCCAGAAGCTGTCCGAGCAATGAATGGTATGTAGCATACTGCTTTTTCACCAACGCATGGGTCTCCTGATTCACCGCCGCAAGCTGCTCTTTCGGCGTCAGACCCGCAATGTCCTTTTTGACATACCCGGCATTGACCATATCCTTCAGGGATGCGACCCGCACCATAAAAAACTCATCCAGATTCGACGCCGAAATGCTCAGGAATTTTAACCGTTCAAACAACGGAAGCCTCTTGTCTTCCGCTTCGCTTAAAACTCTCTTATCAAAAAGAAGCCAGCTCATTTCCCTGTTCGTAAAATATTCTGCTTTTGAAAATTCCGATTTCTCCGCCATACTCCCTGTGTCCTTTCCTCTTAATTAAGACTTCCGCCTTTCTGCCGGATAACCGGCTTAACGCTGTACACCTCTTCAAAAAAATCTGCCCTGCGGTAAAACATGCCCTTTTCCAATGTAATATCCACCGGCGTATCGATGGTGATAACCAGCTCTTCCTCTTTTAACGCTGTTTTAATATCTTTGAATTTCTGCTTGTGGCTCCTGTCAAGTCCGTTCGCCACCTTTAAAATTGCCGTCAGCTTCGCGATTTTCAGATACGCGTCATTATCCAAATCGACGGTCTGGCCTATCATCTCATAATAATCAAAATCCATATGATTATACTTGACCGTGTTGGCTACGATTTCTCTTTCGATATGAGAAAGGCCGATTATTTCGGTTGACATAATAATACTGTAAGAACATTCTCCCAGATTCGTCAGGCTGACATATTTGCCGCAGTCATGCAAAATTGTCGCAAGCTGTAACAAAAGCCGCTCCCGCCTGCCCAGTCCGTGCACCTTCCGCATACTGTCGTAAATCGTCAGCGCGATTTTCTCCAATGTCTCGCCCCTGCGCCTGCTTCCCATATACCGCTTGCTGATATTCTGCGCGCAGGCGATGATATCTTCTTCAAAATCATGATTCGCTTTCATGATTTTATTCTTTTCTCCGTATTCATACGCGATACCGTCGCAGAGCGTCACGCCGGGAACCCATATCATTCCGGCGTTCATCACTTTGACGACGCGGTTTAAAAGAACGCTCGAAATATAGAGAAGCGGTATGTTTTCCTCCGACATATCCAAAATTCTTGCCGCCTCTGAGACGGACTTTTCCCGCACTTTTTTCAAAAAAGTATCCATCTCGGACGCCTCGATGCAGTCGTCCGCAAGATGGGCCATTTTACGCTTTACGACGGCCGAAATATAATCGTCCACAACAATGATATTTTCGATATTTCTGTCTTTCAGATACAGTTTCTTAAAAACGGCGAGCTGCGAGCTGATAAACTCATCGATGATATTTTCATACTGGCTCGTTTTCAGGTTCAGATGGCTCATATTATCCTGCAGACGCAGAATGCCGAGCCGCATGTTCTGTGTTGTGACAAGCGAATCTTTTACAAAAAGCGATATCTGAATGCTGCCGCCTCCGATATCCAGAATGGCCGTTTCCTTTTCTATAACCTTATTGAATACCTTGCCTTTGGACGCAATGGATTTATAATCCAGAAATCGCTGCTCGGAATTGCTCAGCACCTCTATTTTAATGCCCGTCCGCTGCTCTATCTGGTCCAGAATAATACGCCTGTTTTCCATCTCACGGATTGCGCTCGTCCCGTACGCCTTATAATCATCCACATGATACCCGCTCATAATATTTCTATATTCCCGCAGTACCCTGCATAATTCATTGACCCTGCCATAGCTGAGCTTTCCCGTGGCATATGTATCCGTCCCCAGGTCAATGCGGTGTCTGATGCAGTCCACTTCCCGCAGCCCGTTCTGCTTGGATACTTCAAAAATCTTCATTGACAGTTCATAAGAACCGACGTCGATTGCCGCAAAAGTTTTCATACAAATAACCATGCCTTTCTCTCAACCTGCGATATTTGCGCCGCAGGCACAAATTCGCGTGTGAAAAATTTATTTTTCACACTAATCCCCCTTTTTCAGTCCGCTCCTCCGAGAAGGTAATCGATGAACTGCTGCGCCGTTCTTCCCGACAGCCCGCCGTGGGCAAGCTCCCATTTATTGGCTGCAAGAAGCAGTTCCTCTCTGTCCATCATAATACCATATCGGCCGGCCAATGTCTCGACAATCTGCTGGAACTGCTTTTTGTCCGGCGCACAGAAGAAAATCGTCACACCGAATCTGGAAACGAGCGATAATTTCTCCTGCACCGTATCGCCCGCATGTAAATCGTCCCGCCGCTCTTCCTTATCGCTGAATTTTTCCCGCACCAGATGTCTTCGATTGGACGTCGCGTATATCAGCACGTTTTCCGGCTTTTTCTCAAGACCGCCTTCGATAACCGCTTTCAAATACTTATATTCGATTTCAAAATCTTCAAAACTTAAATCATCCATATAAATGATAAACTTGTAGTTCCGGTTCTTGACCTGAGAAATGACGTCGTTCAAATCCTGAAACTGATGCTTGTATATTTCTATAATACGCAGCCCTCTGTCATAATATTGATTGGCAATCGCTTTTACACTGGAAGATTTTCCGGTTCCGGCATCCCCGAACAGCAGACAGTTATTGGCCTTTTTTCCACTCACAAAAGCTTCCGTATTATCAATCAGTTTCTTCTTCGGAATCTCATATCCCACCAGGTCGTCGAGATGCACATGGGCGATATTGAGAATCGGCTCGATGACCGCGCCGCTTTCATCATGTCTGACGCGGAATGCCTTATGCAGCCCAAACCGCCCCACACCGTAATCTTTATAAAATTCCGTCAGCGTATCTTTCATCGCCTCCGGCGTATCGTCCTCATTGAACCGCTCCGCAAGATGACATATCCGGTCCCGGATGCGGCTGTTGTATACCTTGCTTTTCTGAGAACAGCTCACATAGGAAAGCGCCAGCGCAAACTCGGGAACCTGCAATTCTCCCATCATCTCCGTAAAATCATAATCATATAATTCTTTGAAAATGCGGATATCATGCAGCGCCGCCTCGTTGATGGTCCCTTCTACGCCGCCCCGAATCTCGCAGGCCATGCTGTAACTGTTTTCGTTGTTCACGAGAAGATTCGTCAGATAACAGTGCCAGAGATTGCCGTAAAAGCCATGGGACGCAGCCAGTTCCAGCAAATCGTGCATACAGTCATAAAAAAGAGCCCTGTCCTTTTTCTCCCGGTAATGTTCCATCAGATACACCATATGATGCAGCAGCTCTCCCTGTGAAAAGTCCTTGTATATGATTAATTCTTCCAGTCTCATGATAACACTCCTTTGTTCGTCTTTATGTTGTGGTTCAGGTGCGGCCGCCGGCAGCCACACCTGAACCACAACATCTTATTCAGTAATTCCCGAGAATCCGCATATTCCTCGCTTCTTCCCGAAGTCCTCTTAACGCATTTTTAACCGCGCTGTCTGCCAGATTTCCGTCAAAATCAACGAAGAAGCGGTATTCCCAATTCCTGTCTTCGATTGGCCGGCTCTCGATTTTGGTCATGTTCAAATCATTATATATAAAATGTGAAAGCATGTGGTAAAGAGAACCGCTTTCATGCGGAATTTCAAAGCAAATGCTGACTTTTCCCGCATCCTTTAAGAAAACCTTCTGGTTCGTAACAATGATGAATCTTGTAGAATTGGTCTGCGAATGGTTTACGCCCCGTTCCAGAATCTCCAGACCATATATTTTCGCCGCCTGCCCGCTGGCAATCGCCGCCTGGCTTTTGTCCCCGTCTTCCATAACTTTTCTCGCCGCAAAAGCATTGTTCTGCATACTTATCTGCTGCCAGGAGGCATGGCTGTTTAAATAACGGGCGCTCTGCATCAATGACTGCGGATGGGAAAAGACCGTACGAATCTCTTCCGGCTTCGTTCCGGGCACTCCCATCAGGCAATGCTCGATTCGGATAATCTGCTCTCCCACGATATAATTTTCAAATTCCACAAGCAGGTCATAAATTTCGTTTACAATGCCGGCCGTAGAATTTTCGATTGGGAGCACCGCATAATCCGCGCTGCCTTCTTCAATGGCGCACATGGCATCCCGGAATGTCTCCACATGAAAGCTGTTCACATCTTCCCCGAAAAACGCCTGCATCGCCATCTGAGAATAGGAGCCTTCCGCCCCCTGGAAAACCACCCTTGCGCTTCGTTCCTTCAACGTGTCGATACCGATAAACGGCAGTCTTCCCATGCTTCCGCTTTCCGAAAGCTTCTTATACTGCAGTTTCCGGCTCATCGACATTATCTGTTCAAACAGCTCCTGAATGCCGCGTCCGTTAAATTCGTTATGGGTCAGGTTCTTTACCGCGTTCAGCTTCGCGATTTCCCGCTCCTTATCAAAGACCTTTTTTCCGGTCTGTATCTTATAATCCGCCACCTGAGAAGAAATATCCATACGCTTCTCATACAGCGCCACAATCTGCTCATCCAGCTCATCCAGCTGCTTTCTCAATTCCAGTAAGTCCATTTTACATTTGCCCCTCTTCATTCTGTACAATCACAAATCGGGAGGAAAGCGGGAGGCAGACAGGGCATTGTTCTCTGGCGGAGGCCCTGTAAAGGATGCCGATACTTAGCGAAAAGGCAGCTTGCTGCATTTGAGCTTAGTACCGCTGCTTCCTTTAGTGGAGCGGAAGCGTGCCTCCAAAGAGAACGATGCCCTGTCCGCCTCCCGCTTTCCTCCTGATTCATCACCTTTGCTCTTCCTAATATTATAACAAAACCAGCTTGCTATCAAGTAGGTTTAATACTATACTATATGTAAAATATAAGTTCAACAAAGGGGAAAATATCGTAAGTTGATAGAAAGGCAAGGGGAATTTATATGACAACTACCAAAAAAAATCTGATTATCATCTGTATCGTTACCTGTGTACTGGCTTTGTTATTCACGGCCGCGATACTGATTGGCAGAATTCCGATGAACGATGCTTCTACCGTCGGCAACACCGCCGGCAATCTGAACAATGGAGGACTTTTCTGCGAATCGGACGGAAGGGTCTATTTCGCCAATGCGTATGACAATAACGCCCTCTACTCCATGAATGCCGATGAAACGGATATCGTAAAACTGAACAGCAATTATGTCGCTTCCATCAATGCCGGCGGCGACTACATCTATTATTATATGGAAAGCGGCACGAACGGCAAGGGACTCGGTTTCATGGGCCGTACCGCCGGCATCTACCGCAGCGAGAAAAACGGAAAGCGGGTATCCTGTCTGGACAGGACATTTGCCGTTACGATGCAGTTATGCGGCAACTATCTGTACTATCAGGATTATGACACGAAGACGGGAACCGTGCTCAGCAAGATAAAAATCGACAAATCCGATAAGACGGAAGTTGCAGATTATGTAATCAATCCGGCTTCCTGCGTCGATGGCCTGATTTACTTCAATGGTACGGAAGATGACCACGAACTTTATACGTTAAACACGACAAACGATACCATAACTTCCATCTGGGCAGGAAACATCTGGAATCCGGTTTATCTGGACGGCTATGTTTATTATATGGATGTTCTCAACGACTACCGCCTTTGCCGTTACAATATGTCATCTGACGTTATAGAAGTTCTGACCAATGACCGGGTAGATTTCTTCAACATCCATTCCGGTTATATATACTATCAGAAGAGTTCCAAAACGGAGCCGGCTTTAAAAAGAATGTATACCGACGGCAGTAATCCGGAAGTGGTGGCTTCCGGCGTTTATGAAAATATTAACATCACTTCGCAGTATGTCTATTTCAACCAGTATGGCGCATCCGTTCCGGTGTATAAAACAAGCACTTTGGGCAATGTCTATGTTACGACTTTTGACGCCGCAAGAGATGCCGCTGCCGCCAATATGAACTGACACTCACACCGACACAAAAGGGGCTGTCGCAAAATCATCAAACCAGATGACTGCGCGATGCCCCTTTTCTGCTTTCAGGTCTGTTACAAATGCAAATCGGTAAGAATTTCAAAAGTAAGTTCCGCTGCGATTGGCCCGGAGGCGGCTTTTGCCGGTCCGATATCGGATTCTGCACTTTGGATATTGACTGCAAAGAAACAGACGCCGCCATCTTTTTCCAGATAACCGACAAACCAGCCGGAGACGTTTTGACCGTTCATTTCCTCCGTGCCGGTCTTTCCGTAAAGCGCCGTTTCCCCGGAATCATACAGACAGATGGAACGCTTCACGGCTTCTGCATTTTCAACGCGCCATCCATCCAGTAAGAAGACACGTCCTTTCCAGCCTCCTGATTTCCATAACCAATCTCCCGGATGTACTCCTTTATCGCATCCCGAAAATTCATGTCCTGATAGATTGTGACCTCCCTTTCTGTCTTTATATATTACATTTGTAAGATTTATGTATCAAAGATTTTCGGTAAGAAAAAAAGGAATCCGGCAAGGGATTCCTTTCTGGCAATCAGTGGAAATAAATTAAATCATATTTTGACAACATTCGATATCTTTTTTTATCGCAGCAGGAATTGCTCTTTGAATATATTTTCAGGCAGCATCTTCTGATACATGGAAGCAATTAAATAACCAATGTCATTTTCTTCAGATGTTTTTCCGAGATTCATCACCATCAGCCTGAAATCCACGCCAAATGCGCGACTCCGCTGTTCTGTCATCACGACGCCGTTCCGCTCATAGAAAGAAATCCGTCTCCGGCGCAGCTGCATCTCCGCTTCTGTTTCAGCCGCGTCATCGTCTTCCACTTCAAAAAGCATGCCGTCATAATTCATATAATCTGCTTTTAACAATTCGAGTGCAACGCTTCCGTATCCTTTTCCCCGCACTTCTTCACAAACAGCAAAATAATCGAGCAACAGCATGTTTGTCTCTTTATCGGCCATCATAAAAGCATAGGCGCGCAATGAATCATCCGCTTTATCATAAAATCCGCAGCATTCATAACATCCGCTATTCATCAATGACATAATCATGGAGAACGGTTTCAGCTCGTTCGATGGAAAATCCCTGTGTCCCCGCCCGATGTACACGGCTCTGGCCTCCGTTGACTGCATCGGTCTACTGTATATATTCCGAATCAATGACATATTTCTCTCCCGTTTTCTGCACTTCCTCGCAAAGCTGTATTACAGATTTTCCAAATACAGGATGAATCTTGTAAGGCACAATCTGCGACAACGGTTCCAGAACGAAATCCCTGTTCTGCATATCGATATGAGGAATCTGCAAAATATCCGTATCCAAAATCAGGTCATCATAGAAAATAATATCCAAATCCAGCGTTCTCGGTCCCCAGTGTTTGATTCGCTGTCTTCCCGCCGCATCTTCGATTTCATGGAGCCGCTCCAGCAGCTCTTCCGGCGTATACAGCGTCCGGATAAGCAAAGCGCCGTTAAAGAAGTCTCCCTGCTCTACATCCCCATAAGAACGGGAATGCACAAGTTCCGAACTCTTTATCACTTTACATTTCTCGTCATCATTAATTGCGTCTATGGCGTCTTTAATATATTTAGGGCGGTTTCCCATATTGGAGCCGGTTGCCAGACAGGCGTTATGCCACATACGGGTAATCTTCACCGATACCGATTCAAACTCCAGGTCGATTGGAGCCTCCGGCTTACGAATTTCCAACGTAATCCCCTCTAACAGCGGAAAATGTGATAAAACAGCCTCCGCCGTTCTTTCCGCCACGGTTTCTATCAGCTGGAAAAGATTTTCACTCATGAACGTATGAATGAACTGGCATACATCGCCATAGCTTGTTGTCAGCTCCCGCTTATCTTCCTTTCCGGCCTTTCTCGTATCCGCATAAAGAACCGCATTAACATAGAAGTTCTGGCCTTTCTCATTCTCCTCTTTATAAACCCCGTGATACGCATATACCTTCAAATTCTCAATAATAATCTCGTCCATCATTTACCCTCTCAATTCCGCTATTTATTTATAATAGCTTCTGTCATTCTGATTGTTCTCACATTTTCTTTGATATCATGAACACGCACAAACATAGCGCCTTTCATCACGGCAATAACAGTTGTTACCAACGTACCCTCCAACCGCTCCGACACGGGTAAATCCAGCGTCATTCCGATTACGGATTTCCTGCTCGCGCCAAGCACAAGCGGATATCCGAAGCTGTGCAGTATCTCCATGTTATTCATAATTTCCAGATTATTCTCATAAGTCTTTCCAAAACCGATACCCGGGTCCAATAAGATTTTTTCATCCGTAATCCCGGATAAACGGGCTATCTCTACACTTTCCGCCAGGTCCTCCAAAACGTTCTGGATATAATCCGTGTAATCGGCTTCTTTCCGGTTGTGCATCAGGATGCAGGGAATTCCTGCATCGGCAGTTACTTTTGCAAGATTTCCGTCATATTTAAATCCCCATACATCATTAATCATATCCACGCCCGCCGCAATTCCTGCGCTTGCTACGGCGCTCTTACTGGTATCCAGCGAAATCGGAATATCGAATCTTGCCCGTACCTGCTCAATCACCGGAATGACGCGGCCAAGCTCCTCTTCCTCCGACACCATCTTATGGCCCGGCCTTGTAGATTCTCCGCCGATATCCAAGACATCCATTCCTTCTTTAATCATTTCTTCCACATGAAAAAGGGCCGCGTCCATTTGATTGAATCTTCCGCCATCTGAAAAAGAATCCGGCGTTACGTTTAAGATTCCCATAACATATGTTTTCCCCTTCACATCAAACTCTCTCGCTCCAATTTTCATCTTCTATCCATCTCCTTTCTTTCTATTCGGAAAATTCCGATAGATGAATTTATTAAATCAGGTTTTACCTGCCTTACCGTTCCCGCATCATCTGGAAAAAAAGGTCCTGTAAACGCGCATTTTCTTCAAAACAGCCTCTTCTGGACACGGTCACCGTCCTGCTCCCCGGCTTTCTGACTCCGCGCATAGTCATGCACATATGCTCTGCTTCCACCATTACCATAACGCCCTGCGGCTTTAAATAGTTCATAACAGCATCTGCAATCTGCCCTGTCATCTGTTCCTGAATCTGAGGCCGTCTGGCATAAACTTCCACCGTTCTCGCCAGTTTGCTCAGTCCGACCACTCTGCCATCCGGTATGTATGCGATATGCGCCTTTCCGTAAAAAGGCAGAAAATGATGCTCACAAACGGAATAAAATACAATATCTTTTTCGAATACCATTTCGTTGTTTTCTATAACAAACGTTTTGGAAAGATGTTCGGAAACATCCTCCTCCATTCCCGCAAAAATTTCCGTACACATGCGGGCAATTCTGTCAGGCGTCTCGATAAGCCCTTCCCGTTCCGGCTCCTCTCCGATGCCTTCCAGAAACAGCTTTACCGCTTCCCTGATTTTATTCTGATTTACCATGAGAATCTCTCCTGATTGCATCTCTATGTTCTATAATATTTATCATCTCACCCAGAAACGAAAGAGAGCCAAATACAATAACAACTGTATTCTTATCTCCTCCCGCCAGCAGACAGGCCATCTCCACCGACTCCTGAAGACTGTCCGCCACCGTCACGCTCGGATGGTATTCTTTCACCGCCTGCGCCAGTTCATAACCGCCAAGCGCACGCGGATTACGGGGCGGCGTCACCGTAATAACCTGCTCCGCATAAGGAGCTGTTATTCTTATAATCTTATCATACTCCTTATCCGCTAAAATTCCCATAATATATATTATTTTTTTATGAGAAAAATAAAACTTTACGGATTGTGCCAATGCCGCGGCCCCGTCTTCATTATGTGCGCCATCCAGGACGAACAGCGGATTTTTGCCCATAACGCTGAACCGGCCCGGCCATTTTGTTTCCAGAAGCCCTCTCCGCAATGCCTCATCCGGTATGGAAAATCCCGCCGCAAGAAGCGCCTCGGACACTTCCACCGCCAAAGCCGCATTGGCTGTCTGATGCTGTCCTGCCAGCGTAATTTCCAGATTCTTATGCCGCCCGTAAGTAAAACGCTGTTTTGTCAGACCGTATTTCACATTCGTAATGCCGCTTATCTCGGCAATCCGCAGCGGACAGCCACGCTGTTCCGCTTCCTGCCGAATAACCCGCATCGCCTCTTCTTTCTGTCCGCAGGTTACGACCGTACAATTCTCTTTGATGATGCCGGCCTTCTGCCGCGCGATTTCCTCAAGCGAGCCGCCAAGCGCAGCCATATGGTCCATGCCGACCGGCGTCAGTACCGCACAGATGGTCGTCCCGATAAGGTTCGTCGCATCCGTCAATCCTCCCATTCCGGTCTCAAGCACGACAATATCACATTTTTTATCCAGAAAATACAAAAAAGCAAACGCCGTATCCACCTCAAACTGCGTCGGGTGGGGCAGTCCTTCCGCCGCCATCTGCTCCGCCGCCGCTTTCACCTGTTCCAGATACAGGCTGAATTGATTCTTCGGAATCATTTTCCCGTTTATCTGAAAACGCTCCCGGTAATCCGAAAGCGCAGGTGAAATATACCGTCCGACCTTATATCCCGCCGTCTGCAATATCGTTGACACATAAGCGAGTACGGACCCCTTGCCGTTCGTTCCGGCAATATGTACGAACCGCAGTTTCTCCTGTGGGTCATGAAGCCGCGCGCAAAGCTCCCGGATACTCTCAAGCCCGGGCACGCAGCCGTAACGGTTCAGACCTTCCAAATATTCCATTGCTTCCTGATAATTCATCGCACACCCATCTGTCTGCCATGCAAACGAAATTTTTATTAAATAACAATAGTTATATCTGTATACAACTGTATATAAAGCGATATTATGGCAATCCTTACTGTATGAAAAATTTTCTTCACAACTTTATTCATTGCGGACTGCTCGGCTGGTGTCTGGAAATCCTGTTCACCGCTTTTCATTCCTTCCGCAGGCGGAACTTCAAACTATCCGGCATGACTTCGGTCTGGATGTTCCCCATCTACGGAATGGCAGCCTTTTTAGCGCCTGTCAGCCGTCTGTTAAAAAACAGAAACTTTATATTCCGCGGCCTTGTGTATACCGGCATCATTTTTCTCGGAGAATTTGTTTCCGGCGTTTTGCTGCGCCGAAAAGGCCTCTGTCCCTGGAATTACGAAAAGTCCAGATGGAATATCGGCAAAGTCATCCGTCTGGACTATGCTCCCTGTTGGTTTCTTTCGGGACTGCTGTTCGAAAAACTGCTTACGGAAAGCGACAGACTCTCCAACCGGCCCTAGTGTACTGTATCATTCATTTTCAGCCAAATGAACGATAACACTAATCGTCCATATCGTCCACATCAAACGAACCGGAACCGATATCCAGCGTATTCAGCGTACGCCGTTTTCTTCTGGCCTCTTCCGATTCTTTCAAAATATAATTCTTAACGTCTTTCGCGTTTTTAATATGCTCCAAAAGCAGTTTGGGATGCGTTGTGTCTCCTGTATAGCAGACTACCGTTCCAAGCCCGAAAATTCTTTCCAAAAGGCTGATTTCCAGTTCCACATCCTGTACTTTATACATATAACAGTCGTTTTCATGTGTATGAAGCAGACCGCTGTTAATCGTAATGACCTCTTCTTCTACCGTGTACTTCGTAAAAGTGAACGGAAGACCAAAGAACAGCCAACGTTTTTTTTCCTGAAATGCCATATATATTCCGCCTTTCTTACTCGTTCTGTTGTTTTCTCATGTATTAATATAGCATATTCATGCGCATTCCACAACTCAAATGTCAATTCCGGTTTTCTGCAATCTGTCCGCAATGAATTCCCGCACAATTAATTCTGCAGCTTAAATCATATTTTACATTGCAACGCCCGCCTCTTTGTGGTATGATATACAAAATATTGTGAATCCAATGTTGAACAACGCAACAATCAGTATATTCCGGCCCGGCTTTTCAGGCTGAGAAGAAAGAGAGGTTTTTTATGACAGCACAGGAATGTATCAGGGAACGCAGAAGTATCCGTCAGTTCAAAGAAGATAAAATTGACCACGCACTGTTATCCGAAATCATTGAAACCGCTTCTTATGCACCTAGCTGGAAGAACACACAGATTACCCGTTATATTGCAATAGAAGGGGAACTGAAAGACAAAATTGCCGCGGAAGGAACTTCTTCTTTTCCAAATAACGGCAGAATTATTGAAAATGCACCGATGTTAATCGCCATCACCGTAGTGAAGAACAGATGCGGCTATGAACGGGACGGTTCTTTTACCACTCCCCGGAAAGACACATGGCAGATGTTTGATGCCGGTATCGCATCCCAGACTTTTTGTCTGGCCGCCTGTGAAAAGGGTCTTGGTTCCGTGATTCTTGGCATTTTTGACCAGGATAAAATCGAATCCCTTCTCGGGGTTCCGGAAACACAGGAGCTTGTTGCTTTGATTCCTGTCGGTTATGCTGCGGAGGAGCCTGCCGCTCCCAGAAGAAAACCGGTGGATGATTTGTTATCTTTTATATCGTAAATACAGAAAATAGAAGGGAGTGCCTCTCTTCTATTTTTTTGGCAATTACCGAAAGAGATTATGTATTTGAAAGGAGTACCATGCCAATGAGACATCTTATGAACCCACTCGATTTTACGGTAGAGGAACTGGATTCCCTCTTCGACCTCGCGAACGATATTGAGAAATATCCCGCAAAATACGCTCATGCCTGCGAAGGAAAGAAACTCGCTACCTGCTTCTATGAACCGAGCACCCGCACAAGACTCAGCTTTGAATCCGCCATGCTCAGCCTGGGCGGACAGGTTCTCGGCTTTTCGGACGCCGGTTCCTCTTCCGCTTCCAAAGGCGAAAGCGTTTCCGATACGATAAGGGTCATCTCCTGCTTTGCAGATATCTGCGCCATGCGGCATCCCAAAGAAGGCGCCCCGATGGTTGCGGCGGATAAATCCTCCATTCCGGTTATCAATGCGGGCGACGGCGGCCACCAGCACCCGACGCAGACATTGACAGACCTGTTGACGATTCGCTCCCTGAAAGGGCGGCTCGGTCATTTTACCATCGGTCTCTGCGGCGACTTAAAATTCGGCCGCACCGTGCATTCCTTAATCAACGCGCTCGTCCGTTATCCGGATATCCAGTTTGTTTTCATCTCTCCGCCGGAATTAAAGGTTCCCGACTACATTACGGACATGTTGGCGGAAAAAAATATTTCTTTCCGGGAAGTCATCCGGCTGGAGGAATGTATGCCCGACCTGGATATGCTTTATATGACGAGAGTGCAGCGGGAACGTTTTTTCAACGAAGAGGATTATGTGAGACTGAAAGACTTCTATATTCTGAATAAGGCTAAAATGGCTCCTGCCAAAGAAGATATGCTCGTCCTGCATCCGCTTCCGCGTGTCAACGAAATTTCCGTCGAAGTGGACGACGACCCGCGGGCCGTTTATTTTAAACAGGTACAGTACGGCGTCTATGTCAGAATGGCGCTGATACTGACACTTCTGGAAATAACCGTATAAAAAGGATATTTTGACAGGCATCATAATTTAAAATCATTGTTCTGGAAAACATTATCGTTTTGAAAAATATTATTATTCCGAAAAACATCATGTCGTGTAATGACATTAGAATTATTTTTGTACAGAAAGGAGTATTTAGGATATGTTAAACGTAGGAAAAATTGAGGAAGGTTTTGTGCTCGACCATATCGAAGCCGGCAAAAGCCTTTCCATCTACCATCATCTTCAACTGGACAAGCTGGACTGCATGGTTGCGATTATCAAAAATGCACGCAGCAATAAAATGGGAAAAAAGGATATTCTGAAAGTGGAATGTGATATCAACACGCTGGATTTGGACGTCCTGGCTTTCATTGACCACAATATTACCATCAATGTCATCAAGGACGGAAAACTGGTCGATAAAAAGGAACTGACTCTGCCAAAAGAAATCAAAAACATTATCCGCTGCAAAAATCCCCGTTGTATTACCTCCATCGAGCAGGAACTTCCCCATATCTTCGTTCTGACCGACGAAGAAAATGAAATTTACCGGTGTAAATATTGTGAAGAGAAATATAACGGACATTTTTAAAAAATCTGTTAATAACAGCGCAGGCGTGACCGCCTGCGCTTCTGCATCATTTTTTTATGTCTGCTTATACATGCTGACTTCTATTTTCTTCAATTCTTCGGCAAAGCCTTTCAAAATCGCCCGCTTTTCTTCCGACACTTCCTGATTCTTTCCGTTTTTATAGCATATTCTGTGTTCCATGCTCGCCCAGAAATCCATTGAAATCGTCCGAATCTGAACCTCTACCGGATAATACTGTGTCTCTTCCAAAGTATAAACGGGCACACCCACGACGATATGATAGCTCTTATAGCCGTTCTCTTTCGGGTTCTGCACATAATCCCGCTCTCTGATAACAAGAATGCCTGTCTGCTTGCGGATTGCCGATACAACGCTGTAAATATCATCCTCAAAATAACAGATGACCCGTATGCCTGCGATATCGGTCAGTTCATCTCTCGCTACGGTGGCTGATACCGTCAGATTCTTTTTTTCCAGTTTCTTCATGATACTTGGCTTGCTTTTTATTCTCTGTTGAATATTATGTATCGGGTATTCCCGGCTTCTGCTCCGATATTCCGCATTCAGGCTGTCCAGCCGTATCTGAATGATTGTCAGCGCTTCTTCATATGGTTTAATCAGGTTATCATACTCTTCCTGTGAAATTCCTGTTTTTTCTTCTTCCAATTTTGTTACCTCATTTCATTACATCTGTCTGTATCAAGATACCCTAATTTACTTCCCCTTGTCAATCATTTCCATACATATTTAAGATTTTTCACATTTTTTTCATAAAAATATCCATGCCTTTCTCTCAACCTGCGATTCAACCTAATGACCAGACGCGGGCGGATGAAATCTGAATGTATTCAATAAAGTACAATTTTTTCATAAAAAGTTATAGACTTTCCTGCGAAATCTGGTATGATATAAACAGAAACAGTAATGATTACTATTTTTATTATAAAAACAGGAGGGACTTCGTATGGCACAGAACACAGCACAGGTAGACAATTTAGTATCTTTATTGGATGGATATGCAACAAAAGGCGGTCATCATCTGAACGTAAACGTATTAAACCGGGATATGCTTCTCGATGCTCAGAAACATCCTGAGAACTATCCACAGCTGACAATCCGCGTTTCCGGTTACGCAGTTAATTTCATCAAACTGACTCCGGAACAGCAGGCAGACGTTATCAGCCGTACTTTCCATGAAAACATCTGATTTTAAAAAATATCACTACCCCATCAGGACCGGCTTTGACAAGCCGGTTCTTTTGGTATCTGCCGTTTCCTGAAAAAGCATACCGCCGCACAATCTGAAAGGCATCATCATTATGCGGCGGTTTCATACTTTTTATTCTCTTTTCAATTTTGCTTATTCAGCGCCCGAACGCTTATACCTGCGCTACATCTTTCATAGAAAAGCTGATGCGGCCCATCTTGTCTTTTCCGAGGCAGACAACGGTAACCTTATCGCCGAGTGTCAGAACGTCTTCCACATGGTTGATACGCTCACGCGCAATCTTGGAAATATGAACCATGCCTTCCTTACCCGGTGCAAATTCGATAAACGCGCCGAACTCCTTAATGCTGACAACCGTTCCCTTGAAAATCTGTCCTTCTTCAAAATCCGTAACGATTATCTTAACCATTTCGACAGCCTTGTCCATCATTTCCTTGTCAGTACCGCATACGGATACCTGACCGTCATCGGTAATATCGATTTTAACACCTGTACGGGCGATAATTTCGTTAATCGTCTTTCCTCTCTGACCTACGACATCGCCAATCTTCTCCGGGTCAATCTGAACGGAAATAATCTTCGGTGCATATTTTCCGACTTCTTTTCTCGGCTCTGCGATTGCGGGAACCATGCAGTTTGCCATGATAAACTCTCTCGCATCGCGGCATCTTGCAATCGCGCCTTCTACGATAGGTCTTGTCAGACCGTGAATCTTAATATCCATCTGAATCGCTGTGATTCCGTCATGTGTACCCGTTACCTTAAAGTCCATATCGCCAAAGAAATCTTCCAGACCCTGAATATCCGTGAGCAGTACGAAATCATCATCCGTATCGCCTGTCACAAGACCGCAGGAAATACCCGCTACCATCTTTTTAATCGGCACACCTGCCGCCATCAGAGACATACAGGAAGCACAGGTGGAAGCCATGGAGGTCGAACCGTTGGATTCAAAAGTCTCGGATACGGTACGAATTGCATAAGGGAATTCCTCCTCGGAAGGAAGTACCGGTAAAAGCGCGCGTTCCGCAAGCGCTCCATGTCCGATTTCCCTTCTTCCCGGTCCGCGGCTTACTTTCGTTTCGCCTACCGAATAAGACGGGAAGTTATAATGGTGCATATATCTCTTGGCCGTAATATTCTCATCCAGCCCGTCCACCCGCTGCACTTCGGACAAAGGCGCGAGCGTACAGACATTACAAATCTGCGTCTGTCCACGCGTAAACATCGCAGAGCCGTGCACTCTCGGAATGATATCAATTTCTGCAGCCAACGGACGTATCTGAGCCAGTTCACGGCCGTCGGGACGCTTGTGGTCTTTCAGAATCATCTTGCGCACGGTCTTTTTCTGATACTGATAAACCGCTTCTCCGAGAACTGCCAGGTAATCTTCCTTTTCTGCGAAAGCTTCTTCCAGTTTCTCGGTAATATTTCTGATATTTTCTTCACGAACCTGTTTTTCATCCGTGAATACAGCCTTTTCCATTTCTTCCGGCGTTACGATTTTCTTCATTTCTTCGAACAGTTCTTCCGGAATTGCACAACTCTCATATGTGTGCTTCGGTTTTCCGACTTCGGCAACAATCTGGTTGATAAAAGCGATTATCGTCTGGTTAATCTCATGCGCTTTATAAATCGCCTCTATCATTTTTGCTTCGGGAATCTCATTCGCGCCGGCTTCAATCATGATGACTTTCTCCGCAGTAGACGCTACCGTCATCTTCAAATCGCCCTTGTCCCACTGTTCCTGAGAAGGATTTACAATAAATTCCCCGTCCAGCATACCCATCTGTGTCATCGCACAGGGGCCGTCAAAAGGAATATCTGAAATACTCGTCGCAATCGCAGTACCGAGCATTGCTACAATTTCCGGACGACAGGCCGGGTCAACGCTCATAACCATATTGTTCAGCGTAACATCATTTCTGTAATCTTTCGGGAACAGCGGACGCATCGGTCTGTCGATTACACGGCTTGTCAGAACAGCGTTCTCGGAAGCCTTACCCTCTCTTTTGTTAAAACCTCCCGGAATTTTACCAACCGCATACAACTTCTCTTCATATTCTACGCTGCAAGGGAAAAAGTCGATTCCCTCTCTCGGTTTCTCCGACGCCGTTGCGGTAGACAATACGGTCGTTTCGCCATACTGCATAAATGCACAGCCATTCGCCTGTTTGCCGACTCTTCCGATATCGACGCGAAGGGTGCGGCCTGCAAGTTCCATTGTATAACTCTTATACATAGCCATCTCTCCTTTAAAATAATATTATATTTCAGGCAGAAGAGGCCGAAACTACAAATATGTCCGCAAATTTCTCTTTCTCATCCCGCGATATTTGAGCGTAAACACAAATCCGCGGTTGATACATTTCTTTCAACCTGTGCACATATCTGTGGTCTCGGAAAATTCTTCTACCCAGGTAAACCTAATGGAACAAATAAAAAGGAAAGGCGGAAAAGCTGGTACTTCTCCAGCCTTATCCCCGCCTTCTCGCTTTCTTTTACTTTCTGAGTCCTAATCTTTCAATCAAAGAACGATATCTCTCAATATCCTTATTTTTCAGGTATGCAAGCAGTCCTCTTCTCTGGCCTACCATTTTCAGAAGCCCTCTTCTGGAATGATGGTCCTTCGGATTCTCTTTCAAATGCTCTGTCAGTTCCTGGATTCTTGCTGTCAGAACCGCTACCTGAACTTCCGGTGAACCTGTATCGCCTTCTGTTCTCGCATACTCTTTGATAATTGCTGTTTTCTTTTCTTTGGAAATCATATTTTCTCCCTTCTTTCTCAGACTGCTTCCTTATGCCGTCTGTCAATGCCTGATGCCAGGAGCGGGTTGGAGTTTTCCCTGCTCTGAGTATCGGCTGAAATTCATACTTGTTTATTTTATCACATAGCAGTCGGCTTGACAAGAGATAAAAAGAAAGATTTTCCCCTGATTTTTCCTGAAATTCCCGAAAGCTTTCTCATCGAATTTCTACACCTGCAGGATTCTTACCACCTTGAGCGGCGTTCTGTATGTGGCATTGGAAATACGAATGCCTGTTTTGGGGCTGCTGGCATGAATGACCTGCCCGCCGCCGATATAAATCGCCACATGGTTGATAGTCTGTCCTTTTCCGTAAAAAATCAGGTCGCCCGGCTGCGCTTCCGCAAGCGTAATCTTCGTTCCGCAGTTTGCCTGCGCTCTGGAAGAATGCGGCAGGCTGACGCCGTACTTCTTATAAATGCTCAATACAAAACCGGAACAGTCGGCTCCCTTTGTCAGGCTGGTTCCGCCCCACACATAAGGATTTCCGAGAAACTCTTTGGCATACTGGCACAAATCCACTCTGACATCGGATACGCCCTGCCCGTATAAAAGTTCCGTCATTGTAATCGCTGTATTCAACCGCGCATCCACCTGTACATAGTCCGCGGATACGAAAACTTCTTCATCATCCAGATAAACTCTTATCCAGTCGCCTTCCGACGCCGCCACTTCCAGCTGTTCCCCATTTGGAACCATCGTAATCACTTCCGAATCCGTATTTGCCTCAGCGCGCACCTTCAAAGAATCCGTCGTTACCGTCGCAATCGTTGTCACAAGTTCTTCCGCCCTGTGTTTGGCCTGCACACCCGTTATAAGAAATTCACAGCTGACATATCCTTCCACTTTACCGGATTTGATATGCGCCCATGTGCCGTCGGAATCAATGACTTCACAGGCAGCATCTTTCGGCAGTTTCCCTACCAGCTTGCCATCCTCACCGGGAATCGCTCTGACATTCAGATTATTGTCAACATTGGCAATGCCAAGATTGGTATAACCCCAGTTCGCGTTCCGGGCATCTTCATATGCCTGCGCATACTCTTCCCGCGTGCTTCTGGATTCCGTAACGGCCGCGACACCTATCGGGTCTCCGAGCGCATCCCGAATGCTTGTCCCGGTCTCATCCTGACTGCTGCCCGCCTGTTCCATACCATTCATCACGCCGGCGTTTTCCGCGCCTTTTGACTCCGTATGCCCAAATCCACTGGCATCGGCCATATCAATGCCCGTTCCGAGCAAATCAACGCCCGCCGTCATTTCTCCGAGAACAGACTTCACCGTTTCCGATTCTCCCGCATCTTCATCCGCCTCGTTCAAATCTGTTCCTGATTCTTCCGCATCCATTTCCAGATTTTCTTCCTGCGCTTCCGCTGTCACAGGAACCGCCTCCTGCACTTCCGTCGCAGAAGCCTGAAGCGGCTGGCATAACATGACACAGATTAAAAGATAACATAATTCCTTACGTTTCACTTTTCTCAACCTCACTCACAGCTTAGTATGTCTCAACTTTATTTCCCATTTGTTACATAATTGTTACATTTTCAGTCTCATTATAACAATTTCATTGCAGACTGTCAACATCTGTGAAGTTGTCTTAAAAGAAAAACAATTTCCGGCATCCATTTCTGACATCAAAAAACTCCCGCACATGCGGGAGTCCCGTTCAATTGATTATGTATCCGTCAACGCCGTTGCAAAGGCGATATTGGTCGCGTGGTCCGCAACTCTTTCCAGACCGGAAATAATATCGGAAAAGAGTACGCCGGCTTCCGGTGTGCATTCGTTATTGGTAAGACGTTCCAGGTGCTTCTGCTGCAGTTCCTTCTCTTTTTCATCAATTGCCTCTTCCAGATGGCTGATGTCCTCCTGATGTTCCTCTGAGCTCTTGACGAACATTTCCAGAGAGAAGCGAAGCAGCGTATTGACCATATCCAGCATAATTCCCATTTCCGTCTGCGCATCTTTGCTGAACGATACGCCCGTTTCATTTCGCCGTTTTGCCGCATCCGCTATATTTTCCGCATGGTCGCCGATTCTCTCGATATCGTTGACGACATGGAACAGCGCGCCGATACTCTTCAAGTCTTCAATCGGCAGCGTGGTCTGATTAATTTTTACCAGATAATCCGTAATCGCATGACTCAGGAAATCAATATTTTCTTCCACATCATAAACTTCCGCGATTTCTTCTTCATCCAATGTAATCAGGGCATTCATGGCCCGGTTCAGGTTTTCGCCTGCGAGAGAAGCCATACGGTCCAGCTCCTTGATAACTTCCACAATCGCCGTCGCCGGATTAAATACCACTTTCTCACCGATATATTTCAACTGGTGGCTGTCACGATAACCAATCTTTTTGTCGCTGCCCGGTACGAGCACATAGGTCATCTTCACGATTGCGCCGATAAAAGGCGCCATAACAACAACCTGGAACAGTTTAATCGCGATATGCGCATATGCTACGACCCGGCCCGCATCCTGATGCGCAATGTCAGACAAAACTCCCACCACCTGATGAACGCAGGCCATAAAAATAATATATACGATAATCGTTCCGATAACATTGAAAATCAAATGAATGGAAGCGGCTCTCTTGGCATCCTTTTTACCGGTCAGGGATGCTAACAAAGCGGATGTACAGGCGCCGATATTGCATCCCAAAATGATGAACATGCACATATCAAGCCCGAGCAGCCCCTGATTCGCCATCAGAACCATAATGCTGACCGTCACGGACGAACTCTGTATAATCGCCGTCAGCACCGCTCCGAGCAGCACGGCCAGTACCGGCTGCTGTAAAGACGCAAACATATGAATGACTGTCGGAGAATCCTTCATGCCGGACATGGCTCCCGACATGGTACTGAGTCCCATGAACAAAATACCAAAACCGATAATGATTTCACCGAACTTTGTTATCTTCTGCTTCTTACAGAACATGACGACGATAACGCCGAGCAATAAGATAACCGGCGCTATTTTCTCCAATTTGAAGGAAACCAACAATGATGTCACCGTCGTACCGATATTTGCTCCGAAAATAACGCCCGCCGCCTGATACAGATTCATCAGCCCTGAATTAACGAAACTCACTACCATGACGGTACAGGCCGATGATGACTGAATAATTGCCGTAAAAACTACTCCTACCAGAATACCCGTGAAACGATTCGTTGTCAGCTGCTCCAAAATCTGTCTCAGTTTGGCGCCGGCCACTTTCTCAATACTTTCACTCATGACCCGCATGCCAAACAGAAAAAGCCCAAGGCCGCCCGCCATCGAAAGAATGATTTCCAGATTCATGTCACGCCCTTATCCTTCCTTTGTACTTTCCCCTGAATACCCATATACTTTTATTCTAAAATAAATCGTATTTTCTGACAAGCCTTATTTTTCCAACTGTCCGGTTCCGTGATATGCCGCGCCTTCCGCAATATCTTTCCGCATCTGCGCTTTCAGTGCCTCCACCCCGTCGAACTTCATCTCGGCTCTTTTATGTTCCAACAGTTCTACGATAATCTCACTGCCGTAGATTTCTTCCGTAAAATCATACAGATATGTTTCTACGCCGATTGTCCGCTCATCGCTCACAGTAGGCTTATAACCGACATTGGAAATCGCCGGATAGCATGTTCCGTCAAACCACACATTGGAATAGTAGACGCCATTGGGCGGCAGAAGCTTTTCCCGGCCGGGAAGCAGATTCACCGTCGGCATTCCGAGCTTTCGGCCAAGCTGTCTCCCATGAGCCACCACACCGCATACCGGATATGGTGAACCGAGCAGCAATGCCGCTTTTTTCATATCGCCCTTTCCCACCGTTTCCCGGACCAGCGTGGAACTGACTTCTTCTCCTCCAACGCTGACTTTATCGATAATCTCCACACGATATCCGCATGCTTCCGACATTTCCCGCAGAAGAGCCGCATTGCCTGCTCCTTTATCCCCGAAGGAAATATCCGTTCCCGCAATGATAACCGCCGCTTTCAATTTGTTCGTCAGATATTCCCGCACAAAATACGCCGGTTCGGTCGCCGCCGTTTCTCTGTTCATCGGAAATTCAATCAGAACGTCGATTCCCAGTTTTTCAAAAGCGGCCAGTTTTTCTTCCCGGCTCATCAGCTCCTGCATTTCTTTCCCCGAAAAAAAAGCCTCCGGGGCCGGATTAAACGTGAAAATAACGGCTGTAAGCCCTTTTTCCTTCTGCGCCAACACCCGCTCGAATAATTTCTGATGCCCTAAATGAATCCCGTCAAATTTTCCGATTGTGACCACGCTTTTATGGGACAGGGAAAAATCCGTCGTCCCTTGTATGATTTGCATACTTCGTGCCCCTTTCAAAAAATGAATTAATCTGTTTTATTTCGGTACGATAAACATTTTTACCGGATAAAATGTCTCCGTCCGCTTCTCATAACGGTAAATGCCGTAAAAAGAATCCTTTTCATGATACACGCGGACCTGCTCGCCATCGCCGGGATTTTCCGCCGCGTCCGTCATTCTCAAGGCGAGACAGTTCCCGTTTTCGAGCAGCTTTCCGTAATCTTTCAAAACGGTTATGCACTTTAAGCCGGAAAACATGTCTTCCATCGGCACGATACAGGTTTCCAGCCTGCCTGCCGCAACTGCTTCCTCTACTTCGGCCAACTTCAAAGCCTCTTCTATACGGAACCTTCCTACTCTCGTTCTCTGCAGGGTTTCCATTGCCGCGCCGCACCCTGCCTTTTTCCCGATATCATCGCACAATGTCCGGATATACGTTCCTTTCGAGCAGACAACCCGCATTCGGAGAACCGGCAGTTCCACCCGGAGGATTTCCAGTTCTTCTATCCGGACAGTACGCGCTTTGCGTTCCACTTCTCTGCCCTCTCTTGCCAGCTCGTAAAGCTTCCGTCCATTGACTTTCAAAGCGGAATACATCGGCGGAATCTGCTCATATGTACCAAGAAAACCGCCCGCGATTTCCGCCGCCCGTTCCTCCGTTACGGTTACTTCCCGTTCGGAAAGCACGGTTCCCGACAAATCCTGCGTATCCGTCGTAATGCCGAAACGCAGCGCCGCCACATACTCTTTGTTTTCGTCCGTCAGCATATCACAAAGCCGCGTTCCCACACCCAGACACACCGGAAGCACGCCGGTCGCATCCGGGTCAAGCGTTCCCGTATGTCCTATCTTTTTCTGCCCTAAAATTCCGCGAAGTTTCGCGACTACATCGTGGGACGTATAACCGGCTTCTTTATATATATTGATAATCCCGTGATACATGATATGACCTTACCTTTTACAGTTCTCTTTGTCCTTCAGCTGTTCTTCAATATGTACGGACAGATTGTTAATCGTATCATAATAAGTCCCCTTCATATTGCAGCCGGCTGCCCTTACATGACCGCCGCCGCCAAACTTCACGGCAATTTCGGCAACATCCACATTTCCGTTGGAGCGCATGCTCACCTTATATTCCATCGGCGCCACTTCGTACATAAAAATCGCGCATTCTACGCCTTTGACAATGCGCAGCTGATTTACGATGCCATCCAAATCCTTTGGCTCCGCCTGATAAAATCTCATTGTTTTCCTGTCCACCATGCTGACGATACATTTTCCGTCAAGAAAGCGGATGCTTTCAAGAACCGCCCTGCCCATAATCTGATTCTGAATATATGTTTTTTCATAAAAAGTCTCGTCAATCAGTCTCGGAAAGTCAAAACCATAGGAAATCAGGTCCGACGCCACCTGTAAAGTCCTCGGAGACGTATTGGAATATTTGAAAACGCCCGTATCATGAATCATGCCGATATAAAGCGTCTTCGCGATTTCCTCGTCAAGCCGCTCTTTGTCGAACAGTTCATAAAGAAGTTCACAGGTAGAACTTTTTTCCGGTTCGATGATATTCAGGTCTCCGCATCCCGGATTACTGATATGATGGTCAATATTGATTCTTCTGCCCGCTTTCCCGTAAAGCGTTTCCACATCGCCCAGACGCTCGGCGTTACAATCAAGCGCCAGAAAAACATCGTATATTTTATCCGGTCTGACATCCTTTTCAAAATCTGATTTCAGGACATCAATCTTCGGAATGCAACGGAAAATATCCGCCGGCCGTTCCAGATAAACATCTATCTGCGCTTCCGGCAGTTCTTTTTTCAGATAAAGATATAATCCCATGACAGAGCCGACACAATCCCCATCCGGTCTGATATGGCCGCCGATTCCGATGGTCTTTGCGCCTCTTAGTTCCTCTATAATCTTCATATAACTTTCAATCCCCTTACCTTTCAACCTGTTAGTCCTGCCGCCTGCTGCGGCACAAACTTCCTTCACACTTTTGTACGTCGTCAATCAGCTTTGACATATTCACGCCGTACGCAATGGACTGGTCCATAATGAAACGAATCTGCGGCGTATTGCGGAGATTTATTTTCCGCGCCAGCTGATTCCGGATAAAGCCTTCCGCACTGTTTAATCCTGCGAGTGTATCCGCCTGCGCCTGCTCGTCGCCAAGCACGCTGACCCATACTTTACAGGTCTTTAAATCCGGCGCGACTTCTACTGCAACTACAGACGTCACTTCTCCGATTCTGGGGTCCTTCAAATCCCCCCTGATAATTTCCGCCAATGCACGCTGCACCTCACCATTGATACGGGTATTTTTAATACTGTTTTTGCGCATATAAATCCTCCGGCATCTCAGATTTTCTTTAAGTTCTGGGTACTTCCACCATAATATAAGCTTCAACAATATCAAGCTCCTGCATCTTGTCAAAACCTTCGAATACAAGACCGCACTCAAAGCCTGCTTTTACTTCTTTTACGTCATCCTTGAACCGTTTCAAAGATGCCAGTTTGCCTTCGTAAATCTGCTCGCCTTCTCTCGTAATCCGAATCATGCAGTTTCTCTGGAATTCTCCGTCCAGCACATAGGAGCCTGCAATATTGCCGATTGCGGATGCTTTAAAGATTTGGCGCACTTCCGCGTGGCCGATGACTTTTTCTTCAAAGACAGGGTCTAACATACCCTTCATTGCGGCTTCAATGTCTTCAATTGCCTGATAAATTACTTTATACAGTCTGACATCCACGCCTTCGCGTTCCGCTATCGCTTTGGCAGTCGCATCCGGTCTTACATTGAAACCGATGATGATTGCGGAGGATGCGGATGCAAGCGTAACGTCCGATTCGGTAATCGCGCCGACGCCGCCGTGAATACATTTCACAACGACTTCTTCGTTCGTCAGCTTCATCAGGCTCTGTTTTACAGCTTCCACGCTGCCCTGTACATCTGCTTTGACAATCAGATTCAGTTCTTTCAGATTGCCTTCCTGAATCTGGCTGAACAAATCGTCGAGAGACATTCTTGTTTTCGTATCCGCAAGCATCTCTTCTTTATGCTGTGCCATATAGGTGTCCGCATAAGATTTTGCGGATTTATCATTTTCGTGTACAATAAATACTTCTCCGGCGCTCGGCACATCGGAAAGACCGAGTATCTCGACCGGCATGGAAGGCGCAGCCTCTTTTACCCGTCTTCCCTTGTCGTCTATCATTGCACGGACTTTACCGTGGCTTGCTCCGGCGGAAATGAAATCGCCGATATGCAGCGTACCTTTCTGTACGAGCACGGTCGCAACCGGTCCGCGGCCTTTATCCAGCTCCGCTTCGATGACAAGACCTCTCGCCCGTCTGTTCGGATTGGCTTTCAGCTCCAGAATTTCAGCCGTAAGCAGAATCGTTTCCAAAAGATTTTCAATGCCTTCGCCGGACTTTGCGGAAACGGGCACAAACTCCGTGGAACCGCCCCAGTCTACCGGTATCAGCTCATATTCCGTCATTTCCTGCTTTACCCTGTCAATGTTCGCATTCGGTTTATCGACTTTATTCACCGCAACAATGATTTCAATGCCGGCCGCTTTCGCGTGATTAATCGCTTCCACGGTCTGCGGCATAACGCCGTCGTCGGCGGCAACCACCAATACGGCAATATCCGTCGAATTGGCGCCGCGCATTCTCATCGCGGTAAACGCCTCGTGTCCCGGCGTATCTAAGAACGTTATCTTCTGGTCTTTTACCCGGACAGTATATGCACCGATTGCCTGTGTGATACCGCCCGCCTCTTTATCCGTTACATTTGTTTTACGAATCGCGTCAAGCAGGGAAGTTTTACCGTGGTCAACATGCCCCATGACACAGATGACCGGCGGTCTTGAAACCATTTCGCTTTCGTCTTCTTCATCCTCTTTCAGGAGTTCTTCGATAACATCGACTTTCACTTCTTTTTCGCAGATAATCTCGTATTCAATCGCGATGTTCTCCGCATCTTCAAAAGAAATTTCGGAATTGACCGTTACAATCTGTCCCTGCATGAAAAGTTTCTTAATAATCACGGAAGGCTGAATCTTCATCTTATCCGCCAGCTCTTTGATTGTCAGGGAATCCGGCAGCGTAATGACTTTAATCTGCTCTTCCACAACCGTTTCGGCCTTCTTTTCAGGCTTGATAAAACGTCCCGCTTTATTACGACTCTTTACATTTACTTCATCCTCTTCGTAAATCAAATCTTTTTTGGAACGCTTATCTTTCTCCTGACCGATTCTGCGTTTTTCTTCGTCCCTGTGCTTCTCAGCGTCCTTGATGGGACTCTCGGGCACAAAGTCTTTGTTACCCTGACCTTTCTTAAATCGATTATCCTGTCCGCCGTTTCCTCTCTGAGGGCGTTCACTATTGTTAAAATTCCGACCGCCGCCTGTACCAGGGCCTGCATTCGGATTACCGCCCTGATTGTTTTTAAAATTCGGACGGCCCTGACCTTCATTTCTCCGGTTTTCACCGTTATTGCCGTAGTTATTGCGCGGTCTTTCCTGACCGTTCGGCCTGTTCTGGCCGCCCTGTCTGTTCTGGACATTTGCTCTTTCCCTGTTTTCCTGTCTTTCTTTATTTTCCTGACGCTCCCTGTTTTCCTGGCGCTCTCTGATTTCCTGACGTTCCTGTCTTTCCTGACGCTCCAGTCTCTCCTGTTTTTCCTGCTGCTTCCGCTCCATCATGCGTTCCTGCTGCTGTTTCTGCCGTACTTCGTATGGCTCCGCCGTGACGGGAATCGGCTTCTGCGTCGGTCTGATAATCTTATGCGGCGCAGGCTGCTGCTGTACAGGACGGTTATGATTGCCGGCGGGTCTTCTCTCGCCTCCGCCCTGTCCGTTCCGGTTTCCGGGCATCTTGGAATTATGCGGATTGCTTACGAATATAATTTTTTTCTTTTTCTTAGGTTCCTCCGCACCGGCTGCTTTATTCACAGTCCCCTTCGGTCTTTCGGCATTTCCCTCTTTTACGGGATTCTCCGCCTGGCCTGCATTCTCTGTTTTCACCGCATTGTCCGCTTTTACGACATTCTCCGCTTTCACGACATTTTCTGCTTTTGCCGTACTCTCTGCTTTATCCATAGTTTTCCCTTTGTCCTCGTTTTTTACTCCGGGCGCAGTTTCCGTTTTCCCGGCATTTTCCACCCTGCCTTTGCCGAACTGCTTTCGAGCCGCCCCGATAGCTTCATCCTCGATGGAGCTTTGGGCTACTTTTACCTCATATCCTTTTCCCTGCAAAAAAGCAATGATTTCCTTGCTTTGCACTTCAAGCTCTTTTGCAAGCTCAAACACTTTCATTTTCGCCATACTGCTACCTCCGTCCAATACCATAATCTTCTAAATGTTTCTGTATCGAATCTGCAAATCCCTCATTTAAGACCGCCAGGGAAGTTCTGTCCTGTTTTCCTATGGAATGTCCAAGCATTTCCATCTCCCCGAACTGATAAAAAAGTACTTCATAAAATTCACACATATTCCGAAATTTTTTTTTCGTGTTATCGGAAGCATCTTCCGATACGATGACCAGATATGCTTTCCCTGACTTGACTGCGTTCTCCGTTGCAAATCCTCCACTGGCAACATTTCTGGAGCGGGCCGCAAGACCAAGCATCGATAACACCTTTTTTTTCGCCGCTGTGTTATCTTTGCACATCTTCGTCAAACTCCTTTTCCAGATTTTCGTATAGTTCATCCGGAATCGTCATTTTAAAGGAACGTTCCAGCCCTTTGCTTTTTCTGGCTCTTTGCAGACATTCCTTTGTCATGCAAAGATACGCTCCCCTGCCGTTTTTCTTTCCGGTCATATCCAATACGATAGGACCTTCCGCCGGCTTCAACACCCGCATCATTTCCTTTTTATTCTTCATTTCTCCACAACCCACACATTGTCTCATGGGAATTTTTTTTGCCATAGAAATCCTGACCCTTTCTATTCTACAAATTCTTCTCCGGGTTCTGCCGCATCTTCCGCGCTTTCATAGTCTTCTTCATACTCCGGAGAAACGTATTCTTCTTCTGTCTCCTGCGTTTCTTCTTCGTACTCTCCGCCGTAGTCTTCTGTATCATACTCTTCATCATCGTATTCATAGTCTTCATAGCGGAAGCCCGGCGCATCCTTCGCCTGTGTCTCACTCTTAATGTCGATTTTATATCCGGTCAGCCTTGCCGCAAGTCTCGCATTCTGTCCTTCTTTGCCGATTGCGAGCGATAACTGGTAATCAGGAACGACAACTTTCGCTGTTTTTTCATCCGGGTCGGCAAAAACAGCAACAATTTTGGCGGGGGACAACGCATTCTGAATCAGATTTCCCGGATTGTCATCCCAGTTGATAATATCTATCTTCTCGCCCCTTAGCTCCTCAACGATGGAATTGACCCGGGCGCCGTTTAAACCAACGCAGGCTCCTACCGCATCCACATTCGGATTATTGGAACGCACCGCAATTTTCGTTCTGCTTCCGGCCTCTCTTGCAATACTCATGATTTCGACCGTACCGTCCTTGATTTCCGTCACTTCCGTCTCAAACAGTCTTTTGACAAGTTCCGGATGGGTACGGCTCACCAAAATTCTCGGTCCTTTCGGTGTATTCTTCACTTCCAGAATATATACCTTAATTCGTTCCGTCGGTCTGAACTCTTCACCGCGCACCTGCTCGCTTTCATTCAAAACAGCGTCTGTTTTTCCAAGATTGATGGAAATATTTCTTCCCACATAACGCTGTACAATACCGGTAACGACGTCTTTTTCCTTTTCATAATACTGGTTATAAATTACACTTCTTTCTTCCTCGCGGATTTTCTGTAAGATAACGTTCTTCGCGTTCTGTGTCGCAATACGGCCAAACTCTTTGGACTTGATTTCCACATGAAGAATATCGCCAAGCTGTGCCTTATGGGAAATCTCTTTCGCATCTTCAAGAGAAATCTGCACACAGTCGTCTTCTACTTCTTCCACGACTTCTTTTTCCGCATAGCACAAAAAATCACATGTTTCTCTGTCGATTTCCACTTTTATATTGTCCGCCTTGCCGAAATGGTTCTTGCAGGCCGTCAATAATGAATTTTCAATCGCATCGAACAATGTTTCCTTGCTGATTTCCTTCTCCTTTTCCAGCATATCCAATGCTTCCATCAATTCCTTATTCATTTTCCCAATATCCTCCTTTTATCTTTCTCTTAAAAATGAAACGCCAGCCGGATGAGAGCGACCTCATTTCTGGCAAAAGTTTTTTCTTCCTTATCTGTTTCTATCGTAATCGTTTCCGCATCAAAAGCCTTTAAGATACCCTGAAATTCCTTCTGCTTATCAATGGGCTTATAAGTCTTTATTTCCACCTCTTCTCCTGTGCTCTTCGCAAGATGTTTATCCTTTTTCAGCGTTCTGCCGAGTCCCGGACTGCTCACCTCCAGAATATAGGCGTCCGAAATGAAATCTTCTTTATCCAGCTCATCCGATAATGCACGGCTCACATTCTCGCAATCATTAATATTTACGCCTTCCGGCTTATCGATATAGACTCTCAGAAACCAGTCGCTGCCTTCTTTCACATATTCGATATCATAGATTTCCACGCCGAATCGTTCCACTATCGGCGCAAGCAGCCGCTCCGTTTCAGACTCATATGTCTCTCGTTTGGACATTTTATCACTTTGCTCCTTTCCATCCTGCCTTTTTAACTGAAAAGAGTGGACTCGCAAGCCCACTCTTACCGTAATCATTCTATATAACTATTCCAGTGTAGCACTAAACCGGAAAGGATGCAAGGAAAATTTTTCCCGAAAAAGGCATAAAAAATGGAGCATACGGGATTCGAACCCGTGACCTCAACAATGCGAATGTTGCGCGCTCCCAACTGCGCTAATGCCCCGTGGAAATTATTATAACATATACAAAACGAAAATGTAACTCCTGTCTTAAAAAAATGCCAAAAACCTTCTAAACGCACAGGCTTCCAGCACTTTTCAGGGTTGGGCTGTTATAAGCATGTTTTCATGCAACAGTCAACAGCTCGTAGGGGAATCGAACCCCTGTTTCCGCCGTGAGAGGGCGGCGTCTTAACCGCTTGACCAACGAGCCGTGTATTGAATACCTGCTTATTCTATTATAAATTATTTAAAAATGCAAGCATTTTTTTAAATTATTTCAATTTTTCAATTTTTTACAAATTGAGCACAATTATATATCTTCTTTTATAAATTTCCGTATCAGCTTAAAAAGCCTCTCCGTGTCTAACGGTTTTGCAAGATGTGCGTTCATGCCGCTTTCCATCGCCATTTTTTTATCTTCCTCGAAAGCGTTTGCCGAAACCGCAATAATCGGAATGCCTGCCAGCGCCGGGTTTTTCATCTCACGGATGGTTCTCGTCGCAAGGTATCCGTCCATGATGGGCATCTGGATGTCCATCAGAATCAGGTCATAGTCTCCGGGCACGGATTTTTTTATCTTTTCTACCGCTATGCTGCCGTCTTCGGCCGTATCTACAAGAAAACCTGCGTCCTTCAGCACTTCATATTCAATTTCCAGATTTATCTCATTGTCGTCTACAATCAAGATTTTTTTGGGTGTCGCAAAGTGCGGCAGAACGCCCTCGTCATCCACGCCATAATAGTCCGACACGCTCTGTATGCGCAGAGGCAGCGTAATGATAAACCGGCTTCCCTCTCCGACCGTACTGGAAACTTCTATCGTTCCGCCAATCATGTCCAGCAGTTTCTTTGCAATCGTAAGCCCGAGGCCAGTACCATGTATACCGCTCAATGTCGTATTTTTTTCACGCTCGAAGGGTTCAAAGATGCTGTCCATAAACTCTTCGCTGATGCCGATACCGTTATCCTCCACGATAAACTGATACATCCTGTGATTACGCGGCGCTCCCTGAATTTCTTTTTCCATGACAATCAGAATGACTCTGCCGTCCGCTCCCGTATATTTTATCGCATTATCCGCCAGATAGGTAAGAATCTGGGTGAGCTTGCTTTTATCGGTATACACACGGTCATGCCTCAGATTGGAAATATCCAGAGAAAGGGTAATATTTTTTTCCGCCGCTCTTGGCAGAATGCTCATCTGTATCTGATGGGTAATGTCCATCAGACTGCATTCACTGTTTTCTACATGCGCGTTTCCGGCTTCCAGTCTGGAAATTTCCAGCACGTCGTTCAAAAGCTGAAGAAGCTGGTCGCTGGAAGTGGAAATCATGTCCAGATAGCCTGCTACCTTATCCTGATTCTGTATATGTTTTTTAATCAGCGCCGTAAAACCGACGATTGCATTCATCGGCGTGCGGATATCATGGGACATGTTGGCAAGAAACAGATTTTTGGCATTATTGGCCGTATTCGCTTCATTCAGCGCCTCTTTCAGGAGCTTCTTCTGTTTCATTTCGTGAATCATTTCTTCATCCACATTCCGAAAACCAAAAACAAGCTGTGAAATACGCTCTTCGCTTCCGACATTCACGATTCGGAGCTGAATATATTTAATCTTATCTCCTTTATAGACGCGAAAATTAATGTGAAAATTCTTTCCGCCCGTTTTTTCCAGCTCTCTCCGAATATATGCCGGGTCGCTTATCCCGGCCAGCAGTTCCCTGTCTTCGGGATATACCCAGTCTCTCACATAATCGACGTCAAAACCGGTAAATCTGCGAACCGCATAGTCTTCGGAAAAGGCCTTCCGAAACCGCTCGCTGACACGATATGCCTTGATTCTGTCCGCATCCAGATTCACATAGAAAATAGACTCATAATCGATACTCAGTCCCGCTATCATTTCGAGCCGAATCAGATGTTCCTGATGTATGACCTTCATTTCTTTATCATATTCATCAAGCTGTTCCTGCAGCTCCTGCTCTTTTTTCAGTTTTTCACTGAACCAGGTTTCTATTTTCGCTATCTGACGTTCTTTTTTCTCCGTCGCGTCGCCCACGAATACATAAAAAACATCGCCTACCGATTCGCTATGTACAAAATGACCGTAATCATCCAGCCAGCGAATCACGCCGTCTTTACGGATAATCCTGTATTCCACATAATCCAAATCATACTGGCTTTGCGCAATCTGCTCCTTAATGCTTTTCTCGACCGCCTCCAAATCATCCGGATGCACGATGCCCCGGAAAGAATTTCCGGTTATCTCCCGCAATTCATCCATCGTATCGCACTGAAAGATACGCAGCATCGCCTCGTTGGCGTAAATAAGCGTTTCCGCCTCATCCGCGCGGTAAATAAAGAAACCTCCCGGCATGATGTCGGCAAAATGTTTCAGATAATTTGCCGCCTGTACATCCTGCTCCCCCGAATCGGAATCGTTTTCAGAGTGAACCAGCAAAGATACCAACGATTCAATCATGTTATATTCAAAATTACTCTGATTATCCATAAGAAACCCTCGTCCATACCCTACGGAGTGATACCCCCCCCCGAAAGCATTCTGTCAGAAATTAAAATAATAGAAGTCCTTCACGAAGAACTTCTATTATTATACCAAGTACAGGAAAAAAATCAATATTTTCGAAACAAAGAAGATAATATCGTTTCATGAGACGCAGTCTTACACCCCCTCGCCGGCGCGGCATTCAGTTCTCTGGCGGAGGCCCTGGAAACCCGTCGGCGCTTAGTGAAAAAGCTGTATTACGGCTTTTGAACTTAGCGCCGTTACAGGGTTTCGCGGAGCGGGAGCGTGCCTCCAAAGAGAACTGAATGCCGCGCCGGCGAGGGGGTGTAAGACTGCCGGTCAATTATTCCTGGGGCTCCGGCCATTCCAGAATGACTTTAAACAAATCGCCGTCCGCCTTGATTCTGAACCTGCCGCCCTGCAGCTCCGTAAAACTTCTGGCAATGGCGAGTCCCAGTCCGCTTCCTTCGGAATTTCGGGAAGCGTCTCCCCGCACGAACCGCTCGCTAAGCTCCTGCGGATTGCCGGTAATTTCCCGTTCGGAAATATTTTTCATCTCAATGTGTACGCCGGAATGCTCTCCGTCGTTTCCGCCGCGGCGCTCCACCGTTACGAAGACTCTCGTATCATGAAGCGCATATTTGATGATGTTTACATACAGATTTTCAAATATTCGGTAAGTCTTCTGGCTGTCCAGCTGCAAAATAACTTTTTCTTCCGGCACACCAAAACGTACCTGCAGGCCGGCCTCTTTCATTTTATCTTCATATTCCAGATAGACCTGCCGCATCAGATTGCAGATGTCCACCGGCACAGGCTCGAGGGTAACGCTGCCGCTGTTTGCTTTGCTTACCTCGAATAAATCTTCGATGAGCACTTTGAGGCGCAGCGATTTCCGCTCCAGCGTATTCACATATTCTTTCCGCTGCTCTTGTGTAATGTTTTCTTCCTTGAGTAAATCAATGTAGGTGATAATAGCCGTCAGCGGTGTTTTCAGGTCATGTGATACGTTCGTAATCAATTCGGTTTTCATCCGCTGGCTCCTGACTTCTTCTTCAACCGCCTTCTGAAAGCCATTCTGTATTTCATACAGTTCCCGTTTATAGGATTCAAAAATGCCGAAGTTGTCATCAAACTCATTATTCAGCTGCCCCTGCGCGATACTGTTTGTGGCTTTTAACATACAACCATACTGTTCCTGTATTCTGTGAATATATTTTTTCAGAAGCCAGTACATCACAAATGTATAGATAAATATCACAAAGATGCCAAAAACCCAACACAAACATGCGACAGACATCAGGCAGAAATTGATAAAAAGAATCCCTTTCAACACTCTGCCGATATCCTCTCCCAGGTCGATGCCAAGCAGCTGTTCTTTCAGTTTCCGATAGTATTTTCTGAAAAAGAACAGGATTTTTTTCCCGACAGTCACGCACAGGATTCTTGTCCGACAGTATTTCCTGATGCCGCGCAGCGCATCCGACACTTCCAGACAGCAGAAATACCAAAATCCGAACAAAATTACCAAAAAGCAGAATCCGGTTATATTTTTGACAATTTCATACTCCATCCCTTCCGTCAGACTGACGGGCAGATTCCAGTTCAGCCATTGCAAAAAAGTACCGCTCTCCACATAACGAACAAAATCGACCATCATTTCCACGCCAAAGGCAAACGCGATGAACGCCGCAAGGAGTATCGGCTCAAAAGGCGCTTTCCTCTCCCGCTTTCCGTCAAGAAGCACAGGCCTGCACAGGGCAAGCAACGCCGTCACTGTCAGAATAATGCCCATCAGCAGCGCTGCGACCGATGTTATCCCGGCATTATAATAACTGTAATAGTTCAAATCCAGTCCAGTCAGATAATCTCCGAATCTCAGAAACGTTTCCTGTTGTTCCGCAGTCATGGCATATATAAAAGTAGCATTGGCCGCTTTTTTCTGGGAAATCGTAAGCGTTTTTTTCACTTCTCCCGTATCGGAATCCCAAAGCGCATAATGTTCCGCTTCTTCTCTTTCCGGGAGCAGTCTTCCGTTTCTGCCGTTTTCTACCGTCTGCACAGCTTTCAAAAGCCTGTTCGCATCGTTTCCGCGAACGCTGATATTCTGCAGATTTCCCGCCGCATCATAATCCATCAGAACATAATATACATATTCCGAAAGAAGCGGCTGCTCCTCCCCGTTTTCCGACATATCCGCCAATGTTTCGATAGGCAGCATCGTGTTTTTTAAAAAAGTTCCGCTCTCTTTATCCAACACATAATAATCCATCTGCGTGCCGATATTTTCCACATACTCATCGCGAATCCATGCCGCCTGATTCTGTATCTGTGCCGCATACAAAGACAAAATGCTGTTTAATTCTCCTTCATCCACATAGCTGAGATTGGAATAGCCTTCCAGCTCGTACACATCTTCCATTTCATCGACCGGATACCGGTTTTCCGTAACTGCAACGCTGTCTTCCATATACAGTTCTTCATAACTATAATTTTTGTTTCCCTTTTTATCGAGCACATTTTTATACAGTATATAATTGCTCTGTACCAGACAGGAGAGAAAATCTTCGCTTTCAAACCGTTCCTTTTTATAATCTTCCTGATAGGCCTCCGCTTTTCTTCCGAACTCCGGAAACAGTGCGACACATACAGCCGCAGCCAGTCCTGCGAGCAGCGCTCCTGTCCGAAATGCGTTGTTTCTTTTTCCTGTATTACCATTTTTCGATTTTATATCCAACACCCCACACCACCTTCAAATATTTGGGTTCTTTCGGGTTGATTTCTATTTTTTCCCGAATCCTCCTGATATGCACCATAATCGTATCCGTATTGATAGCCTGTTCGTTCCAGACACGCTCATATATTTCTTCCGCGCTGAAAACTCTTCCCGGACTTTTTATCAATAACAAAAGTATCTTAAATTCAAGCGGCGTCAGCTTCACCGGATTACCGTCCACGCTCACCTCTACCGTTTCTTCATTCAGTTCCAGACCGCCTATACAATAAATCTTATCGCTGCTCTGCCTTCCGTCCACCGCTTCCAGATATTTCCTGTAACGGCGCAGATGAGAATTTACCCTTGCCAAAAGCTCCATCGTGGTGAACGGTTTCGTGACATAATCATCCGCCCCCATGTTCAGTCCCATAATCTTATCCACTTCTTCCGACTTTGCCGAAAGCATGATAACCGGGAAATCATAGCCCTGCTCCCTGACCTTCATCATCATGGTAATTCCATCCATACGGGGCATCATCACATCCACGATGGCAAGATGAATCTCCTGCGCCTGAATTTGTTCCAGACCTTCCAGGCCATCCGCCGCCTGCGACACCTGATATCCCTGATTCTTTAAATAAATTTCAATTCCTTCCCGAATTTCCTTGTCATCCTCTACAATTAAAATATGAAATGCTTCCAAGCTGTTTTCCCTCTCTTTCAAAATTGCTGTTCCGGTCATGATTCCGGATAGCAATATTATAATAGACAACCGCCTGTTTCGCAATTTCCTGCATCTCATATTTTTGTGCCGTCTCCAGAGCGCCCTGTTCCAGATATGTCCTGTCCTGCATTAAAAGCCCGTCCAGTCTGTTTTCAAATTCTATTTCCGACACAGATGTCATATATCCGTTTTTTCCGTTTACCACCACGTCACGGACGCCGGACGCCTTTACCGCCAGAACAGGCGTGGCCGCCGCCATTGCCTCCAGCAGAACGATTCCCTGTGTTTCCGACAGAGAAGAAAAAAGGAATAAATCTGCCGCTTTACAGTAGTTTTTCACTTTTTCATTGGGAACCGCTCCAACAAACGCGATATCTTCCCGGATTCCCAGTTCCTCCGCCAGTCTGCACAGCTGCCCTCTGTATGGTCCGTCTCCCACAAGCGCCAGCCGGAAATCCGCTCCGTGCCTTTTCTTCCTTTCCGCCAGCGCGCGGAACAGAAAACCGAGATTTTTTTCTTTTGCCAGCCGTGCGACCGTGCAGAAAAGATAATCTCTTCCGCCAAGCAGCAGTTCCCGCAGATATGCCGCTTCCTCTTCGTCCGCTGCAAAGCCCGCCCTGTCCAGTCCCGTCGGAAGCACCGCCGTGCCCGTCCGGACGCCGTTTTTTTCCAGATATTCCTGCATGGACTGTGTGGGTGCAAAAACAAGGTCACATTTGTCAGCATATCGGTTTACATAATTCGGAACCGCATTCTGTATAAATTCCGCTCCGATATAATGAAGATACTGTTCATACCGGGTATGGTATGTAAAGCAGAGCGGCACACGATACTTTTTCGACAAATAGAGCGCCGTCCGGCCAATCAGCATCGGATGATGCACATGAATGACATCGAAATGCCCTTCCCGAAAGCGTCGTTCTATATGCGGGTCAAAGCTGTTCGGAACGGAAAAACCATTTACAATTCCTTTGATAAGCGCACGGTAACGCACGATATATTTCTCTTCCTCCTGTCCCTCGTAATCCGGCGCGAACACAACCACCTCATGTCCGTTCGCCCGGAGCCCGTCGCTCAGCCTTTCCACGGAAATCGGAACCCCCGCGATGAAAGGCTTATAGTTGTTCGTCATCATTGCGATTTTCATGGGATTATCACTCCTCTCGTTTCTTCTGTTTAATCATTTCATAACATCATTTCCCGGCATTTCCATATTTTCTTCAGCTCAGATACGCAAGCACCGCATCCCCCAGAAAATACCCGGCCCCGACAAAAACCAGATTCCATACGAACACTCCGAGCGCGGAGCTTACCGTGTATTTCATAAAATTAATTCGAAGTACGCCCGCCGGAATGGATACGATTGTTCTGACCATCGGAATCAGTTTGCTCAGAAAAATACCGAAGCAGCCCCTTTGCCGTATCAAATCAAAATTCCGCTCGATGGGTTCCCGCTGCTTCGGAAATTTTTTCAGATATTTCTCCAGAAGCAGGTTTCCTCCCATTCTTCCAAGTCCATACAGAATCCAGCTCCCGAGCACTCCCGCCGCCAGCGTAATCAGCATGACCGTCAGAAAGCGGATGTTTCCTTTCGCCGCCCATACGCCCGAGAGCGGCATAATTACCCCCGCCGGAAAACCGGGCATATTCATATACTCGAGCAGCACGATTACGAAAATCGCAACGGCGCCATATCTGGTAAAATAAAGTGTAAGCATGTCCAGGTTCATAATTTTATACGCCTTTCTTTCATAATTTGGAACAACAGCGGGCAGGCCGGCGGGCCCGGCACAGGAAACTTTTTTAGCCCGCCGGCCCGCCCGCTGTTGTCCTGACATCTTTCATTTTGGAAGATGTATTTAGGATAAATGGGAAAACGAAAGACTGTGTGCATGAAAAATGAAAGAATTTCTTAAAAAAAGCCACACAATTGCTTAACGCAGCTGTGTGGCTGAGAATAATTCGTATTTTTGATTTACTTCTGTTATTTATCGTACTCCAGATACGCGCCCTTCATCGGACTCGCGGCAAGTTCGCTGAAAAGGCGGAGCACACCTTTTTTATACTTGGGCGTTCTGGGCTTCCAGTTCTTTTTCCGCTCAAGAAGGATGGCGTCTATCTCTTCCGGTGTTTTTCTTTCCCCGGCGATTCCGACGATGTTCAGTTTCCTGCCCATCACGTCTATTTCAATCAAATCGCCTTCTTCGACAAGCGCAATCGGGCCGCCGTCAACCGCTTCCGGGCTGCAATGTCCGATAACGGGGCCTGTGGATGCACCCGAAAAACGACCATCCGTAATCAATGCGATACTTTTTCCAAGCTCCGCGTCGCTGCTGATTGCCTCCGAAGTATAGAACATCTCAGGCATGCCGGAGCCTTTCGGGCCTTCGTAACGGATGAATACCGCATCGCCTTTTTCCACCCTGTGTTTCAGGACCGCGTCCAGACATTCCTCCTCGCTGTCAAAGGGTCTTGCCCGCAATACCGCCTGATACATTTCCTTCGGACATGCGGTATGTTTGATGATTGCGCCTTCCGGCGCCAGATTTCCTTTCAGTACCGCAATGCTGCCGTCCGTTCCGAGCGCCTTATCGTAAGGTCTGATAATGTCTTCTCTCGTCAGCTGCACACCATATCGGCCGTTGAAATCCTGTAACCATTTTTCACAACGTTCATAATAACCGTTCTCTTTCAGTTCCCTGAGATTTTCACCCAGTGTCTTTCCTGTAACCGTCATCACGTCCAGATGCAGATGTTCTTTGATTTCTTCCATTATCGCCGGAACGCCGCCCGCATAATAGAATACTTCCGCAGGCCATCTTCCCGCCGGCCGCACATCCAGAAGATAGCGCGCGCCTCTGTGCAGTCTGTCAAATGTATCGCCTGTAATCTCAATGCCAAATTCATGGGCAATTGCCGGTATATGCAGAAGACAATTGGTGCTGCCGGAAACAGCCGCATGAACAAGAATCGCATTTTCAAAACTCTTCCTTGTCACGATATCACTGGGGCGCATACCTTCCATTGTAGCCAGTCTGACAGCCTGTTGTCCTGCCTGGTACGCATAGGTGCGTAAATCCGGGCTTGTCGCAGGCATCAATGCGCTTCCGGGAAGCGCGAGTCCGAGCGCTTCCGCCATAATCTGCATGGTGGATGCCGTCCCGATAAAGGAGCAGGCTCCGCAGCTCGGGCAGGCATTGCATTTTGCCCAGTTTAATTTTTCCTCGTCAATTTCACCCCGCTGATATTTCGCGCTGTACATGCCGAGCTGTTCTAACGTCAGCATTTCCGGTCCCGCATTCATCGTACCGCCCGGCACGACAACCGAAGGCGCATTGACTCTCGCAAGTCCCATCAGGTTCGCCGGCATTCCTTTATCGCAGCTTGCCAGAAAAACACCGCCGTCAAAAGGGGTTGCGCTTCCGTGAATCTCAATCATATTGGCAATCATTTCCCGACTGGCAAGACTGAAATTAATGCCGTCCGTTCCCTGGCTCTCTCCGTCACAGATATCCGTCGCAAAATATCTCGCGCCGTATCCGCCTGCCGCTTCCACGCCTTTTCTGACTTCTTCCACCAGAATATCCAGATGGCCGCTTCCCGGATGACTGTCTCCGAACGTGCTTTCTATCATAATCTGCGGTTTGGATAAATCTTCCGGCTTCCAGCCTGTTCCTATACGAAGAGGGTCCAGCTCCGGCGCCAGCTCTCTCATTTTCTGACTCATCAGTTCCATCTGTTCTGCTCCCTTCTTATTCTTTTCTTGTCTCTTTTTATACCCTTATTATATTATACAATCAAATACTATCAAACAAAAAATGAAATCACAAACGCTACCAGAAATCCAACGCCGCCGACCAGCGTTTCCATAATCGTCCATGTCTTTAATGTCGTCTTTTCATCCAGTCCCACAAGAGACTTCACCAGCCAGAAACCGGAATCATTGAAATGAGAGCATACCGTCGAACCGCCCGCTACCGCTGCCGTCACACAGGCAAGGTACATGGGAGACAGTTCTGCAATACCCGGCATCGCCGCAATAATGCCCGCTGCCATCGTCATAGCCACCGTTGCCGAACCAACACAGATTCTGACCAGCGCAGCAACCAGGAAAGCGACCAGTACAAGCGGCAGATTTGCGGATGCAACCGCATTGCCGATTACATCGCCGAGTCCTGAATACTGAAGCATGTAGCGCAGTACGCCGCCGCATGCGGTTACAAGAAGAATCAGGCCTGTCGGTTCAAGGGATTTGGTCATAATTTTTTCAAGCTCCGGCAATGTATATCCGTGTTTTTTACCAAGCAGGAACATCGCAACAAGCGTTGCAAGCAGCAGCGCCATGAAAGGCTGCCCCAGGAACGTTAATATCGGCTCAATCCCGGACAGCGCCGGAATTACTCCCGCCAGAGACTTACATACAATCAAAACGAGCGGAATCAGAATGATACCTACCACCGTCCCGAAACTCGGAAGTTTGGATTCATCAAAATCTTCCTGATTTGCCACATGCTCCGGAACAGGAACATCATATTTTCTGCCGCATATGGAACCCCAGATGGGTCCTGCAACAATCATTGCACAAGTACCGCAGAAAATGCCGACCAGAATCACCCATCCGAGGTCTACATTCAACATGGTCGCAACCAGTACCGGGCCGGGCGTCGGCGGAATAAACGCATGCCCTACCGCAAGTCCCGCAAGCAGCGGTACTACATAAAACAAAGAAGAACGTTTTGTTCTTTTGGCAAGTGAAAAAGCAAGCGGAATCAGAATAATCAGTCCGGCGTCAAAAAATACCGGCATCGCAATGACGAGTCCCGTTATGCCGAGCGCCCAGGCCGCCTTCTTATCACCAAACTTCTTTACCATCGTAACGGCAAGTGTCTGCGCGCCTCCCGAAGCCTCCAGAATCGCCCCGAACATGGAACCCAGTCCCACCAGCAGCGCAATGCCCTTTAACGTATTGCCGATTCCGTCGTCTACCGCCGTAACGATTTCCGAAAAAGGCATTCCTGCCACCAGACCAATCGTAACCGCGCCGATTAAAATCGAAAGCATCGCATGAATCTTGAATTTAATGATTAACAGTAACAGTAATGCAAGCCCTATCAATGCCGCTATGATAAGTCTTGTTGAATCGAGAGCTGCCACATCCCCCATAATAGTATCCTCCTTCAACATTTTATTTTTGCCACACTCATATAGTATGACGTCCGATGTTTTGTTGAATTTATTATACTATTTCACCCATTTTACAGCAATACATCCGATGTATTTTCTTCCTTTTCTCTGAAATCAACAAAAAACAGCGGAAATAGTATATCCATCCGCTGTTTTTTTATACATTTTTACTATATTTCACGGGCTGCGCATTCGTACGCGTCGCTTACTCGTCAGACCTATTGTCCTTTTCTGACTGTGCCAAATCCTCCTTCATACGGAGCAGCATCTGCCTGTTATAGGTCAGGTGCATAATCATTGCGCATCTTGCGCCGACGGAATCTCCCTGAATAATGGCATCCAGAATTGCCCGGTGCGTTTCAATCGTTTCTTCCATCAGTTTACGGTGCGTCAGATTCACAAATGTTACGACCGCAGTCTGGATAATCGGCAAAAGCTGCTCTACCACCCGGTTCCTGCTGCAATGCGCAATGCAGGTGTGAAATTCCACGTCCTTGCTCGTATGATTCTTCCCGGCAAGATACAGTTCTTCCGTTTCCCGGCAAAGTCTTTTCAGTTCTTCTTTTTCCTCCGATGTGGCATACTCACTGGCAAGCGCCGCAATCTCGGGTTCCAGCATCAGACGCACCTCGAAAAGCTCCAGTGCAAGTTTATATTTATCCGTAAACTTCTCCAGTCCCAACGGGTCGTCAGCCGCGCTGCTCGTGCCGACCACATAAGTGCCTGCCCCTCTGCGCACCTCCAGAATTCCTTTTGTCACCAGACTTTTCACCACCTCGCGGATGGTGCTCCTCCCCACGCCAAAACGACTGGCAAGCTCGTACTCGTTCGGAATCTTCTCTCCGATTTGTACAGGTTCATGCAGAATATAATTCATCAATTCTTCTTCCACCTGGGGGGCAAGCAGTTTCTGGTTCATTTTTTCTATCTGGTACATATGTGCTCCTCTTTGCGCTCAAGTAAATCTGCCGCCGCGGCACAGGCGCATCCATAAGACATCATACCACTTTGAGAAAAAATTTGCAAATTACATTCCGTCCTTCAACACATGATGTTCCCGCAAAAGCTTCTCCACCACCGTTCCCTTTACAACGCGCACAAGCGGTTTCTTCAAAACGTTCAGCGGTCCCGGCAGCTCGATTTCCAACGGCGATTTGCCGTCCATCAGCTTCACGGAACTGTCCAGCAATTCACGAATATCATAAACGCTTCCCCATACTTCCGGCACGCCTCTGTCCACGCCGAGCAGGCCGTAAACCGCCTCCATCGCGGTTCTTACCGAATATTCCGTCGTAAATACGGTATCCCTCGGCGTTTCCGCGAACTGTCCCAGGAACGCGAAGTTCACACAGCCATCGGGGATAACGTCAGGCCGGTCGCCTTTTGTTCTCGGCATGAAAAACGCAGTAATATAAGGCATCATCGTCGGCACACAGACCGCGCTGTTTTCCGCAAGTTCCGGTATCTGTTCTTCCGGTACGCCAAGATGGTACAGCCATTCTTCCGTAATTTCCTTTCCGGTGCAGTCCCGCATCGGTTTCTTTACATAATCGCCCGGCACATCGGTAAAAAGACCGTACACCCAAACGCAGACTTTATCCGGGTCCTGCCTCTTAAACTGTCCCTGTCTGTTGATGGTCCAGCTCAGCAGCCATTTGGAATCCTGACAGCTCACGATGCCGCCCGTTACGACTTTACCGCTCTTCGGGTCGCGTTTACAGATATTGGTGATGTAGGGAATGATTTTGTCATCCTGCGTCGTGATGGTCGCGGACTCCCAATTAGTCTTGGAAATATCCGAACAGAATTTCTCCGGATGTCCGAAAGAAGCATCCTGTTTCGCAATATTCTTCCAAAGATTCCAACAACCGCTCGTGCGCACTTCCGCATCGCCGTTCGGCGCATGATTCTGGTCTCCGTAAATGGTTCCCTCCGTGCAGCTTCCGTTTGTCACAAAAACGAGGTCGTTCTCTGTCAGAACGATTCCATTTTCCACGCCTTTGACTTTACATTCGATGGCAGTCGCCACCTTCTTATTGCCCCTGAACTCAAAGATAACATTCGTTACTTCGGTATTGAACTGGAAATCCACTCCCGCATTCTCCAGATATTTCTGCATCGGAAGAATCAGGGATTCATACTGATTATATTTGGTAAACTTCAATGCGCTGAAATCCGGCAGCCCGGCAATATGATGAATAAAACGCTGGAAATACAGTTTCATCTCCAGTGCGCTGTGCCAGTTCTCAAAAGCGAACATCGTTCTCCAGTACAGCCAGAAGGTGGAATCGAAAACTTCTTCGTCAAAAACATCTTCGATGGTCTTATCATACAAGTCCTCATCCTTCGTCATGAAGAGTTTCATAATCTCCATGCAGCCTTTCTGGCTCAAATTGAATTTTCCGTCCGTATGCGCATCTTTTCCCCGTTCATAAGTCGCCCTGCAAAGAGAGTAATTGGGGTCGCGCTTGTTCAGCCAGTAATATTCGTCCAAAACGGATGCTCCCGGAATTTCAAGCGAAGGGATGCTCCGGAATAAGTCCCACAGACACTCGAAATGATTTTCCATCTCTCTTCCGCCCCGCATAATGTAACCACGGGAAGGTTCATAAATTCCGTCGCACGCCCCGCCTGCAATGTCCATCGCTTCCAGAATATGAATATGGGACCCCGGCATCTGACCGTCTCTTACCAGAAAACAGGCCGCCGCCAGAGAAGCAAGTCCGCCGCCTACGATATACGCGTTTTTCTCTTCCACGCCTTCCGGCATCTCCGGTCTTGCAAACGCCTCATAATTTCCGTTGCTGTAATATATGCCCTTGCTGTTCTTACAGTTTTTTCCAAGTTCGGTATTCCGATAATCGCTGTCCACTTCTGTGTACTTTCTTTCCCGTTTTCTACCGTCGGCTTTTCCGTCCTTTCCTGCCGGTTTTCCGCTCTTTCTCTTTTTATTCACGACAAACGCCGCCGCTCCTGCTCCCGCCACTACCGCAACGCCGAGTTTTGTACCTTTCTTCGCCATATGTAAATCCTCCATTCTTCATTCTCGCTTTCGATGACGTCATTGTATCGCCGCGCGGCGCCGCTTTCAATTTACAAAAAAAGAGCGGTGATAAAAATTTTATCACACGCGCCTTTTTGTTAAAAAATTATGTATGGAATTTTTTACACCGCCTTTTATCGTAATGCTCATTTTCTCCACAATATCCTGATAATCCGCTTTCATGCCCTGTTTCACCCAGTCTAACATGATACCGACGAAACTGTATTTATAAAAATTCGCAATAAACTTTTTCTCGTCTTCCGCAATCGATACGCCGGCTGTCTGCTCTTCTATCACGTCTATTATCAACTCATAGGTGAGCCTGTACAGATAATTTTCAATCTGTTCTCTGCTGATGGAGTGATAAACATTGATAATAAAAGATTTGTTTTCGAGCACCACTTCAAAAATCTGCTGCAGTCCTTCCTGCCAGCTGTCATATGTCTTTTTCCCCGCTAACGCCCTTGTGGCATCTTCCAGACAGACCCACTCCACCAGGTCATAGATGTCTTTGAAATGATAGTAAAACGCCATCCGACTGATACCGCAGTCGGAGGTCAGGTCGTTAATCGTCACTTTATCCAACGGTTTCTGTAAGAGAAGCTTCTTCAATGACGCTTCCAGTGCATATTTGGTCATATTCGACATGGAACTGTTCCTCGCCTGAAAAAAATAATTGCGTGTATTTATTATATCACATTTTCTGATGATTTCACCCTTTATTTTTATCTTTCATTGTGCTATTCTGGGGAAACAGATACAGGCAAAATTTTTCTGTGAAATTTTTTTCAAAAAAGGAGGAATCAATATGGAAAGACTGGAAGCCTTTGAAAAAATGTTCCTTTTTGATTCACATGTTCTTCAATAGATAATAGTAATCTGTCCGCTCCTCCTGCAGGGCTCTTCGCATCAGAGCCTTTTTGGCCGTTACCGGTACATCGGCAGCCGCAATCGAAAAATAGGTCATATCATTGTTTTCATAACATTTCTCCAGAAAAGCCGTCATATAATCCACTTCTGTCTCCGATATGATAATGGAAAAAAAAGCAACGTCATCTTCCTCATAGCTTCTTTCACAGTAGCTCTCTTTTTCTTCTTCCGAAAGCAGTTCCACCACAGCGCTGAAATCCGCAATGTTATCGCTTTCGTATGCCTGTTTTGCAAAGTCTCTGACATTTTCCGGAGGCAGATAAAGGATTCTGACAATAAAGGGACGCTCCATTTCCAGGCCGAACCGGCTTCTGGCAGTCTGCTTTGTTTCCCAAAGCAGTTTTGTCACGGCTTCCATTGCTTCCACATCTTCCAGCCACGCTTCCGCTTCGCTGGCAAAACCGACCGTCATCGGGCTCTGGTCTTCCAACAGAATCTCCGTATGAAGATAGTATTGCGCATCTTCTTCGTGCAAATTCCAGCCATATTCAATGATATAAGGTTCTTCATAACGTGTCCGTTGATAATAAGCATATTGCTTCTCCTTAAGTTCATCTACCTTTCTACTGGCGTCATCCTGCTCTTCTTCCGCCATTTCTGCAAATCCATTCTTATCCATGTAAGGTTCGGCTTCTTCCTCTGTCAAAATGCCTTCTTTCACCGCAATTTCAACAGCCACTTCCTGAATCAGCTCCGCTTCCGCCTCGGAAATTCCTCCGTCTGCCACCGCTTCCTGACACTGGGCTTCCAGTCTCTTCAGAAAACCGAATTTCATTTCATAGGAAGAGAAGCTAAACGACGCATACCCTGACTTTCTTACAAGTACAATGGCATATCCGCCCGACGCACCGCCAACCGGCATGTCGTCACTTGTTGCTCCATCAACGAGAATATACCATGTGTTCCTATCTTCGTCGTAAAGAACAGAATACTCCGTATCTTTTTTTGACGTTGTATGCTTCGTCTGCACCGTATCGTCCTGCTGTGTCTCATCATTCGACTGTACCCTGTCGTTCGTCTGTATCATATCCTTCTTCGGTTCCGCATCATGCTGCCCCGCATATGCCCCAATTCCTGCAAAAAAGAAACATAACAGCATCGTAAGCGCCGTCGTTAATATCATGACCGGCTTTGTTTTTTTGCGATAATCCATAATTGCACCAAGCCTTTCTATTAATTGTTCCGCCCCTTCCGTCAGGGTAATGGAAGCAAGCGGATTCCGGTAAGCCTCTTCTCTTTTGAGAAATGAAAGCAGCGTATCTCCATAGTCCTTCCGCGCCTGCGCACTCAACGCGCCGACAACCTTTTCGTCACAGGAAAGCTCACACCTCCTGTTCACCTCTTTTCCCAACAGCCAGACAAAGGGATTGAACCAATGAACGCAGATAGTGACCTGAACAAGCCATTTATAAAACATATCCCGGTATTTGAAATGCACAAGCTCATGCGTGAAAACACAATTCAGCTCTTTATCCGTCATCTTTTTGTCAGGCATGACGATTCCCGGCCTGAAAAAACCGGTCATAATCGGCGATGCAATCATCGGGTTCCGGTACAGCTCTATCGTTCTTCCGATTCCAAGCGCTTCTTCCGCCTCCGCCAGAAGGTTCAACATCGCCGGGTCGGACACTTCCACATTTCCGCTTTTCAAAAAGCGCATATAGCTCTGGTAGACCGTTATTTTGCGCATCAACAGTCCAAACGCTCCGACCGCCCATATGACGAACAGCCAAAGCAGAAAGCCGCCGGGGATGCCGGATGACGCATCTTCCTCAAACGTGACGGTGAGCTCCTCTTGAAGCCGCACCGGTTCTGACAAAACTGCCGGGCCGCCTCCCTCTGCCTTATCCGGCTGTCCTTCCCCATTCTTTATTTTATCCGCCGTATCTTCCTGTCCCTCTTCGCTCCATGCTTTCGACGCCGCAATCTCTTCAATATCCTCCGCGCCTCCACCTGCCGCGCTGTCCGCGGCATGTCTTCCCGCAACGGCCTGTTCCACATTTTGGAACAGCTGTCCCGTCACCGTGTTCGGAAAGGTAACCGGAACAAGAAACCGCAGCACGACTAAAAGCCAGATATAATACTGCCAGCGTCTGCTCAGTCTGTTTCGGGCGAGCCGCACAATCATCATAACGAGCAGAAACAGACAGGTTCCGGAAAAAGAAAGTGACAAGAGCATCTTCATAAATTCTTCAATCATTCCTGCCGTCTCCTTTCCCAAAATGCCTCAATCTCTTTCAGTTCCGCTTCCGAAAGAATATCCTGCTGTAATAAGGTGGAAACAAGCCCTCCGACATTGCCTTCATAAACTTTATCCAGAAAATTCCTCGTCTGATTCGCCTGAAATTCCTGTTCCGCAACGACCGCCCTGTATTCATTCCGTCTCCCAATTTTACCCGTTTTCAAAAAATTCTTTTCTACAAGGCGGGATAACAGTGTAAGCACCGTGTTCTTCTTCCATTCGTTCCCGTCCTTTTCCAACTCTTCCATTATGTAAGAGTATAATGCGATTCCGCCGTTTTTCCATATAATCTTCATAAGAACAAGTTCTGATTCTGAAATCTGCTGCATCGTTTACCATCCCCCTTTTTCATGATTTCCGATTTTTTCGTCATGCGCCAACACAAGCGTCTGTCGTCACAGTCTATCTCAACACTATGTAGGCATATTTATATTAACATCTTGTAGGCTTAATGTCAACACCAAATTCACATACAGACCGGACATATGGAAAATTCGGCAATAAGAAAATACCGCTACATGGATAAAACCCAGGCAACGGTATTTTGTGGCAGTTCCAAATCGAAATTTACAGTGCACCCTTTGGACAATTTTTCACACACTCATAACAAAGAATACATTCTGTGCCGTTCTTTCTTTTTCGCGAATTATCTGTAACATCTACTTCCATCGGACACACTTTTTTACATTTACCGCAGGAAATACATTTACTTTTATCACATTTCATTCGGAGCAGCGAAAAGTAGCTCATCGGTTTCAAAAATACTGTAACAGGACATATGTATTTGCAAAATGCGCGATTGTCCTTAAAAACAAACGCTAATAGTATTCCAACGGCATAGTAGATGACATTTCCGATAATAAACGCCCAAAACATAATTTTCTCAAGATTACCAATATGAGAAAGAAACAGGGCTGAAACAAACAGGAAAGAAACCGCAAATGTAATATACCTTATCCACCCAATCTTTTTTCCTGGCGCTTCCGGAATTTTGTATGGGAGAAAATCAAGCGCCATTGCCGTCCAACAAGCATACCCACACCAACCTCTGCCAAAAAGAAGCGGACCAAAAATTTTGGCCACCGCATAATGAATCGTTGCGGCTTCAAACACGCCCGTAAAAAGATAATACCAAAATCCCTCAATCTGCATATTTTCGCCGCAAATAAAGCCCAGATAAACAAGCATATAAAGCCCGACCAAAAGCTGCGTTACTCTGCGTGCATATTTATAGTTCCTGACATAAAGGAATATTCCTGAAGAAATTGATATTCCGATATAGCTGAAATTAAATAAATAAAATGGATTGTTCTTCGTCAGCCATAGCGTTATTGCAATTGTTTCAAATATTACCAGCATCATAAGCGGCAGAAAATATTTTTTCATTCTGTTTCTCCAATCCACACACCTGGATTTGTCGATTAGTTTTCTGCCTCAAGTATAGCATATCTTTCCACCGAAAACAATCAATGCTGTCCTGCCGCCGCATCATTACTACTGTCTTATTGCTCCGTTTTTCCAAACAAATCATCCCGCGTAATATTTTTCAGCCACACGCCGCTCCGGTAGCGTTTGAGCACCCAGGGCCACTTCACGAATTCGTCGGTGCACAGCAGAAAATACACCCACATCACGGGCAGTTTCAGGACAAAAGCCGAAAGAAAACCAAGCGGTACGGCATAACACCACATATCGATGGTGTCGCAGACAAAGCCGAACCGACTGTCTCCGCCCGCCCGGAAAACACCCGCAATCAGCGTCGTATTGACGGCTGTTCCCATGATGTAATAGGTATTGATGAGCAGCATATATTTCAGATAGTGCATGGCCTGTTCCGACAGAGCCGCGTATTTTAATACAAAAGGCATGATTGCCAGAACAATCAGGCCGCCGATGGCCCCTGTAATCACGGTCAGTTTCGTCAGTTTTTTCGCGCCCGTCCTGGCCTCTTCCAGCTTATTTTCTCCGATGATATTGCCAATCAGAATACCGCCTGCGCTGGCCATGCCAAAACAGAGAATCGTTCCGAAGTTCCGGACAACGATGACAAAAGAATTGGCCGCCACCGCATCCGTCCCAAGATGCCCGATAATAACGGAATACATGGAAAAAGCCACGCTCCAGCTGATGTCGTTCCCGAGCGCCGGGAGTGACAGTCTGACAAAATCGGAAAATAACGCTTTATTCCTGATAAACAGATACCGGAAATCCAGTTTGATGTCTTTGCTCATAAACGAAACGATAAAACAGAGTGCAAGCTCAATCAGTCTGGAAAGAGACGTCGCAATCGCCACCCCTTTTGCCCCGAGCGACGGCGCGCCGAAAAGCCCGAAAATAAAGACGGCGTTCAAAAAGATATTCATGGAAAAAGCGACCACATTCAAAGCCGTACAAATGACTACCCTGCCAATGCTGCGGAGTACGGCAAGATAGACTTCGGTAATGCCCCAACAAAGATAGCTGACGCTCATATAGCGCAGATAAGAAGCGCCAATCGTAATCAGCTCCTTGTCTTCCGTAAAAATACGCATCATGCCTTCCGGCACAGCCAAAGCCAGTCCGGCAAACAAAAACGATATGATAATCGAAAAACGCATGGCAATTCCTTCCACGACCTGAATCGCCAGCATATCCCCTTTTCCGTAATACTGCGCGCACAACATCGTAGCGCCGGTCCCAAGTCCATAAAAGACCATAAAAAGAACACTGGCATACTGAGATGCCAGTGATACTGCCGAGATAGAAGACTGTCCTACATAGTTGAGCATGACCACGTCGGCGGAACTGACTGCCGCGCTCAGCAGATTCTGGATAATAATCGGCAATACTAATCTGAAAATCTGTCGATAGAACAAATCGTTCTTTATCTGATATATTTTATTTTTCATAACATCGCTCCGTCTTTATTCTGCCTCTCATGTAAGGCATTTTTTGTTATATACTTATCGATAACCCGCAAGCGTCACCGTTTCGCCGGGGGCAATCGGACAGATTTCTCCCGCCGCTTCCAGCCACACAGTCCGGCAGGACGGATTATAAACCTTCGACCCGTCTGCGGAAAAAATAAGGCTTCGGTAAGCTTCCACATAAGAAACAATTTCACCGTTCGTCGCCATCCAGATTTCTTCCTGAAATCCGGAAACATAGGACAGGAAATTTTCGATAATTTCCCAGTTATCCTGCCGTGCAAATTCAAACGAATGCCCCCACAGGTAAAAAAGCTGCGGTCTGTTGATAATCTTCGGATTTTCTTTTCCTTCACAAAACTCTTTTGCAAGCGCCATCAGACGCGAATCCGCGTGATGACAGGTTGGATGCCATTCCAGAAAATCATCGGGCAGTTCAAATGTTCCCGTCGAAACAACGGTTCGGGCATATCGGATTCCGGCCGCTTTTAGCATCGTTATCACGGACTTATCATAAATGCCAAAAGGATAGGCATGTCCCTGTACCAGATAAGGAACGAGTTCTTCCAGCACCTTTCGGTCTTCCAGTATTTCATATACCGCCGCACTTCCGCATTCGGTCAGGGAAATATGCCTTGCCGCATGCGTCGCCACTTCATGTTTTTCATATAACTGCGGAACTTCTTCCGCCGTCACAACAGAGTCTTCCACATCTCTTCCGTCTATTTTTATCGTGCAGTTTCTTCCAAAAAGCGCCGTATTCAGGTTAAAAGTCCCTTTTACGCCATACTGATTCATCAAGTCCACGAGACGCCTGTCATCTACAATTCCGTCATCATAGCTAAGCGTCAGCGCTTTTCTTTTTCCCTCCGGGAAACGCAGTTTATTGATTTTAAACTGAAATGCCATATTCACTCCCATCTGTCCGCTTCAGCGGACCCTCAGACTATTTGTCAGATTATCTGTACACTCATACATCTTCCTTGTCCTCACCTGACAATTTACCTTCCGCTTTCATCTTTTCTCTCGTAACATGCAGATACCGCCGCAGAACACAGAGCAGGATAATGCTGATAACGGAGATAAAATCCTCCATCGGTGTCGTATCGCTGACAATCATATGTCTTGCAACGAGGAAAATCAACACTTCCATAATATTGTCAGAATTAGGCCGGCAGAGCATCTGTAAAAACTCGATGCCGATAACGATGGCAAAAATCTGGTCGAGATATACACGGAAATTTTCTATATCCTTGAACATCAGGCGAAATATCTCAAAATCCTTCAGCAGACCGCATATGGAAAAGGCGATTCCGACCAAAACAAGAAATGCAACAATCAATTCCAATAACTCACATATTTTAGAGATGCTTCCTTTAAATTTCACCGAAAATCCTCCCGTCTGATTAATTAAACGCCTGGAACCGTTCAATCATGACCGCATACTGTTCTTTGATTTTAAGATACAGACCAATCGTATTGACCTTCTCTTTCTCAAATGCGGCAATGACTTTATCGTAATTTTTCATCAGCATATCGACGGCGCCTTTGTTGATTTTATTGTTCTCCGCATCACCCGTCATAATTTTCTGAATCAGCTCGCTGCTGAAAGCCTCTTTATAGCTTCTTTTCCCATACAGCGCGCTCAGAATATCGGCCACCGCAACAATCTGCTGCGGCAGGGTCAGCATGTCCCCCGTCAGCCCTCTGTGGTAACCGCTTCCGTCCAGCTTCTCATGATGTCTTACCGCAATCTGCAATACCGCATTGTCCACGACGCCTTCCAGAATCATTTCCGTAATGCGGACATGCGCTTTCATAACCTTCATTTCCTCGTCGGACAGCCGGCCCGTGGATTCCAGTATATTCAACGGAATCGCAATTTTGCCGAGGTCGTGCAGAAGCGCCCCATAATACAGGTCGCGCAAGTCTTTCCCGGTAAGCCGCATCAGCCGCCCGATTTGCTGCCCGAAATTGACGGTCGCCAGCGTATGTACAACGGTATGTTCGCTTCGAAAATCAATGGTATAGACAAGCATTTCCAGAAAACCCTTCTTGTATTGCTCTGAAAATGCTCTTTTGGAAAGCAGTTCCGTCAGCTCGTCCTTATAGGAACCGTTTACCAGATTGGCGGTAATGCCGTATTTTGCCTCCGCCCGGTGGAACAAATCCAACGCCGCCCCGGAAAACTTAATATCCCGGTATCTGATAAAATAGTCCTTTTCCAGCTTTTCATCTTTCAAATGCAGGAAGGTATCCATTTTATCCGCCAGATTTAAACATTCGATAATATGTTTATAGCGGCTCTGTATCAATCCATAACGATTGTAATCCAAATGATGATATAACACGATTTCCGCCTTGTCATCCATCGGGGATAAGTATTTCAGGAAAAGGAATCCGTAAATCGAATGCGGCCACAGATTCTTCGTTTCAAAATCGCTGACATTCTTGACATTATCTTCCTTATACAGGCCGATATCATGAAGAATCCCAAGCATTGTATAATCCACCAGTTCCTGTTCCGTATGTATCTGTTCACATTCCAGCATCTTATACAGAATATAACCGGTAATTTCGCCATGATTCATGATTTTGCCGTTAATAATGCCCAACGTTTTTCTGATAATCTCATAAACGTCCTTGCTGCTGATGATGCTCATTACCCGTCTCTTCCTTCCTTTCTTCCTTTCGTATCCTTTTTTACTCATTATAATCTATATGGGAAAAATTTGCACTCAAATTTTATTACAATTTATTCGGTTGAACTCTGATTCTTTTTTCTATATAATAATGTGAAGAATGTCTGTTTCAGGCATTCTCTTGCGTGAGAAAAGTCTGCAAAGCAGACTTAGTACTTCTTCGCGAAACAGCCAAGCCTGGAAAACAGGCTTTAGCTGTATGAGCGATTAGAAGTTCTTCTCACGCTATTCTACATAAAGAAAGGTTTGATTCCCATGAACTTCTTCAAAAAACTGATGGAACCGGTGGATATGACAGAGGGTTCTCCCTGGCAGAAAATCGTGTTATTTACGGTTCCCATGCTGATTGGAAATATCGCACAGCAGCTTTATAATACGGTGGACAGCGTCGTCGTCGGCAATTATGTGGGAGATAATGCGCTGGCTGCGGTAGGCAGCGCCGGCCCTATTTTAAATCTGCTGATTGTTCTGTTCGTAGGCATCAGCGTCGGCGCCGGTATCATGGTGTCCCAATATTTCGGCGCAAAGGAACGGGAGAAATTATCGCTTACCGTCGGCAACTGCATCACGCTGACAGCCATTGCGACGCTGTTCGTCATGGTTGTTGCTTCGCTCATCGCAAGACCTCTGCTGGAACTTTTGAAGACGCCGGATTCCATTATCGACTGGTGTCATTCTTATCTGCTGATTCTTTTTATCGGCTCTGCCGGCCTTGCTTTTTATAATATTCTGAGCGGTATTTTAAGAGGACTCGGCGATTCCATGTCCGCCCTCGCCTACCTGCTCGTATCGACGGTCATCAATATCGTATTGGATTTGCTTTTTGTGGCCAAACTCGGCATGGGCGTCAACGGCGTTGCTCTGGCTACCGTTATCGCACAGTTCATTTCCGCCATTCTCTGTCTGCTCCGCCTGATGAAAATGCAGGAAATTTTCTCTCTGCAGGCAAAACATATGAAACTGGAACGCCAATATGCCGCAAAAGTTATTCAGTTAGGGCTTCCCTCCGGCATTACTCAGGCGATTCTTTCCATGGCGATGATTATCGTACAGTCGCTGACGAACAGCTTCGGAGAAATGTTCATCGCCGCTAACGTCATCATCATGCGTGTGGACGGTTTCGCCATGATGCCGAACTTCTCTTTCGGCACGGCGATGACAACCTACGCCGGCCAGAACGTTGGCGCAAGGCAGCCGGAACGGGTAACCCGTGGCGCCATACAGGGAACTTTGATTGCAATGGGAACATCCGCCGTCATTACAGGTCTGATTCTGGTTTTCGGCAAATCGCTCATGGGCATCTTTACCAAAACGCCTGAACTGGTGGAACTGAGCCGTTATATGATGGGCATTCTTGCCGTCGGTTATATTGCGATGGCGGTAACGCAGAGTTTATCCGGCGTCATGCGCGGCGCGGGCGATACCGTTACGCCGATGTGGATTTCCATTGTCACGACGATTTTCCTCCGTGTTCCCATTGCTTACGGCATTTCTTTTCTGACAAGAACTCCCGAACTGCCTTACGGAAGGCAGGAATGTATTTTCATCTCCCTGCTCGTTTCCTGGCTGTTCGGCGCACTGATTACGTTCTTCTTCTATCGGCACGGAAAATGGAAGGAAAAAGCGGTCTAAAAAATCCTGCGGGCAACACCGCAGGATTTTTATTATGCTGTACTTTTTGTTCTTCTTTTCCGCTATTTCTTTTTTCTGTCATCCGCTGCTTTTCCGGTATCGGCAGTCTCCCGTGAGACAATTCCTTCCTTTTTTTCAGCTTCCTCCGGCCCCGATTCGCCCGGTGTCTTTTCTCCCGGAACGCTTTCTCCCGCAAGCGTTTCCATAACCGTCTCTTCCCCCTCAGCTCCGTCACCGCCGGTCTGTTCCGCCAGGTCAAGGCCGGATGTCTCGTCTTCTATCTGCTGTTTCATCTGCTGTATCTTCGCATCCTCCGCAATGGCTCTCATAATCAGATTGACATCTTCCGGAGAAAACATACCGATTGCCTTTGCCAGGTCACCCAGATTATCCCGGTTGACAATCAGGCTTCCGCCGCCGGATAACGGAATATTGAGGCACTTGCCCCTGTCGCTCGTATCGCCGAGGCAAATCGCCCTGTGCTCTTCATCACAGACAAAAACAACACCGTTGTATTCGATGATGCCGTCTTTGGCCATATAAAAATACGGTACACCGTTATCTTCCGGCATGCCTTCCGCGAATGCCAATGCCAAAAGTTCAGACTCGCTGAGTCCCTCCAGTTTATTTTTATCGCCATTCTGTTTTTCCAGTTTTTCAAAAAGCGTCTGAAGCGTTTTCCCCCAGGCTTCCTTGACTTTCCCGGCTTCATTTAACTTCTCGATGCGGCTGTCCGATACATAACTGCTCCAGTCCCTCTGAACCGACATAAAAATGTCCGCGTTTTTTGCTCTTTTATCCCCCATAGGACTGTTCTGCGCGTAGGAGAGCAGCTTCTGATAAGTCCCGCTCGTGGAAGAACCAAGTATACCCTGAGAATCCGCGTAAGCGCACAGCGCAAACATTTCAAGCTGCGAGGCATTCTTCGGGTCTACGTTTCTCGGACTGACCATATACAGCTCTTCTTTCCCGTTCCCTCGCTGCATCCGGATTTCAATCACGGGATTTCCGACCGTAGAATTGGCGGCATAATTTGCCGAATAAACAGTTCCGTCTTCCAATGTCCCGAAGCCGATGATACCGCTGTCCAGACGCACTTCTTTCTGATAAAACCGGATGCCGTTTATTTCTTTTGCAGCGCCGTCCATCTCCAACGCAGCATTGGTCCATGCGTCGCACACCTTCGCCGCGTTTTTATACCCGACCATATTTCCGGCCTGATACTGCGTATCACGCCATTTTCGCAATGCGCTCAGGTAATCCGCCTTCTGCGTATCATCCTTGACCGGATGTTCGAAAGAATCCAGGTCTTCTTTTTTCAGCCAGCCTTTGCCGACCAGATATTCGTTCAACGCCTGTATTTCTTCGTAAGAAGCGTTTCTCGGGTCCACCGATTCCGGCGCAATATTCGGATTCCCGAAATTTTTCGTCATATCCTGCACAAGCGCGCTGCTCCCGTAAGCGTACGCCTCGTCAAATCCCGGCATTTCACCGCTCCGTCCAGCCTTTCCCTTCTGATACGGTTGATAAATCATGTTTCCCTGTCCGATTCCTGTTACTGCCATAGCCAGTTCCCTCCTGTTACTCTAGGTTTCCTTTCATGCTGCCGCTTAAACGATACTGCCGGCTTTATCCTGAAACAACGCGGTCAGCAGTTTTTCTTCCGTTTTCTCTTCTGCAGCATCCTGCACTTCGTCTCTTTTGTTCTGCAAATCTCCGGACGCCTCTGCCAGAAGCTGCTGCTCTTTCATTTTCTCGATGCGTTCCCGCAGTTCTTCCCGTACCGCATCCAGCTGGTCGTCATAATCCTCCAACAGGTTATCCCATTCTTCTACGGAAAATTCGGAACTGCCAATCATATACTTGGGCGGACCGTTCTTAATCCTGTCTTCGATGAACTCATAAAACTGCTGTAATGCCTCCTCCACCGTCAGCGCTTCTGCATCTTCTCCGCCGCCGGCCGTTTCCTGTTCCCAGGCTTCCAGCGCCATGCGCTCAACAGGGTCTTCCGTCCCGGGTTCCAGTTTATCGATGTTTACTTCATAGCCTTTTACGGTTCCGTCCTCCAGTTTCTGCTCAACATATACGCTGCGGCTGTTTCTGTCCACCTGTGCCATCAGGGAAAATCCTTCCAGGGCAAAGGCTTTGGCACAGCTGCTTTCCTGACAGGTTATATGCCTTACTTCACAGTCCTTTACCGCCTGCTGCCTGTCTGTTCCCGCCTCGGCGCCCGCTCCTGCGTCTTCTGTTCCGGTTCTGACGTTTTCCCGCACACCAAACACCGGAAAACCATTCCGGTAAGGAAATGCGGACGTTAATACAGAAGCCGCGGAAGCCGCGTTTTCTTCCCGGACCGAATCGTTCTCCGCACGGCCGTTCAGGTTTTCGGACAGATTCTTTGAAAAGCTGCCGACATGATTTTTATTATTTTTTCCGACTCCGTTCGTTCTTTCATAACAAGGCTGTTTTCCGATTCCATTTACATTCATACGCATTCTCCATTTCTTTCCCGGATTGTTTTATATCTATTTATCGCAATCCGCCAACCTTTTTTTCAGGGCTTCCCTGCCCCTCTTCAAATTTGTTTTTACCGTATTTTCCGGCATTCCAAGCAGCCGCGCGATTTCCCTGACGGAATAATCCTCATAATAGAAAAAATAGAGGCAGTCCCGGTACTTTTCGGGCAATTCCAACACTTCCCACAAAGTTTCGTCTTCTTTCGTATCGGGAAGGCGGAAATACGCTTTTTCCTGTTCCGGTATCTTCTCGATACTGACGGTCGTGCTGTTCCACTTGCTTTTCATGATATCCCGGCAGAGATTCACCGTCGCTTTGACAAACCACGCTTTTTCATGCTCTTTGTTTTCAAACTGCGGCTCGTATTTCAGCAGCCTTACGAACACTTCCTGCGCCACATCCTCCGCGTCCGCGTGCCGCTTCATCTGCATGAACGCCACCCTGTACACAAGAGAATACCGCTCCCTGAAATATGCCTCGAATAATTGTCTTGTCATATTCTGTCTTATCGTGCCCCCTCACTGTTAATACGAATGATACCAGGAAAAAGTTTCAGGCGCACGAAAATTTGTCAGAAATCTCATTAATACATCATCTGTGCCTGATAAAAATCCCATCCCGTCCAGTCTTCAAACATTTCCAGGAACGCTTCCTCCGTCAGATATTCCCTGACGACATATTTTCCGTCCTGATTCTCCTTCAATTCCTCTTCCGTTTTCGGACGCTCCCGCAAGTAATAGACACCTGAACCGCCGACACCATAAGTATCCGGATATGCCTCCTGAAAATGAGCTGTCTGCTCTTCTTCATACTCTTCAAACCGGTACCTTACTATTGTATCCAGATACTCCACATTCCATTTTTCGTCAAACCGGCTCTTCCTGAAAACATTCGTACACGGCCAGCCCGATACGCCCCATTCGTAGATGAACGCTCCGTCTGCCGTCACAAAAAAGTATTCCATCCCGTCGTTAACGTCCACATAAACCAGCTCCGCCATTCCGTCCCGATAAGCAAAAACCGAAGAAACCACTCTTTTGACGTTGTTTTCATTTTCCGGTAAATCGTCGATTGTCCAGCTCCAGCCGCCAAGCAGCTCCGGCATACCGTCTCCGTTGACGTCCAGACGAATCCATTCCTCCGCATCCATTCCCCATAAATACTGTTCTTCAACAGGTCTGACATGCGACCAGTCGCCCTGCTCTATCTCATCGAACACTTCGCTGCACGCCGCAAACTCCTCTTTATCTTTTATCGGGTCATACTGTTTCAAAATATAGGGTTCCGCGGTAAGACTTCCGCTTTTCGGATTGTTTTTCCAGTTTACATAATATTTCTTCCCGGTGCTTTTCTCGATACCGCCCACTTCTCCATTCAGAATGCCTGTCCCATACGCATCCATCTCCGTCAGTTCCACCGTTATATTGGAAAAAAGCGCTTCCCCGCCGGCTGCTTCCTTTTCTTCCGTTCTGTCATGGGCATCACATAACATTTTCTCCGCCGCTTCCGCATCGAAAACGACTTTTTCCAATGTCAGCACAGAGCCGTTCTCTTCCGTAAAGGGCAGACTTTTCACCTTTTCGAAACCATCATTTCCCACGATTTTGGTATAAAGAATTCCGTGCGCTTTATCGACCAGAAAATCTTTGACCGGATAAAGCTGAAATTCTTCCCGGGGCGTCCTGATATAAAGCACATACTGATTATACGGAAATGACTCCGGTACCATCAGCCAGTAAAGATACTCTGCATAAATCTGAATCCCTTCCGCATCGTAAACACAATCACAATGGGCAAATTCAATCGGATATTCGGACACACAGCCCTCGTAAGCCACCTGAAAACTGCCCGCCGGCTCTCCTTTCTCTTCGAGTGCTTTCTGTTCTCCGGATGCTTTCTGCTCTCCGAATGCTTTCTGCGCGCCTGCCGTTTCCAACGCCTCCATGACTTTGGCGTCCGCTTTCTCAAACAGCAGCCCCGGGCTTTTGTCTTCCGGTTCTGCCATTCTCCCCGACTCTTGTTCCGTCGATTCCGTCTTCTCCGCCGGGCCGCCGGGCATCGTCCACATCTTCCCGCTATTCCGGTTTCCTACACAGAGTGCGGTCGTTACCGCGAGCAGTATCGCCGCCATCATGCCGCGTTTTCGTAATGCACCACTGTCAGTATGCGCTTTTCGCGTTTTTTTCTTTCGTTCCATCTGTAACATCCACAGCCCTCTTTCCGTCTCCTTCCCTTCATGCCTGTAAATTTCCGTTGTTTGAAACCTGTTTTTCTTTTATATTACAGGATACTTGTATCAAAGTTGCATCACAAATATCGCTTTTTCCCAAATGCCGTAAATTTATTTTATTTTTTGTAACCAAGCCGCCTCTTTCCTTGTATTATGAGTGAAGGGCCTTTCAAATACAACTACAACTTTCCTTATGGTTATGCGGAGAAAGAACACAGGTCGATGTAACCCAAAGCGGTGACGACGGATACGCCTTTTCTTATAAGCACGACGGAAAACCGAGACGAAAAACGGCGGCGGTATCATCATCGACGAAGACGGTACGGAAACCCGCATGAGCGGCGGCGAACCCGTTTATCTGAAAATTATAAAGAAAGAAGACGGATTTTCTTATACGCAGGGCAATAAACCGGATTACGATACAGAAGCATATACTTTCGTGCCGGCCGACTGAGCGGAAACGATAAAAGCGCAGGCTCAACAGTCTGCGCTTTCAAAATATCCCCGTCATCACACTCCCGTCATTCTTCCGATTTAAAAATCTTCCTCGCGCACAGCGCAATCAAAATCGACACAATTCCCGCAAAGAAAACAACCATATATTCACACCCCGCACAAACTTCGAACAGCGCGCCGTACAGCACGCTCCCGAGCGGATTTGCACACATGGAAACGGAAAGCATGAGTGCAATGACTTTTCCAATCAGAGCAGGCGGCGTTCCCGCCTGAACGAAAGACATAATCTGTACCGAAAAAATCGTCGAACAGACCATAATCAGGAAACAGCACACCGTCAGCACAAAATAAGGAACCATTCCGGACGAAAATAGAAGCAGCGCACTTCCTGTCGGAAGCAGGCAAAAAGCGCTGATAATCAACATATTTCCCGCCTTTTTGATGGAAAATCTGGAAGCAAATATACCCGCGCAAATGCCGCCGGCCAGTCCGCCGGCCGCCAATGCCCCCTGCGCAAACCCATAGAGCCGGTTCGCCCGTTCCGCTTCCGGCACAAGCACCTCCGTTATCAGATAAGGAAGTCCCACGCCAATCAGAGAAGACAGGAACAAATTGATACCACAGGCCAGAAGCACCGCTTTCCCGATAACAGGCTTCTCCTGCCGAATGAACCGGGAACTTTCCCCGAAATCTTTCCGGATGATTTCCCACAGCCGGCCGCCGTTCTCCTGTTTTGCAAAAGGAATTTTGATAAAAATTTCCATAACCGCAGAGCATAAAAAACATACTGTGCAGACCGACAGCACGGCTTCCAGCCCATATGCGCTGTATAAAATTCCGCCTAATACAGGGCCAAGCAGCGCCGCCAGGGAACCAATCATATTAATGACAGAATTTGCTTCCATCAGATGTTCCTGTTCGACCAATGCCGGTACGCTTGCGGATACGGCGGGCTGATATGCCCCCGCGATTCCATATAATATCATCAGCGTGAGCGTCAGCAGCACAATCAGATGGTCCCCTCCCATCAGCACATGGAAAGATACAATCAGAAACGCCGTAAAAAAATCGAGCGCCACCATGATATTGCGTTTATTCACCCTGTCCGCTACAATACCTCCCACCGGCGACAATAACACCGCCGGCAGAAAGGCACAGGCGGTCACCGCTCCATACAGCATGGACGAGCCTGTTTGATTCAGCAGATACAGAGGCAGCGCAAATCGAATGGTTGCATTGCCGAACAGGGAAATAATCTGTCCAATGATAACCAGTACAAAATCTCTTGAAAATAAATTCCTCTTCATACTCCTATACCTCCAAAGTTATGTCTGTTATATACATACCGCGCGACGGTATGTATATGTCTGAAAAAATATCTGCCCTGCAACCGGGCAGAATTTTTTACCTGTTCTTCTGATAAACAGCCGTCAGCTCCACCATTCTGTCTGTCAGCTCTTTATCCACAATATCCAGTCCAAGCCCTTTCATCATCTGACAGAAAATCACCGTTTTATTCCGAACTTTCTCCACCGAATCATCAAATACCATCGGGTTCATCCAAAAGTTCGCCGCCAGCATGATAAGCTCCGCCAACTCTAACGGATAGGCAGCTTCAATCGTCCCATCCGCTATTCCCTGCTCCAGAATCGGCCGGATATAATTCGGCGCTACGTCCGATATCGTTTCGCCTAACATACTGAATAACAGTTTAGGATTCGCGCCGAGATTTGGTGCAACCGTAAAAATCGCGTCCTGTTCGGGCCTGTTGATGGATTCTTTGAAAATTGCCTGTAACTTCTCTCTTCCGCATAAATCTTTCTGGTCCCGGATATCCGCAAGCATCCGGTTGGATTCGCTCGTTATCCTGTCCGTTACGGCGACCAGAATATCTTCTTTCGACTTGAAATGGTGATAAATGGCGCCTTTGCTGAGACCTCCCAGATTGTCGATAATATCCTGAATCGAAGTATGCTCATATCCCTTTTCCATAAACAGCCGGGCCGCTACATCCAAAATCAGGCTGACCGTTTCTTCCGGGTGTTTATTCCTCGCCATGAAAACCCTCCATTTCTGTTCGTCAATTAAAACGTTGTTCTTAATGATATAGTTGTGATTTCATTTACATACCGGTAGTATGTTTATGTTATCATACTGTCGGTATGTTTGTCAACTCGCTTTTTACTATTGGCTTATTAACCACTCTGCTTTATTCACCTTTTTTCCGATGTTTTTCCGGCAGTTTTTCCCGGCAGCGTATTTTAATCGTTACAGACTTCCGAAAAAGATGTAAAATATTATAAAAAGGAGGATAATCATGTTGACCGTTCGTTCCGCTGACATCCAGGACTTCAACTCCATTATGAACATCTATTCCTACGCGCGGGAACAGATGCGTCTTTCCGGAAATCCGCATCAATGGGGTACGGACAGGCCCCTTCCCGAAACGGTATGGAATGATATCCGCCAAAAACAGTCCTATGTAATCGTTCAAAAAGAGCTGATTTGCGGTGTTTTCGCATTTATCATCGGAACGGAGCCAACTTATCAGTTCATTGAAAACGGCGCCTGGCTGAATGAAGCGCCATACGGCACGATTCACCGGATTGCCGGAAATGGACAGTCCCGCGGGATTCTGGCAGAAGCGCTCTCCTTCTGCGGGCAGAAAAGCAGCAATATCCGCATCGATACGCATGACGATAACCATATCATGCAGCACTTGCTTCAAAAATATGGATTTCAAAAATGCGGCTATATTTACGTCGATGACGGAAGCCGCCGAATCGCATATCAGAGAATCTTATCATGAGCCGCCACCAATTCCGCACAAATCTGCTCCACGTCGTAGTTTTGCACTTTCTGCTGTGCTGCAAGAATTTTCTCAATTTCTTGCAGTTCTTCTTCCAGCTCTTCCGCAATCACATTCGCCGGCTTGTTTTTCTGGAGCTTTTTGCAAACCTGCTGTACGAGGTATTCTCTCCTGCCTTCTATTTTTCCTTCCATCTTTCCTTCCAATTTATAATCTTCGAATGCCTTTAGCATACTGCCCCCTCCTTTCTTCTTTTCGGCTGCCGCCCTCTTTGGGATTTTGATTTTCGTAATGACTTCCAGCAATTCTCTCGTATCATCATCGATATTATCATACGCTTCCCGATTTTCTTCCAGGATTCTTTTTACCTGTTCTTTGTCTTTACCATATCTCACCATTTCAAATATCTGCCGCAGTCCCGTATGATATTCATCAAAAGTGTCATGCTCATGACAGTCATATAAATTCAACCGGTAATTCGTAACATAAGATTTCATTTCATCATCGATTTCCAGCAGGTCGTGCAGACATCTTGCTCCGTCCCACGGATGTTCCGTTCCACAGTATACAACCAGTGTAATGACAGGTATAAACTTTTCATCTTTCGAAAGACCTGAAAGAAATTCATCCGTTCCCGCTGCCAGGTCTTTTTGCCTGTCATGGACATTTTTCTTTTGTTTCCACTGTTTATGATAGCCCAGGCTTTCCGATAACATATTTCGCAATACCATATGGTAATCCACATAAGTCTGGTTTTCTACCGCCACAATATGAATCAGACGGCCCTTCCACATACGCACCTTATCCACAATTGTACGAAAATTTTTCCGTAATCCGGCCTCTTTTCCCAAATAGACAGCCTGTGCGTCTACCGGTTCCAGGTCCGTGGGCTTCACGAGCTGCTTTCCCTGAAACAATGCCCCGTTTATCTGGTCTGCAAATCTGTTATTATCATCCAGATAATCATACTGGTATTCGTCCGTTCTTCCCATTTGCATGTCCTCCCTTATTCATTTCATAAAAGGGATTCTTCAGAACGATTGACGTGTCACAGATGTGATATCAGATTTTCAGATTCCCAGATATGTTTGAAATTATGATAACACATTTCCTTCTTATTGTAAAGCAGTTGACGAAATTCTCTTAAAAGTTTATGATAAGAACTGGATTGTCCGGGGAAACAGGTGTAAATCCTGTACGAGCCCGTCGCCGTAAGGCATATTTCCGCCGTGAACCTGACCCGAAGCCACATTTGGGAACAAGCCATTGGAATACTCCGAGAAGGCTGGTTTGCGGTATGCCAAGTCGAAATATCCGGGCAGACCGCTTCTCTTTTTTGACCGCGAGCGCCGGTTTCAGAGAAAATAAAAACAAAGGAGACTCAACCTATGAGAATGAATCGAAAGACAAAACATACGTCATTCATCCTTTGTATGGTGCTGATTGTGGCTATGGCACTCTCTACAACGGGTTGTAATGGCAGCATGGAAAAGAATCCGCCTTCCGGAACAACGGCAGCGGCCGAAACGGACAAAAACACCGATACCGGCAGCCATGCTTCGTCGGAATCTACCGTACTCGGTGAAGGCAATACCATTTTTTCTTTTACCGTGGTTGATAAAGACGGTGTCGAAACACTGTTTGAAATTCACACCGATAAGGAGATTGTCGGGGAAGCGCTGACCGAACTCGAACTGATTTCCGGTGATGAGGGCGACTATGGTCTTTATGTGAAAACGGTAAACGGCATTACCGTTGATTATGATACGGACGGCAAATACTGGGCCTTCTATATCAACGATGAATATGCATCAACAGGCGTCGATTCCACCCCGATTGCGGAGGGGGAAAGCTATTCCTTCAAAGTCGAATAACAGGGCGCGGGAGGCGCAGGGAAATATGAAGCTTACAATCAGGGAAATCGCTGTTTTCGGGATGCTCGGCTCCATCATGTATGCTTCAAAACTTGTCATGGAGCTGCTTCCCAACATACACCTTCTCGGTGTATTTGTGGTCGCCTTTACGGTTGTTTACAGAAAAAAGGCACTGTATCCGATTTATACCTATGTGATTTTGAACGGTATATTCTGCGGCTTTGCCACCTGGTGGATTCCATATTTGTATCTATGGACCATGCTCTGGGGCGCAGTCATGCTTCTTCCGCAGAAAATGCCAAAAGCCGCGCAACCGCTCGTATATATGGCAGTCTGCGCGGCACACGGCTTTTTATTCGGAACACTCTATGCGCCGGCACAGGCAATCCTGTTCGGACTCAGTTTCAAAGGGATGATTGCCTGGATAATCGCAGGCCTGCCCTGGGATTTCATGCACGGAGTCAGTAATTTCTTCTGCGGCATTCTGATTATGCCTGTTATTGCCGTATTAAAACTGGCAGAAAAAAATTTGAATTAACAGCCGGCATCTGTCTTTCAGACAGAAACGGAAATATTGATTCCCGGACCTTGTTCCGGCATTGTTTTCGCCTGTCCTGTGCTCGTATACAGGACAGGCTTTTTATCCGGCATTTCCATTTTCACAGGCTCCGTTGCTGCGTCCGTTCCTCCTTCTTGCGCCGCTTCACCTTCTGTACCTGTTCCGCTATCCGGGCCGTCTTCCCCGTCGGGTTTTGTTTGCGGGACATCGGTGGTTTTCTCACCGCCATTCCCCTGCATTTTTTCTACCAGAGCTTCCGCCTCGGCCTTCTGCTCCTCTTTCCGCTTTTCGATTCTCTCCGCCAGCTCTTCCTGTGCCTTTTCTTTTGCTTTCTCCCGTTCTTCCTTTGCCTCTTCCTTCATTCCTTCATCGGCCTTTGCTTCGTATTCCCATGCCTTGTCCGAGCACTTTCCGGCATAATCCATCGCCCGTTCCATCGTCGCCGTATCACCTTTTAGCCGGGCTTCCTTATAGACCCGGATGGGAACGTCCATCATGTCAATATTCATCCTTGCTCCAATCAATCCGTCCATTGTTTTCATATTCATATCAATAACCTGCCTTTCCATCGCCTTTTGTTCCTTCTATATATCGGTCAAAGCTTCCATATAACTTTGTTCCTGCTCTGAACGGGATTTGGCATGTCATAAACGGTAACCGGATATCATCGTCAGGCAGCCCGGCGGAAAAAAAGATAAAAAAATCCCCGGAACCATCGAAGTTCCGGGGTAACATTTATTTCTTATACAATCTTATACAATTCCCTGTGCCTTCATCGCCTCGGCTACTTTTAAGAAGCCCGCGATATTCGCACCTGCCACATAGTTGCCTTCCATACCGTATTTCCTGGAAGCTTCGTCCAGCGCATGGAATATATTGACCATAATTCCCTGCAGTTTGGAATCTACTTCTTCGAACGTCCAGGAAAGCCGTTCGGAGTTCTGACTCATCTCCAGTGCGGAAGTTGCAACACCGCCTGCATTGGAAGCCTTTCCGGGACAGAACAGAACACCGTTCTTCTGGAAATACTCGGTAGCATCCATTGTAGTAGGCATATTCGCGCCTTCCGCTACCGCGAAGCATCCGTTTGCAACGAGCGTTTTCGCGTCTTCCAGATTCAGCTCATTCTGTGTCGCACAAGGAAGGGCGATATCGCATTTCACAGTCCATACGCCTTTGCCTTCATGATATTCCGCGCTCGGTCTTGCCGCCGCGTATTCCGTCAGACGGGCACGTTTTACTTCTTTTACCTCTTTCAAAAGCGCAACATCGATGCCTTCCGAATCATAAATCCAACCGGTGGAATCGGAACAGGTAACCGGTTTTCCGCCTAACTGCTGTGCTTTCTGGATTGCATAAATCGCAACGTTTCCTGCGCCGGATACGGCAATCGTCTTGCCCGCAATATCTTTGCCGTTGCATTTCAACATTTCCGCCGTGAGATACAGCAGACCGTAACCCGTTGCTTCCGTTCTCGCGAGAGACCCGCCGTAGGTCAGACCCTTTCCTGTCAAAACGCCTTCGTATACGTTGCGGATTCTCTTATACTGGCCATACATAAAGCCGATTTCACGTCCGCCTACGCCGATATCGCCTGCCGGAACGTCTGTGTCTGCGCCGATATGTTTGCAAAGCTCTGTCATAAAGCTCTGGCAGAACGCCATAACTTCTCTATCTGATTTTCCTTTCGGGTCGAAGTCGGAACCGCCCTTGCCGCCGCCAATCGGAAGGCCTGTCAGGGAGTTCTTGAAAATCTGTTCAAATCCCAGGAATTTGATAATGCCGAGATTAACGGAAGGATGGAATCTTAAACCGCCCTTATATGGTCCGATTGCACTGTTAAACTGTACGCGGAAACCATTATTTACCTGAACCTGTCCCTTATCGTCCACCCACGGAATGCGGAACTGAATGATTCTCTCCGGAACGGTCAGTCTTTCCAGCAAAGCATCTTTCTTATATGCTTCTTCATCCGCTTCAATCACAACACGAAGAGATTCCAATACCTCTTTTACCGCCTGATGGAATTCCGGCTGCGCGGGATTCTTTGCCACTACCAACTCATATACTTCATCAACATATGACATTTTGTATATCCTCCTTTACCGTATCTTGCTTGTCATCTAACATTATAGTATGCTCCGGAAAAATCCACAACTACATTTCCTATGAAAAAGCATAGAAATTTTATTCGGTTTTTTATACAAATTGTACAATGATACAGTTATTAAAGTATAATTGTATACAATCTTTTGAATGCAACAACCTTTTTTACAGGTATTCCTTCATCTGCTCGATGCTTTTTGCCTCAAAATCCATCAGTTCCTGGGCAAGCTCCACGGAACGGTCCTGCGCCAGTGCGTTATGCTTGACGGTCTTGTACATGCGGGTCATTCCGCGATTGCTGCCCTGTATCATCATTTCCGCCATATGGCTTGTGCTGATATTCAGCATCGTGCCCATATGAAGGCTCCCCCGAAGCGCCAAATCCGTAATCTGATTGCTCCTGTAAGTACCGCTCTGCCCTTCAATCAGCCTTTCCACGGCGTCGTTATGGATTTTGGCATAACCGATGGATTGTCTGGAAAGTTTCAGCGTAAAATCGTCGTCCTCCGTCTTATCAAGGAGCGTATCGATTGTCGTCATCGCCATCTGTGTATTCCGCTGAATCTCCCGTAAGATTGTAATATCATCCTGTTTCATAGCCGCCTCCTGTCATAAAAAATGTCATGCAAAAAGAGTATAGATAAACTCTATACTCTTTACTATTTCCATATTTTCTTTGCTTTAATCCACCGGCCGGCAGGATGTTCCTTATTCAACATAATCGGATTTCACATAGGCTGTCTTACCGTTGTACTTAATCTTGGTCCAGCCGTCCGCCTGCTTCATAATCAGTTCAAGTTTCTCACCCGTATAAGCCGTTCCCAGTTTCTCGCCGTTCTCACTGGCGGAACTTCTGATTCTGACATTTTCAAGAACCGTTACCGTTCCGTTTGTCTCAGCCGATGCCGTCCCGGTATTTTCTTCCTCTTCCGGTTCTTCCTCGTTCTCTTCCGTGCCGTCATTCTCTACGACTTCTGTCTCGATGTCTTCCAGAAACTCGCTCTTGATATATGCCTCCGCACCTTCATATTCGATTTTGCTCCATCCGTTGCCGATTTTCTCAAGCAGCGTAAATTCGTCTCCGATGGCTGCCTTGCCTAGCTTATCCGCCGTCTCGCTGTCGGAAGACCTGATATTCACAACGTCTATCGCCTTCACTTTCGTGACTACGACTTCCGGCCCATTTTCCGTGTTTTCTTCCGTTTCGGTCTGTGCATCCGCTTCTTCGGAACCGCTTTCCGTCTCGCTGCTCTCTATATCTTCTGCCAGCTCTCCGCCCACGTTCTTCCGGATTTCATCGTTCAAATCCAGAATAAACTGTGCCAAATCCGGATTTTCCGCGACCATATCATTATAGGCTGCAGCGACCTTGTTGTTCAGGTCGATGACATCCTCCTGCAGCGTGACTTCTCTGATATAGGTGAGTTCGTTATCGCTGCCTTCTTCGCTTTCATTAATATAGTACTCTCCGTTTTCGTTCATGCAGACATAAAATACCTTCATGCCCGGAAACAAATCTTCATAATCCGTAAATTTTAATTCGGAACAGACATAAACGATATAAGTATTTTCCACCGGACCGACTTTCGTATATATTTCCAGTGTCGGATAGGAATCAATATACTTACTCGTTTCTTCAATACGGAGAACTTCCAAATCATCGATATTGCTTACCAGTGAACGGATTGTATCAATATCACCGGCCGCCTGCGCCGTATAATACGTATTAACGAGTTCCGTAATCTCCGGAATCGTATTCTGCTGTAATGCAACCTCCGGAACGACATATTCCGCCGCTTCCATTGTCTCCTCTAAAGTGCTGTTTGCAGCGATATTTTCCTGCTGCTCCGCTTCTTTCTTATTTGCTCTGATAGAAATAACAACAGTAATGATTACGCAGGCCGCCAAAACAACAGGCATTACAATTTTGGCATGTCTGACAAGCCAGGTTCCCAGACTGTCAAATTTCGCCAAAAGAACATCCCCTAAACCATTATTTGACGTTTTCATAATCTACAACCTTTCTTTTTTAAACGATGATGCAAATGCACCCGACAGGAATCGAACCTGCATCAAAGGCGTCGGAGGCCTACGTTTTATCCGTTAGACTACGGGTGCATATGTTACAAAATTATTACATCACCTTGTCTATCATACCACAAGAAGGTCATCTTGTCTAGTCGTATACAGAAAGAAAATTTTTCCTGAACAAAAATGCAGAAAATGCCCATATTTCGGGCATTCTCTGACATAAATCCAAACGAAAACATATGCAGCCTTCCGTTTTCCATAAGCACAGCCGTCGTCAGCATCATTGCCGCGGCTGTCAGAATCGTGCGGCTTCTGTTCACTCCAAAATCGTAACCTTCTGTAAAATTCTGTCATAATAGTAGACATTATAGGACAATCTTTCCTCCGGCTCGACCTGCGTGTCGTTTACTTCCTTTACCATTTCCCTGTAAAATTCTTTCTCCGTTATCCCGTCGTCGGGCAGAAGAATCACCTCATGGACAGAACTCGGCAGAATAATCAGATTTTTGTTCCATTTCTCCGCCAAAGCTTTCATGGAAGCGGAATAAAGAAGCGCGGACGCGCCGAATACCCTGTCGCAGTTGCTCAGCACATACATCACGGTATTCCGCTCCATTGCAGTCTCAACATCTTCCGGCACATTTATCTGCCGTCCCCTTCCGGGACATTTGTTCTGCGTCATAAATTCCCGGATAAGCTGTCTGACCGGCAGCATCTCCTCCGGTCTCATCCGCAGCATATTTGTTTTCGCCGTCTCATACAGGGCGGGCACGTCTATTCCCCACATGGCCAGATGGCTGTCTTTAATCAGAATCGTTGCCTTTCCGAAACGCTCGTCTTCGAACGCATAATAAAACACGATTGCCAGGTCGTTCCATGTAATATAAGGAACTTCCGCAAGCAGCCTGTCGTTGCTTTCCCGGTGAATCAGTTTATACAGGATTCTGCTTTTCGCCTGTGCAAACTGCGTGAAAAAATCCATATCCATGTTGATTTCTTTGGCGTTTTTCTGATAGACGCATATAATATCATAGACGATATCGCCAAAAGCCCGGCCCGCCTCATATTCATCATAAAGTTCATCAATATAGACGGTAGGAGATACATTGCTCTCCTTACCGGTAATGATAACGCCATGCAGACGAACGCCGTTGTTCTTTATTACCTCCCGGAACGCGATTTCATATCCCGCCCCCATCGCCTCCTTTAACGCGCCGCAGATTTTGTTTCCAAACTGTTCTAACTTCATATTGTCCTCTCTTTCCATTCTCTCCGGACAATATTTCTAATTAAAAAACGCAGGCTCAGCAGCCTGCGTTCCAAGAATTTACTGCGTAAATTCTTGTCTGGCATCCACTAAGATTACAGCAATTTCCTATAGGATAAAAAGACAATGGATTCTTACGGTCTCCATTGTCTTATAGGCTGTTAGAAAATCAATGCATGCAGCGTCGTTATACTCTTGACAGATATTCTCCTGTTCTGGTATCGATTTTAATCTTTTCACCCTGATTTACGAATAACGGTACCATAACTTTCGCGCCGGTCTCCACGATAGCGGGCTTGGTCGCGCCGGTTGCCGTATCTCCCTTGAATCCGGGCTCTGTATCTGTAATCTCAAGTTCTACGAATAACGGCGGCTCAATCGCGAATACGTTTCCGTTGTAAGAACAAATCTTCACCATTTCGTTCTCTTTCACGAATTTCAACGTATCCCCTACGGTATCACTGTTCAGAGCGACCTGGTCATAGGTCTCCGTATCCATAAAGTTGAACAAATCACCGTCCGCATACAAATACTGCATGTCTTTTCTATCAATTCGTGCCTGTGGGCATTTCTCAGTCGGTCTGAATGTCTTCTCAACAACGCCTCCGTTAATGATGTTCTTCAGCTTAGTTCTGACAAAAGCCGCGCCCTTGCCCGGTTTTACATGCTGGAACTCTACTATCTGATAAACGTTGCCTTCATATTCAATCGTAATACCATTCCTGAAATCGCCTGCAGATATCATAAAATAATCCTCCTGAATCTTCACTTTTATTTTTTCACATTATAATTCTAATATAGTTTATACTATAAAGTTTCATTTTTCAACCTCTTTCCCAAAAAAGAGTAAAAATTTTTATGAAAAGCCACAGTATACCGTCCGCCCGGCAGCAGCGCAGTTCTCTGGCGGAGGCCCTTGAAAAGCGCCGGCCCTTAGCGAAAAGGCAGCTATGCTGCATTTGAGCTTAGTGCCGCTGCAGTTTTTCACGGAGCGGAAGCGTGCCTCCAAAGAGAACTGCGCTGCTGCCGGGCGGACGGTATACTGTGGCTGCGCCCCTTTACTTCTCCGTCTTCCCCAAAATAAAATCAATCGCCATCAGATACCCGTCCAGGCCGTGTCCGTAAATCTGTTTATCGCACGCAGGAGCGGTTACGGATACTTTACGGAAATCCTCGCGCTCCATGATATTGGAAATATGAATTTCTACTTTCGGAACCGCAATGCTCGCCAGTGCGTCCCGAATCGCATAACTGTAATGCGTATAGGCGCCGGGGTTGATAACGATGCCTTCCGTGCCGTCAAAATAAGCATCCTGTATTCTGTCTATGATAGCGCCTTCATGATTGCTCTGGAATACTTCCAGCGTGCAGCCTTCCTTCCGCCCCTTTTCCGCTATCATTTTTAAAAGATAATCATAATCCTGTGTGCCGTACACACTCTTTTCCCGAATCCCCAGAAAATTCAGATTCGGTCCGTTTATCACCAATAATTTCATTCCGACAACCATTCCCTTTCACTCAACCTGCGATATTTGTGTCTGAAAGACACAAATTCGCGATTAAAAAATTTATTTTTCAATCTATAACATTTCTTTCCTGTCCACCGTTTCCGCAATTTCTTCCAGTATCTCGTCGAATCCTTTCTGATTAACGTCGATAACGATATCGGCCGCGCTTTCATAAATGGCCTCTCTCTCCGCTAACAGAGTCCGAATTTTTCCTTTCGGGTCGTCGCCCTGCAAAAGCGGTCTGGAAGTGTCGTGTTTTGTGCGCTCATAGATGGTTTCCGCACTGGCGCACAGATAGACCACCGTTCCGAGTTGTTTCAAAAGCGCACGGTTTTCTTCCCGCACCGGCAGTCCGCCGCCGACGGAAATAATCATATTTCTGGCAGTCCGAATCAGTTTTTTCAGGCAGTCCGTCTCCAGTCCCCGGAAAAAAGCCTCTCCATCCGTCCTGAAGATTTCCGATATCGTCCGCCCTTCTTCTTTTTCAATGAGCTTGTCCGTATCTTCCATCGCCCGGCGCAGGCGATAGGAAAGACGGATGCCCACCGTCGTCTTTCCGCATCCCATGAACCCAATCAAAATAATATTTTTCATACAAATCTTCCATTCTGCCTCATCTTCTCATAAACAAAGGAGGCTTCTTCTTCCGTAATTTCCACATGATTCCACAGTTCATACGCAATGACGCCCTGATAAAGAAGCATTTTCAGCCCGTTATAAGCCTCTCCCCCGGCTTCCCGCACAAGCTTCATAAAGCGGGTCGTGAAAGGTTTATAGATTAAGTCGTAGCCCGTATGTACTTTTCGGTAAAAAGCGGCATCCTCAATCACCACGTCATCTTCCTTCGGCGCAAGTCCGACGGACGTTCCCTGGATGACCAGAAATTTCCGGTCAGGCAGCTCCCGATAATCACGCAGAAGCATCGGCACGATTACTTCCCGGCCAAAAGCGGCGTTCACTTCTTTCGCCACCTGCTGCGCCTTATCCAATGTCCTGTTCAGCATAAAGACCTTCCCGGCCTTCTGCGCACCGCAAAGGTATGCCACCGCTCTTGCCGCGCCTCCCGCGCCGAGCAGAATCATCTCTTCGTCTTCGATACGGATTCCTTCACTCCGCATCGCCCGGTATAAACCGGTCATATCCGTATTATAGCCTTTATATCCGCCCTGCGTCCGCACCAGTGTGTTCACCGCGCCGATATGGGCCGCCAGTTCATCCACTTCCGCAAGACTCTCCATAACCGCGCTCTTATAGGGAACCGTCACATTCATACCGAGAACATTCAGCGCCCAGGCTCCCTTTACCGCTTCCCCGAGTCTTTCCTCTTCCACCAGAAAAGGCACATAGACCAGATTATGGCCGCATTTTTCAGCCAGCGTATTGTGAATGACCGGTGACATGGTATGCTCTACCGGATTTCCTATCAGACCGCACAGCCTCGTTTTTCCGTCAATCATTTTCTGTCCGCTCCTTTCCTGTTTTCGTCCTGCGCGCCTCCGCCCGGGAAATTTTTACGCTGCTGTTTCTGATAAAAGAAAAGAACGACTTTTTCCAGAACGCGCTTTAAAACAATCTGGATTTCTTCTTTCGGATGAATCGGCTTTACAAGATACGTCCGGATTCCGGCTTTTTTCGCCCCCCATACATCCGTAAACAGCTGGTCCCCGACAAACAACGTCGTTTCCGGCGTGGTTTTCATTATTTCCATTGCCTTCTGGTAGCTCTCCGGAAATGGCTTATTCGCCTTATAAATATAACGGGATCCTACTTTTTCATTAAAAGTCCTGACTCTCGGTTCTTTGTTATTCGATAAGAGCATACTCTCATATCCGATGCTTTTCAGTTTCCCGAAAAGAGCGATGCTCCTCTCGTCCGCCGGCGCCCCGTGCGGCACGAGCGTATTGTCAATATCAAAAATAACGCCTCTGTATCCCTCTTCCTTCAGCGCCGCATAGTCTATATCGTATGCCGAATCCAGATATACGTCAGGATAAAAACGTTCCAGCAACATGTTGTCCTGCTCCTTCCATCCATGTTTAACTCTATTTCTGCGCTGCTTTTTGCGCATAAACGAGTTTGTGGCAAGCAGCGCGCAGACACAAATCTCGCGATTGAAAATTTTAATTTTCAATCTTTTACCCAAAAAAGGCGCCGCATGGCAGGCAGCACCTTCTTACAGATTCTTCACAATATGATTATATCTTATCGTAAAAAATATCTTAACAATCGTACTGAGAAACATCAGCATGATATCCCATAACAAAAAAGAATAGGCATTCCCCAAAAATGTCTGATACCATACCGCACTTCCCCAGATTTTGTTTCCAAAGAAAATAAATAATAAAAGAAATAACGCTATTGCCATAAAGAACCAGCGAAAGCCATTGGCAATCGTCATCGGCACGCTGGCCTTCGCTACAATCTCTTTCTGCTGTTCAGTCATGTAAATGCCCTCTCCGCTCCATTCCGGCTATCCGACAGGATTCTCCGATGTATCCAGCACTTTTTTCAGCTCGTCCATAAACGTATTAATATCTTTAAACTCACGGTAAACCGATGCAAATCTGACATAGGCCACCGCCTCCAGGTCTTTCAGTTTATTCATGACAAGCTCGCCGATTACCTGACTGGGGATTTCCTTTTCTTCCCGGTTAAAAATATCCGTCTCTATCTCGTCAATCAGCTGGTTAATCCGGTTAATGCTGATTGGACGCTTATGACATGCCCGCAGCACACCGGCCTCTATCTTCGTCCTGTCATAAGTCTCTCTGTTATTATCTTTCTTAATAATAATCAGCGGAATTGTCTCAACCTTCTCGTATGTTGTAAAACGCTTCTCGCATTCGTCACATACGCGCCTTCTTCTGATTGAATTATTATCTTCCGCCGGTCTGCTGTCAATCACTCTTGTATTTTCATGACCACAAAATGGACACTTCATCCCCAATCCCCCTGTATCAAACGCATAAAAACATTACGCGCCATAATTCCTGCAACGAAAGCCATCTTAGATGGCTTTCGTTTATTATCCCATAATAAAATAATTATGTCAACTCAAATCGCTTTACCCTTTTTTACAGATATCCACGATTATGATATCAGGCCCTATCTGCTTAATATCTTTATAACAGATTACATAATCCGGGTCATTACAAAATAATCCATACAATTTATTATTGCCGGGCACAATCAGCTTATAAATCTGGCCCGTACATTCGTCAAATTCAAAATCCGCCACCCTGCCCAGTTTCTGGCAGTTCTTCAAATTAATGACTTCCTTTTTCTTAAATTCCGAAAACAGCATATTTTACCGACACTCTGCTTTTTTTATTATTATTAAATGCCAAAATGCCGAAACCGTTCCTGTTTTTTGGGCCAAAATTTAATTTACTTTAATATAATCTTTATAGACATAACCAATGCTTCCGTCTTCCAGGATAATATCATACCATTCACCATCCGACTCTACGGCAGTAAATTCGTAAACCTCTCCTTCTTTCGCAACTTTAATAACATTGGTCCCCTGCGTAGAGGGCTTATCCCGCACATTCACATTGGAAACAATGGTCAGGCTGCCGGCCGGCTGAAGCATATCAACGGTTACTTCTTCCAAATTTCCGTCTGTTTCCAGATTCTCATCGTTCTCCGTTCCTTCCGTGCCCTCCGTATCCGAATTGCCGTCATCTCCTTCGTCTCCGCCTTCTTCGTCGCCTTCACCGTCCTGTTCTTCCTGCGTCGTCTGCTGTTCGTCGTCCCCGCCTTCCTTTTTCTTCACCATTGTGAAAATCAGAACAGCCGCAATCGCGAGAATCAGGAAAATCATTACGACCGAAACGATTGTCATGATGCTGCTGTCATCATCGTCATCGTCATCATCGTCGTCATCATCTTCCCATTCTTCATAGTACCGCTCTCTGACAGGCTCCGGCCTTCTCCTTCTCGCAGGTTCGGGAGCCGGAACGGATTTTCTCCGTCTTTCCTCTTCATACTCCTGTGCCTGCGGAGATTTTCTTCTTCTTTCTTCTTCATATTCCCGCGCCTGCGGGGATTTTCTTCTTCTCTCTTCTTCATATTCCTGTGCCTGCGGAGATTTTCTTCTTCTCTCTTCTTCATATTCCCGCGCCTGCGAAGATTTTCTTCTTCTTTCTTCTTCATATTCCAATGCCTGCGGCGATTTCCTGCTTTTGGGCATTTCGTTTTCCGGCGCAGAAGCCGTTTTTTTCCGATGCTGCTCCGCAGAACCGGAACGTGCGGAATCCTGTTTCGAAGCCCTGTATTCGTCTTCTTCGGAAGCCTTTCTTCCACCCCGCATTTCCCGTTCCGTCTCGGACAGAATATTCTTTTCGAAATCGGCTATCGGAATTTCCGCCAGTTCTTCCTTCGTAAAAATCTTTGTATCTCCATCCGACGATTCTTTGCCAATTGTTTTACCGCATTCCGGACAAAATTTCGCGCCTTCCCGTAAAGCCGCGCCGCATTCCGGGCATTTCTTTTTCCTGACTACTTTCGAACCGCACTGATTACAGAATTTATCCGTATCCAGCAATTCCGCTCCACACTTTTTACACTTCATGGTATGCCACCTCTTTTGTTGCTGATTAAAATAAAATATATGAATAATGTACCAGAAATAGCGCCCTTTGTAAAACATTTTTTGGTTTCGTCAACAATTCATGAATAAATCCCCTGCTTTCGCACATCCTTTTTAGAAAGGATGATGAAAGGGGAAAGCGATATTATGGTTCAGGGAAAAGTTGAAATCTGCGGCGTCAATACCGCCAAACTTCCATTGTTAAAAAATGCCGAAAAGGAGGAGCTTTTCCGAAAAATCGGAGACGGAGACGACAACGCGAGAAAAGAATATATCAAAGGCAATCTGCGCCTTGTTTTAAGCGTCATCAAACGATTTCATTCCAGCAATGAAAATGTGGACGACCTTTTTCAAATCGGCTGTATCGGCCTGATTAAAGCAATTGATAACTTTGACAGCAGCCTGAACGTAAAATTTTCGACTTATGCCGTTCCGATGATAATCGGAGAAATCAGACGCTATCTGCGGGATTCCAACAGCATCCGTGTTTCCCGTTCTTTAAAAGATACCGCCTATAAAGCCATTTATGCAAAGGAAAATCTGACAAGAAAAAATGCACAGGAACCGACCATCAATGAAATTGCCGCGGAAATCGGTATTTCCCAGGAAGATATCGTCTATGCGTTAGATGCGATTCAAAGCCCCATGAGCCTGTATGAGCCGATTTATACGGACGGCGGCGATACACTTTATGTCATGGACCAGATAAGCGATAAGAAAAACAAGGAAGAAGTCTGGGTCGAGCATATCTCTTTGAGTGAAGCCATGAAAAAGCTGTCCGAACGAGAACACGAAATCATTACGCTGCGCTTCTTTGAAGGAAAGACCCAAATGGAAGTCGCGGAAAAAATCGGCATTTCCCAGGCACAGGTCTCCCGGCTGGAAAAAAACGCGCTGAAAACAATGCGGAATTACCTGACCGCCTAGTATGTCATTTACTGTAATTACAGTATTTTTCCGTTTCTAAAAATGCGCAGACATGACAGCCTGCGCATTTCATGCTTTCTGTTATTTTTTTTCTTCTCCGTCATTATGAAGATTGGCGATATCGTATGATAACGTGATATCCCTGTCGCCATATAATTTAAAATAGTTCTGTACGATACGCTCCGTCACAACGCGGATATCTCCCCGCTCTGCGTCGAGCAGTATCACAAGAAACTGGGAACTGCTGTATCTTGTTCCCACATCCACACCACGCAGGGACTTGATAATCGCCTGTTCCATGCACTGCATGGCCCGCTCCATCTGCTCGATTCGGATATCGCTGCCGTCCGAAGAATATAAAGTAAAGAGAATCAGCTGCATCTCCTGTCTGTTCCGCTGTGAAAAGTGCATAACGAAATCATAGACCCGGCCAAACTCTTCATAAGCAATCTGGAAAGCGCCATGATAGGTCTGCCTGTTCTCCACCATACTCACCAGTCTGTTCAGGTCTGCCTTTGATTGTTCCAGCGTCTTGGCCATACTGGTTCCCTGATAGAACAGATAACGCTGCTCCGTATCGTTGTTCTGTTTGACATGGTACAGCGCTTTGTCCGCTTTTCTGACGAGTTCCGCAAAGCTTCCGCCGTCCACACCGAAAAGGCTGATGCCGATGGAAAGAGAAATATTTTCCAGCATGGCAATTTCACGTTTTCTCTTATCGAACGTATCCAAAATCAGTCTGACTTTTTCCTCCGCCTCTTCCTGTCTCGTAATGCCGTCCACATAATACAGAAATTCATCGCCGCCCATTCTGCATACGATATTCTTTCTGGATACATCTTTTAACAGGTCCGCTACTTCTTTCAAAACATAATCGCCCGCGAGGTGTCCGAATTTATCGTTCATTTCCCGGAAATTATCCAGGTCAATCATCATAATGCAGCCGTTTCCGTTCCGCAGGCTCTCGGTTATCTCCTTTTCGCCCTGTTCTCTTCCCAGAAGGCCCGTCAGATAATCCAGCTTGGTATTTAAGCCGGTTTCTTCTCTCGTCACGCCGCCGTAAATTTTATCGCTGTTGAAAATCGGCATGACCATATCTTCTTCCGGAATATTCTGCTGTAAGTTGCCCTCTTCCAACAGTTCCATAAACTGGTCCACCAGATAGGGGTCGAACTGAGAACCTTTTCCCCGTACCAGCTCCTGCCGCACCATTTCGTCCTGCAGCCGTTTCCGGTATACGCGGTTGCTCGTCATGGCGTCGTAAGAATCCACAATGCCGATGATTCTCGCGACAATGGGAATTTCATCGCCTTTCAGACCGCTCGGATATCCCCGGCCGTCAAACCGTTCATGATGATACTTTGCTCCGACGCTGACATTGGGAAACATCTTGATGTCTTTTAAAATCTCCGCGCCCATGACCGTGTGGTTCTTAATTAACTCGAACTCAACATTGGTCAGTTTAAAGGGCTTGTTCAATACGGAATCCGGCACGCCGATTTTACCAATATCATGCAAAAGGGCAATATAATGAATGTTCTGTACTTCCTCTTCCGACCAGCCGATTTTTCGTGCAAGTGCCTCCGAATAATAGGCGACCCGAATCGAGTGTCCCTTCGTATAATCATCTTTGGCATCTATCGTATTGGCCACCGTCGTAATGGCCTCTATCGTTACAAGCTCTACTTCTCTTGTTTTTTCTTCCAGCCTGCGCTGCAAATCCTTCCGATATCCGTCAAGCTCAATCGCGCGGCGGATACGGTTTAACATAATGCCCGGTTCAAAAGGCTTTGTAATAAAATCATGCGCTCCCATCTGAAAGCACTTGGACTCCGTTTCCGTCTTTCTGTCAGCCGTCAGAAAGATAACCGGAATCTTACACCAGTCCTTATTTTCCTGTAACAGTTTCATTACTTCAAAACCGCCGATTTCCGGCATAAAAATATCCAGAAGAATCAGGTCTGGCCTGTATTTCATCAGATATTTAAAAGCCTGTTTGCCGGAATTGACGCCGACCACCTTATATTCTTCCACAAGGAACTTCTGCGCCGTCACCAGATTCATTCTGTCATCATCAACAATCAGAATCGTCTTTTTCATTCCCATATATGTACCCCCGTATATTACCCCAAAAAACATCTGAAGAATGTCTTTTTAAAACTTCTTCTTATTTCATTATACTTTTATTTAACATAAAAAGCAATCGGATATCTGATAATATCCGACTGCCCTTTTCCTCTCCTGTTTTTCTTTCCTACGGTTATATGATACGAATTTTACAAATGTCCATGCTTATGTTTCCCGCAAAATTTCCTTTTTCAGCCTGCGCATGATTTTTTTCTCCAACCTCGAAATATACGACTGCGAGATGCCGAGAAGTTCCGCAACCTCCTTCTGTGTCAGCTCTTTGCCTTCCGCGTTTCCGAGTCCGAAACGCAGCCGGATGATGGTCTGTTCCCGTTCGGAAAGTTTGGAAATGGCCTTGATAAGAAGTTTCCGCTCCACTTCGTTTTCAATATCCTGATAAATCACATCTTCATCCGTCCCAAGAATATCGGAAAGCAAAAGCTCGTTCCCGTCCCAGTCTACATTGAGCGGTTCGTCGATGGACACCTCCATTTTATGCTTGCTGTTCCGTCTTAAATACATCAGAATTTCGTTCTCGATGCAGCGGGAAGCATAAGTTGCAAGTTTAATATTTTTTTCCGGATTAAAGGTGTTGATAGACTTAATCAATCCAATTGTTCCGATAGAAATCAAATCTTCCACACCGACACCCGTATTATCGAACTTTTTGGCTATGTATACGACCAGACGCAGATTATGCTCGATTAAAAGGGCTTTTGCCTCACTCTCATACTCTGTGCCGAGGTCGCCGATAATTTCATTCTCCTTTTCTACCTCAAGCGGAGGAGGTAACACCTCCGCGCCTCCTATATAATGTATGTCTCCCTGCCTGTTCATAAGGAATCTGGTATCCTTACGCACCATTTTAAACTGCACTTTGCCGGGAATTGCCACCTTAAAAACCATTTCTTTTCCTCCTAGTTTTCCATTAGTTGAGGATGCAATATCATTTGATAAAGACTATCTTGTGATATTCCCGTATTACAAATTGCGACAATGACCCGTTTACAACATATTTCCCGATATGTATCCTCAATAATAAGCTCCGGCAGCTCATAAGCATCCAGTATTCCACTTTTCTTTCCGATGCTGCGATAGGGAATGGCGTGATATTTTTCCGGCAGAAAAAATTCCTGAAAATCTCCGGCCGCCCGCTCGCTTACCAGACATACCGGCGCGCCGTTCACGGGTTCGCACAGATGGTTCCCCGTATCAACAAACGCGTTCAAACGAATATTTTTCTCTCCGACGGGAATCCTGACCGGTCTTAAATCATCTGTCTTTTCCTGGTGCAGTTTCCGAACCAGGAACCGGAAAAAACGGTAACCGATATATCCCGAAAAAGCAACCGTCCAGATATCATATTGCCGCTCCCCGAACCATGCAAATCGACCGGAAAGCCATAATACGACACCTCCCATCAGAAAGCCGCATGCACCCATTACCATGCTGCCCTTAAAAAGAAGTCTCGGCTGCCGAATTACAAACGCAGCGCGAATCATGCACATACTGACAGGTATTACGCCAATCGCGAGCCTTATCCTCAGATTACAGACCGGAAATAAAATGACCAGACATATCATACCGGCCCCGAGCAAGGCTCCGGATAGTATTCTTCCGTGCGTGGCAGTACACTTCAGAATTTTACCCGTTATGGACAACAGATACAGATTCATGACGAACTGAACAAAAAATACGCTGTCAATATATAATTTGTAATACACTAATCACCATGCCTTTCTCTCAGTATGCGATACATCCTGTTTCTGCTTCATTATATGAAAAAAGGAACGATAATTTTGTCAAATCCAGGGAGCATTTCCAAAATATTTTCTGACTATTTTCGCACACAAAAAAAGAACCTCTCAGACGGCGTCCTCCGCTGTCTCAGAAGCTCTTTCTGCTCTGTTTTCCGCTCTACTTTCTCTGTAAAAAATCCGGAATCTTCAAAGATTTTTCTTCTACGGAACTCTTAATATCGGTCGCACGGTTGATGCCCGCAATCGGTCTGACACCTTCCTGCTGCGATTCTCCAGCCGTTCCCGCGCCCTGTCCTGCCAGTATGGAGGAAGGACGGATGCCCAGATTGGCCGTGCCAAAACCGACATGTCCCGTGCCCATGCCTGTCCCGGCCGTCTTACTCTGCAGGGATGTAGGCGTTATGTAAGCCGACTTGAATCCAAGTCCCTTTAACTGATTTGCTTTCTCTTCGATGCCCGTTGCGATAATCGTTACCTTACAGGTGTCCGACATATTGGCATCATACATCGCACCGAATATGATATTGACATCGTCGCCCGTCAGCTCTCTTACATAATCTGCCGCATCGGATGCGTCAGCAAGCGAAATGTCGCCGGATACGTTAATAATAACATGCGTTGCTCCCGAAATCGTTGTTTCAAGCAGCGGACTCTCTACCGCCATCTTAACCGCTTCGTTCGCCTTATCCTCACCTTTTCCCGCTCCGATACCGATATGCGCGATGCCCTTATCTTTCATAACGGTCTGCACATCCGCAAAGTCAAGATTGATAACAGCCGGAACGTTAATCAAATCGGTAATACCCTGTACGGCCTGCTGCAATACTTCATCCGCTTTCTTTAAAGCGTCCGGCATGGTTGTCCTTCTGTCAACGATTTCCAGCAGTTTATCATTCGGAATGACAATCAGTGTATCTACATTGTCCTTAATTTTGTCAATACCGCTCAGCGCATTGACCATACGCGCCTTCGCTTCAAAACGGAAAGGCTTTGTAACAACGCCTACCGTCAGGATTCCCATATCCTTCGCCAGCTTGGCAACGACGGGCGCAGCGCCGGTTCCGGTTCCGCCTCCCATACCGCAGGTAACAAATACCATATCCGCGCCTTTTAACGCAAGCGCAATCTCTTCTTCGCTCTCCTCGGCCGCTTTTTCACCGATTTCAGGCTTTGCGCCCGCTCCCAATCCCTTCGTAAGCTTCTCTCCAATCTGCAAAAGCCTGGGAGCCTTACAAAGCTGCAGCGCCTGCTTGTCCGTATTGATTCCGATGAAATCAACTCCGTCAATGCTTTCATCAATCATTCTATTAACAGCATTATTACCCGCTCCACCAACGCCTATAACGATTATCTTTGCAGCGGATTCAGCATCGTTTGTCTTAATCTCAAGCAAGGTAGTACCTCCTTTTAGTACAAAATAAACTCATATAGATTATCATATAATTATTTCTTCAAATTAGCAACCTATTTTTTTGATTTTCGTTCCCTTTTCGTTCCAATCTGCCCGTTTCTCTGTTCATCTGACAGAAATTTCCAGCTAATCCGGTTCAAAACTTATCATCTTCGTATCTTCCGTATATTCTCTCATATCGAGCGTTCCCTTTTTGCCTTCCAGACTCGGAAGCATATACTGAAGCCCCATAATCTTCTCGTCGATATCGTCGCTCGGCCCCATCGCCACGCGGGCCTCTCCGAAAATGAGCGTCACCTGATAATCGGGTGAAAAATATATCTTGTCCACCGGAAGGGAATGCTTTTCAAGCAGCTGTGTAATGTTCAGAATATCCTCGAAAACCGCCTGATTTTCCACCGGAAGCGGTTCATGCAGTATCACATGGGAAAAAGAAAGGCCCGTCACCTGGGGAATGCCCGGCGTGCCCTCTTCGGAAGTCTCCACGACGATGCCGTCTTTGTCAAAATACATATATCTTCCAAGATACGCCACATAGCCTGCTACGGCCTTTTCATATACTTTAATGCGAATGGTGTCTTTCGCTTCTACGGAAATATCCATCGTCTGTACAAAAGGAATATCGTCGATTCCCTTTTTCCGGTACTTCCAGGACAGAAAAAGAGAGTTATTGGCATATCTTCCGTCCATGACCATCTCTATAATCTCTTCATTCGTGTAGTGGATGTTCCCCTCTACATATATGGTAGTTATCGTATAATTATCTACGATATAGATATACCCTGAAGCGAGCGCAACGACCAGCAGAACAAGGATAGCAGAAAGAATCAGAATCCGTTTTACTCTGCCGAAACGGATTTTCTGTTCTATCTGCTCCTTTTTCTCCTTCTGCTTTTCCTGTTTCACGAGCCGCAAATGAGTGTTCTTTTTATGAAATTTTTTTACGACCTTTTTGCTGCCCATACCTTATTCCTTACATTCGAAACTGCGCTGCGATACAGTCCTGCCGTTACATCATTGCGACATCGGCGCCGAGCAAGCGCATATCCTGACAGATATCTTCATAGCCTCTTTCGATAAAATGCCTGTTTTTAATAATGCTTCTGCCCTCCGCCGCGCAGCCCGCAAGCACCAACGCCGCGCCGCCGCGCAGTTCTTCCGCTTTCAGGCTTGCACCGTGAAGCGTTTTAACGCCGCTCACACAGACTTTGTTTTTCTGACAGCAGATTTTGGCGCCCATTTGCTGTAACTGCGGCACGATGCGAAACCGGTTCTCAAAAATAGTCTCTTCCAGAACGCCCTCTCCATCCGCCAGCGACATCGCTGCCAGAAACGCCGACTGCAAATCCGTGGGAAACCCCGGATAGCATTCCGTTACGAGTCCTGGAGGCATGACTCTTCTTTCCCTGCAGACGACGGACAATCCCGCTTCGCTTTCTTCAATTTCGGCGCCCATAGATGCAGCCGCAGCGCTGACCGCTTTCATCTGCGCACAGGGCGCGTCTTTCAAAAATACTTCTCCGCCGCAGCATAAGCAGGCTGCCAGGTAAGTGCCTGCCACGATTCTGTCGGCCGGAACCTGATAGGAAATTTCATGCAGCTTTTCCACGCCCCGGATGCACAGTCTTTTCGTGCCGACGCCTTCTATGTCCGCGCCCGCTTTTTGCAGAAAATCGCATAAAGCATATATTTCCGGCTCCTGCGCCGCATTTTCGATAACGGATTCTCCTTTGGCAAGAACTGCCGCAAGCACGAGATTTTCCGTCGCGCCCACACTGATAAACGGCAGCCTGTGCACCGCTCCTGTCAGTCCTTTCGTCTCCGCGTCAAAACCATCTTCCCGTTCTCTGATAACAACACCCATTTTCCTAAGCCCGTCAAGATGCAGGTCAATGGGCCTTTTTCCGATAACACATCCTCCCGGATACTGCATACTGACGCTTCCCGTCCGGGCAAGCAGAGAGCCAAGCAGCATAATGGAAGAACGCATGACGCGGACGGAATCCGAAGGCATATCACATCTGGATACCCCGGAAGCATCCACTCTGACCGTATGTCCATTCCTGTCGATGACACAGCACAGGCTTTCCATCAGACGCAGCATATGATATACATCGCTGATAACGGGACAGTTTTGGATTTCACAAACGCCGTCTATCAAAAGAGCCGCGGAAAGAATCGGCAGCACGGCGTTTTTGGAACCCTGTATCCCAACCTGACCATGAAGACAGTTTCCACCATATATCTGAATCGCATTCATAGCAAAACCCCAAAGCAGATAATATATGACCTACTTTATCTATATGGTAAAAACCGTAAAAATTATCTTGTACTTATAAATCTTTTAACCGAATCCCCCTCGCCACACTCAAAACAAGGCCGATTTCAATCAGCAAAAACAATACGGAAGTGCCCCCGTAGCTGATAAACGGCAGGGAAATTCCGGTATTTGGAATGGTATTCGTTACAACGGCTATGTTCAAAATGACCTGAATCGCTATATGTCCGAGCACACCGACCACCAGAAGCGCGCCAAACAGGTCGGGTGCATTATTTGCAATAATCATAAAACGCCAAATCAGCATGATAAACATCAAAATAATGGCAATCGCGCCGAACAGTCCGAGTTCCTCGCAGATAATGGAAAAAATCATATCGTTCTGCGCCTCCGGAATAAATCCGAGCTTCTGCTTACTGTTGCCAAGCCCTTTGCCGAGTATGCCGCCGGAGCCGATGGCGTATAACCCCTGCAAGGTCTGAAATCCCTTTCCGATTGCGTATGCCTCCGGGTCAAGCCATGCCAGAATACGCGCTCCCCGGAACCCGCCGACGCTTCCCCCGTCTTCTCCTACACCCGCTTCCGCCATTTTCACAATAACCAATACAATGAGCGCCGCGGCCACGATTGTGACAATTCCGAGAATCACGAACCGCTTATAATCCGGACAGGACACAAATAACATCAACACCGCGATTCCCATAACGATAATCGCGGAACTCAGGTTGGAAGTAATCCGCCACAGCATAATCGCAATCGGAACCGGAACTATCAATACGGTAAAAAACCCTTTCTTCTGCCGGATGCTCTTTCCCATCGTACAAATCATACTCGCCAGGAACAAAATCATGCCAAGTTTTGCAATTTCTGCCGGCTGCACGGAAATGCCGGCGATGTTAAGCCATCTTTTGGCGCCGTGGGATTCCGTTCCGAAAGGAATAATCAACAAAATCAAAATAACGGAAACAATATAGCCAAGCATCGCGAACTGCTCCCAAAAATGATATGGAATATTGGCCACCACCATCATTGCTACAATTCCGACCGCCGTTGCCCAAAGCTGCTTCCGGAAATACCATGCGGCATCTCCGTCAAACTGCAGATTTGCGGAATAGGAACTGGTGGAATACACCATGACAAGGCCGAAGCCAAGCAGGAAAATAACAATGAACAGCAGCGTATAGTCCATATAATTCGCTATATTCGGTTTCCTACGAGATAAACCTCTCTCTGCCACACTTATAACTCCTTCAACTGATTTACATACTCTTTGAACTCTTTGCCTCTTACCTCATAGTTCGGGAACATCCCCCAACTAGCACAGGCAGGGGAAAGCAGAACCGCGTCGCCGGAAACCGCTTTTTCCACACAGATATCGAGCGCTTCCCGGAAACTGTCTGCCAGTACGATGTTTTCGACGCCGTGCGCTTTTGCGCAGGCGGCGATTTTCTCCCGCGTCTCTCCAATCAAAACAAGACATTTTACCTTCCCGTCAAACGCTTTTATCCAGTCGTCGTACTCACTTTCTTTGTCATACCCGCCGCCAAGCAGGAGGGTCGGTTTTGACATCGCCTTAATGCCCTGAATTGCGGCGTCAGGATTTGTTGCTTTGGAATCGTTATAAAAATCAACGCCCCGTTTCGTCGCTACAAATTCGATGCGATGTTCCACCGCTTTAAAATGCCGGACCGTCTCCAGAATTTCTTCCATCGGCACGCCAACTGCCTGCGATATGGCAATGGCTGCCATAACATTTTCCACATTGCAGATGCCGACCAGATTCATTTCATGGATATTCATCAGCCGTTCCGCCTGCCCCGCATGCGCCTGATAAATTTCCTCTCCGTCCAGATACAGCCCATCTTCCAGTTTTCTTGCCGAAGAAAAGTAAACAACGCCGGCAGGACAGCGTTCTCCGAACGCTTTCGTATAAACGTCTTCATAATTTAATACGCAGATATCCTGCTTCGTCTGATTTTCCGCAATCCGTTCTTTGACCGCAACATAATTCTCCATCGTATGGTGTCGGTTCAAATGGTCGGGCGTGATATTCAAAACAGCCGATACGACAGGGTGAAAAGCATGAATCGTTTCCAACTGAAAACTGCTGATTTCCGCTACCGTTACCGTTTCATCCACCGACTCCAACGCAGTCTGTGTGTACGGATTTCCGATATTTCCTACCACATAAACGCTTGCAAAATGCCGTTTCATGATTTCGCCTGCCAGAGAAGTTGTCGTTGTCTTACCGTTCGTTCCGGTAATCGCAATAACCCTTCCTTTTCCGAGAACATAGGCGAGTTCAATTTCGCCCCAGATAACAATCCCTCTTTCCCGCAGACTGTCCGCAAACGGAGTGTCCACCGGGACGCCCGGACTGAAAACGGCAAGCTCCGTCTCCGCCTTTATCTCTTCCGGAAGACTGCCGGTCACAATTTTACACACACAGGAAACGGGCAGTTTCTTTTTTATCTCTTCTTCGGCCGCTTTTTCATCATACAGAACCGGTTCGGCTCCTACCCTGCACAAAACTTCCGCCGCTCCAATGCCGCTGATGCCGGCGCCGACAATCAATACCTTTTTCCCTTTCAAATCCATCTCGATACCAAACCTTTCAACATATGCCGACCTCATCGACACAGACTCATCCTGATTTTGCAGCTTAATCATCCATTTCTTTCTCAGCCTGCGATATTTGAAGCCAGGACGCTATCAGCGTCGGCTCAATATTCGCAAGACGAATAAATTCGTCTATGAAAAATCTCCGATTTTTCAACCTATCCCCATCAAAGCCACCAGACAAAGCAGCGCCGTTATGATGGAAAAGACTGCCACCACTCTTGTCTCGGACCAGCCGCACAGCTCAAAATGGTGATGTATGGGCGCCATCTTAAAAATACGCTTCCCGCCGGACATCTTAAAATACGATACCTGTATAACGACGGATAACACCTCTATTACATAAACAAACGCCACAAGCGCCAGAAAAACAGGCATTTGCAGCATATATGCCGTCGCCGCCACAAACCCGCCCAGTGCGAGAGAACCCGTATCCCCCATAAAAACGCTTGCCGGATAGACATTAAAAAGCAAAAATCCTAATAACGCGCCAACCACCGCACAGGTAATCGGCTCGATTCCGCTTTGCAGACCGATTGCGACTACCGTGAAGAAAGTCGCTATCAGAACCGTAACGGAACTCGCAAGACCGTCCAGACCATCCGTAAAGTTTGCTCCGTTCACCGTTCCAATCACGATAAAAAACAGAAACGGAATGTTGAATATGCCGAGGTCTAACGTCACACCCCGCAGAAACGGAATTTTCATCGCCAGAGAAACATCCGTATAATGGGTAATATAATAGGCAAACACACCTGTTACAAGAATCTGAAGCGCCATTTTCTGCCAGGCCCGCAGTCCCATAGAACGCTTCAGCACTACTTTAATATAGTCATCCAGAAAGCCGATAAGGCCAAAGCCCATCGTGACGAAAAGAATCGGGATGATTTTGGGATATTCTCTTACATAAAGAATCGAAGTCACTACAATACTGATGAGTATCAAAATACCGCCCATTGTAGGCGTTCCGTTTTTTTTCAGATGCTCTTTCGGCCCTTCATCCCGAACGGTCTGACCGACTTTCAGCCTTTTCAAAAAAGGAATCACCACCGGCCCCAGAACAACACTGACCGCAAATGAAATAATCACCGACATCAAAATTGTAGCGTCCATTCACTATCTCCTTTCAGGTATATGGAATGCCTCCGGCAGGGGCATTTCCGCTCAGACGCGACTCTCACCACAAGCCATCGCTGATATCGTTACGCCTTACAGATATGCTTCCTCCAGGAAGCATATCTGCTCAGAAGTGACTCACATTTGAGTCACTTCTGTTATTATAATCCATCTTCTCCAAATAAGGAAGGATATTTTCAAAAAGCTGTCTCACCACCGGCGCCGCAATCTGGCCGCCGTAATAAGTCCCCTGCGGACGATTGATAATACAAAGCGCAAGTATTTCGGGGTCGTCGGCCGGTGAAAACCCGATGAAAGAGGCAATATATTCGCCGCTCCCTCTCGGAAGGGTCTGACTCGTTGCTGTTTTGCCGCCGATGCGGTATCCCTCTATATAAGCATTCTTCCCGCCGCCGTTCTCCACAACCTGTTCCAACAGATATTTCATCGTTTCCGATGTCTCGGCGGATACGACATTTTCCCGCACCGGATAATTGAATGACTGGCTGCCGCTTCCGTCCGAATTGGCTACCCGCACGCCAAAATGCGGGGTTACGCGTTTTCCTCCGTTGATAAAAGAAGATACCGTGACCGCCAGCTGAATCGGCGTAATCTGGAAAGACTGTCCGAAAGAAATCGTCGCGAGCTCCACGAGACCGATATTTTCTTTCTTGTGCATAATCGTTCCCGCTTCTCCCGGCAGGTCGATGCCGGTTCTGTCAAGCAGGCCGAACTGTTGAAAATATTTATAATAATTGTCCACGCCGAGACGCAGCCCCACCGTTACAAAAACCGGATTACAGGAGTTCATCGTTGCCTGTACGAAATTTTCCGCTCCGTGCCCGGCAATTTTATGACACCTGATACGCCGGTCTTCCACCATAACATATCCCGGACAGCTGAAGTTATCGTTTACCGTCACGACGCCCTCTTCCAGCGCGGCCGCGGCCGTCACTGTCTTAAACGTGGAGCCGGGTTCATAAGTATCGTTAATGCAGCCGTTACGCCACATGGCATTCAGCAGTTCCTGCCGCTTCTCTGCGTCTAAATCCGCCTCTTCCAAATCTTCCGGCAGCGTATAGGGATGATTCAAATCAAATTCCGGCACATTGACCATCGCCATAATCTCCCCGTTCTGCGGGTTCATTACGATAATCGAAACGCTCTGCGCCTGCTTTGTTTCGAGGGTCTGCATGGCGAGCTGTGTCGCATAGCTTTGGATATTCACATCCAGACTGATATATAAATCCTTTCCGTTCACGGGCTCAATACGTTCTTCTCCCGCCTCCGGCACTTCTACGCCTTTGGCGTCTGTCACTGTCAAAATCATTCCCGCTTCTCCCTGAAGATATTCTTCATAAATTACTTCGAGACCGATAATTCCCTGATTATCTCCGCCCGTAAAACCAAGCACTTTGGACGCAAGGGAATCGTACGGATAGTATCTCTTATAGTCTTCGTCCACCTTGACGCCCGCAAGCTCATAGGCACGAATCGTATCGCCCACGGATTTATCTACATTACTCTTGATTTTTTCGATGGCGGAATATTTCTCTACGCGCTTTCTGACATAGTCTTCCGACAGACCCAGTTCTTTTGACAGTACCGCAATGACCTGTTCCGCATCCTCTATCTGATTATGGATAACCGATATGGTGCACACCGTTCTGTTATCGGCAAGAATCTCACCGTTAGCATCCAGAATCCTGCCCCGCGCAGCTTTGATGCTGCGCTCCCGTTCATGCAGCTCTTTGGCTTTTTCCATATAATATGCCGACTGAAATACCATCAGATAAACCAGCCGTCCAATCAGCACCGTAAAAAGGAACAGACAGATAAAAAGAACCGTGACTGTTTTTTTTCGATGAAAAGTCTTATGGGAATGCTCCGTTTCTCTCATCATTCAGAAAAACCTCATAAAAAGGTATTAATATAATTTATTACCGTTTTTATGAGGTTATTCGTATGAACTGTCACATTTGTACGTTATATGCCAAAATCATCATCTTCCTGTTCTTCGCTGACTTTGGGCGGTTCTCCCACACCGCTTACGGGCGTATCGTTTTCGCCGCTTGTAATCAACGCGTCTCCGTTAACCGATGCTCCCGTCTCCGGGTCGAACAGGGCTCCCGTTCCGGGTTCTTTCAGATAACCTGTTTCCGGGTCGAGCGGGAAAGACTTCCAGCTCTCCGTGTCCGCAGCCGATTCCGGCTCCGGTTCTTCCTCCTCGCCCGTTTCTCCTTCCTCGCCTTCTTCCTCTTCTCCGGGCTGCTGCATCGTAATCTGCATATGCAGTTCTTCCAGCTCTTCCATCTCTTTTTCCGTCAGTTCCTCGGTCATGAAAATATTCAGGTAAGGCAGAACTTCTGTCAGTATCTTCCGCACGATTCTAGTGGCGAATTTCGCATCATCCTGCTGCTCCGTATTCGGCCTGTCCACAACAACATAAATCGCGATTTCCGGGTCGTCAATCGGCGCATAGCCGAGGAAAGATACGACATATTCATGATTGCCCCGGGGCAGCGTCTCCGCGGTTCCCGTCTTTCCGCCTATCATATACCCCGCCGGTCTGGCTGTTTTACCGGTTCCTTTCTCGCCGCTCACTACCATATTACAGTATTCCCGTATGGTATCGCTGGTAGACTGGGATACCGTCTGCTTTAACACACGCGGCGTAATATTTTCTACCGTCGCGCCGTCCGCGGTCATAATTCTGCTCACCACATGCGGTTCATAATAATAACCGCCGTTAATCAGGGAACAGAAGCCCGTAATCATCTGAATCATCGAAGCATTGAATCCCTGCCCGAAAGAACAGGTCGCAAGCTCCGTCTGGCGAATATTGTCTTTGTTATACACAAGAGACGCCGTTCTCGATTCGCCTGCAAGGTCAATATTGGTTTTGAGACCGAATCCAAATAAATGTTGAAAATCAATGTAGCGGTCTTTTCCAAGCTTAAAAGCCACATTCATCAAAACCACGTTGCAGGAACGCTCGATTCCTTCCGCTATGGTAAGATAACCGTCTCCAAACGTCTGATGGCATTTGATTTTATAATCTCCTACCTCCAGATATCCTTCACAGTTATATTTTTCTTCTCCCGTAATCGCGCCGGACTCAAGCGCCGCCGCTACCGTAAAAGGCTTGGAAACGGAACCGGGCTCATAAGTGTCCACGATGCAGAAATTTTTCCATAAAGCATCCAGATGCCGGTACATCGTCTCATCATCCATCGTGCGGATTCTTTCCGCCGTCAGGTACTCCCCTGTCCGCTTATTCTTCTCGTCCAGCTCCGGCATTCCAATCAGATTGTCCGTATTTCTCGTATCGTTCAGGTCATAGTTCGGATAACTGGCCATTGCCAGAATGTTGCCGGTATTCACTTCCATAATGATACAGCCGACATTATGAGCCCCGTTACCCTCTCTGACATTATTTTTATATTCTTCGTTAAATTCCAGCAGATATTTTTCCACAATGCTCTGGATATTACCGTCTATTGTCGTCTGGATATTATATCCGTCAATGGCGGGAATCGTCGTCCGTTCCAAATTGGAATCATCGTTCAGGTATCCGTACTGGCGTCCGTTCGTTCCGCACAGAATATCGTTATAATACTCTTCCAGACCATACTGTCCCGCATTGTCGCTTCTTGTAAAACCGATGACGTCACAGGCCAGAGAGCCGTTCGGATATTCTCTTTTGTATTCGTCCTCGAACCAGATGCCTTTGATATGGGAACCGTTTTCTTCATCCTTCTGCAGTTCTTTGAACTGCTCCACCAGCTCATAGTCAAGCCGCCTTGCCAGAACATAATAAGAAGAATTGGGATGGGTTACGATGTAATCCCTTACCTCTCCCGTATCAATGTTGAAAACCGTGCGCAGCGCATTCAGCGTAGGTTCCAGATTTTCCTCGTCATCCATCAATACCTTCGTATCCAGAATAACATTGTATACTTTGTTGCTGATTGCCAGAACCGTACCGTTGGCATCCAGTATTTCTCCACGTTTAAAAGGTATTGTCACAGAATCATACTCAAGCTGTGACAATACCTGCTTTTTATAATCGTTTCCTTTATCCCTGTTAATCAGAATAAGCCGGACGCTCAGACCGATAAAAGCCACAAGCACACATAAAAAAAGTACCATAAGCTTCCTTTGCATCCAGAATTTAAATTTACTTGCATGTCCTTGTTTCATACCTGTTTCTCCAGCCGGTATCCACTCAGTCCGGAATTGCCGCTATCTGCTTCACATAATCATTATTTTCGCTCTGGAAAACGACAATCTGTCCTTCTTCCGCATACTGCATACCAAGCTCCTGAATCGCAATCCTTCTGACTTCCTCCAAATCGACATTACTCGTGATTCGATTATACTCTTCATCATTGGCAAGCTTTAAATCATTCAATTCTCTTTCCAGTGATGCGATACGTTTGATGCTGTTCGTAATATCCGACTGTAAACCGATATAGCCTACCAAAATACAGCCTGTTGCAAACAATGCAATGCTTAAGAACAGCACATAGCCCAGGCTCATGTGCTCCGCCTTTTCTCTGTTCTTTCTTGCCGTGTTGCTTAATTTTTTTTTCGGACTCTGCTCTATTTCTCTTGTAACATCCAGTTTTCTGACCGCGCTGCCCTGTATATATCTGCTGCTTTGCGCACGGCCGTTCTGCGGGCTTCTTCTGCCCCGCGCGCCGCCGCTTTGCATTCTTCCGCCCTGACCTCTGCCGGCCTGAGCGCTTCTTCCTCTCTGCACACGCGCACCGGATGTTCTCTCCCGAACTGCTGCCATAAACTATTCCTCTCTCATTTCTGATTTCGCATTTTCCCTTTACGGGCTATGCGCCGCTATGCCGCTCAAAAACCCTCAGTTTCGCGCTTTTGGCTCTTCTGTTCTCATTGATTTCTTCTTCTGACGGCAGAATCGGCTTTCTTGTTACAACTTTGCCTTTCGATACCCTGCCGCAGGTACAGACCGGAAATTCCGGCGGACAGATACAGGGGTTTTCGTTTTCCCGAAAAGCCGACTTCACGATTCTGTCCTCCAGCGAATGAAACGTTATAATACAGAGCCTTCCTCCCGGATTTAACATTTCGATAAACTCGTCCAACGAGTTCTTCAGGACTTCCAGTTCCCTGTTGCACTCGATGCGAAGCGCCTGAAAAGTCCTTTTGGAAGGATGCCCTCCCTCTTTACGCATTTTCGCCGGTATCGCCGCTTTGATAATGTCATTCAGCTCTCCCGTCGTTTCCAGAGGCCTGTCCTTCCTTGCGAGCACAATGTGCTTCGCAATATTTTTGGCAAATTTTTCTTCTCCGTAATCCCGGATAACCCGATAAAGCTCCGTTTCCGAATAGGTATTGACAATTTCCCGTGCACTCATCGACTGTCTTGTATCCATGCGCATATCCAACGCCGCATCATGCTGATAGGAAAAGCCTCTTTCCGCACGGTCCAGCTGATAAGAGGAAACCCCCAAATCCAGCACGATACCGTCCGCCCTTTCAATGCCGATGCGCCGCAGCGCACTTGCTGCATTACAGTAATTATCCCTGATAATCGTAACTCTCTCCCGAAAGGGCTCCAGCCGCTTTTCGGCCGCCAAAATAGCTTCTCCATCCTGGTCGATGCCGAACAGCCTGCCCGTCCCCGTCAGTCCAGAGGCGATGCGGTAAGAATGTCCTCCGCCTCCAAGCGTTCCGTCTATGTAGATTCCGTCGGGTTTTACCCGCAGATTCCTGATTGTCTCTTCTAAAAGAACCGATGTATGTTCAAATTCCATTCTGTTTCCTGTGTCCCTCTAAATACCGAGCCCAAGCTCAGCCATATGCTCCGCTATTTCGTCCATATCATCATAAGCCGCCATTCCCTCAAAGCGTTCTTTGCTCCAGATTTCTATTCTGCTTCCAACGCCGATTAAAACGACATCCTTATTCAATTCCGCAAATTCTCTCAGTACATTAGGCACCAGAATTCTTCCCTGTTTATCTACCTCTGCTTCGGTTGCTCCTGCCAGAAAGAAACGTACAAACTTTCTGGCGTCTTTATTTGTAAGGGGCAGCGATTTCAGCTTTTCTTCGAATACATTCCACTCCGCATTGTCATACACGAACAGACAGCCATCCAATCCTTTCGTTACCACGAAAACATCTCCAAGCGTTTCGCGGAATTTGGATGGAATAATCAGCCTGCCCTTTGCGTCAATTGTGTGATTGTATTCTCCCATAAACATTATCAATCACCTGCCATAAAGTGTCTGCCACGGTCTGTTTCCAAAGGGTCGATGTGAATCGCTTAAATTCACCACTTTGAACCACTTCGCTCCACTTTCCACCACTTTGATTCCTATTTTATCTTAAAATAGACCATTATGCAAGTAAAAACAAGAGGTTTTTCAAAAAAATACCCGCAAAAAAAAGAGGCCGCCTTCTCAGACGACCTCTGTCATTATGCTTTTCATTATCATTTATTTAATTGAGTTCTGCCTCTTTTTCTGTCTTTTCAGCGTTCTTTTTCATCCGCAGCCGAATGATGATATCCGCCGTCAGCGAAACGACAACAAAAATCAGCGCCAGCAGTTGGGAAACAGGAATCGTCGTTCCTGCGAAATAAAGCTGGTCCGTGCGGATGCCTTCTATCCAGAATCTGCCGAGTCCGTAACCGCCGAGATAAAGAAGGCAGATTTCGCCGTCAAATTTCCTGTGTTTCCGGTACAGAAGCATGAGCGCCATCAACAACAGATTCCACATCCCTTCATATAAAAAAGTAGGATGCACCTGAATATAGTTCGCGCCCTCCGGAATATGCGCCGCTACATTGGCCGAAATGTCTCTGCTTCTGACCGCTTCGATTGGAAGCCGCATGGCAAACAGGCTGTCCGTATATTCCCCGAAAACTTCCCGGTTCAGAAAGTTCCCCCACCTGCCAATCACCTGTCCGAGCACCAGTCCCGGCATACAGATATCGCCAAGCTGCAGAAAGTGCACCTTCTTTATCCTGCAGTATACATACAGTGTGATAAACGCCGCAATGACGGCTCCGTAAATCGCCAGACCGCCGTGCCGCAGGTTCAGGATTTCCAACAGATTATCCTTATACATATCCCACTCGAAAATGACATAGTATATCCTCGCGCCGATAATCGAAAAAATCAGGGCATACAGGATGAAGTCCCATACAATGTCCGAATCTTTCTTTTCCAGTTTGGCCACATGGGCCGCCATAAGCACGCCGCTCAGCACGCCAAGTCCAATCATTACGCCATACAGCGCAATCTGGAATCCGAAAACACTGAATGATTTCGGCACATTTTCCAGATACAGCCCGATATTCGGGAACGCGATATCCGCGCTGTTCATAATATCTTTCATGCTAACCTCCATGATTCCGCCCCGCGGAATCTCAAATCGATATGAAGAATGCCCGTTTTCTGGGCATTCTTCAGTGTGAAGAAGATTTGTCAAAGGCAAATCGTAGAAGTTCTTGGCGAAACAGCCTTTGCTGTGAGCCTTAGAACTTCTCTTCACACTACTCCCGCTTTCTTCTCACCTTAGACGTTAAACCGGAACAAAATTACATCTCCGTCTTTCACAACATATTCTTTGCCTTCCATACCGACAAGCCCTTTTTCTCTGGCCGCCGCAAGTGAACCCTGCTCTAAAAGGTCTTTATAATTTACGACTTCCGCCTTAATAAAACCTCTCTCAAAATCGGTATGTATTTTCCCGGCCGCCTGCGGCGCCTTCGTACCGATTTTAATCGTCCATGCCCTTGTCTCGTCTTCTCCGGCTGTGAGGAAACTCATCAGACCCAGAATATGATAGCTCGCTTTAATCAATTTTTGCAGGCCGGATTCTTTCAACCCCAAATCTTCCAGAAACATGGCCGTCTCTTCTTCGTCAAGTTCCGCAATCTCCTGTTCTATCTGCGCACAGATGACAAAAACCTCACTGTCGTTTTCCGCCGCAAAAGCTCTTACTTCGGCAACCTTTTCATTGCCGGAGCCATCGTCCGCCAAATCCTCTTCCGCAACATTCGCCGCGAAAATAACCGGCTTACCGGTCAGCAGATTATAGGAAGCAAGCAGCGTCTGTTCGTCTTCGTCTTCCGTTTCAAAGCTTCTTGCCAGTTTTCCTTCTTCCAGATGAGCCTTTATCTTTTCCAAAAGCGCAAACTCTTTTCCGAGCGACTTGTCCATTCTCGCGCCTTTTCCGACTTTGGCGATTCTTCTGTCCAGTATTTCCATATCGGAAAAAATCAATTCCAGATTTATCGTCTCGATATCGCGCATCGGGTCAATGGAGCCGTCCACATGCACAATATTGGAGTCCTCAAAACACCGTACCACATGAACGACCGCATCCACTTCGCGGATATTACTCAGGAACTGGTTGCCAAGACCTTCTCCTTTCGACGCGCCTTTTACAAGACCCGCAATATCTACAAATTCAATTGTTGCCGGCGTAACCTTTTTGGACTGATACATGTCTCCAAGCAGTTTCAGCCGTTCATCGGGAACCGCCACGATACCAACATTCGGGTCAATGGTACAAAACGGATAATTGGCCGATTCCGCCCCCGCCTTTGTCAACGAATTAAATAACGTACTTTTTCCTACGTTTGGCAGACCTACGATTCCTAGTTTCATGATATCTTATTCCTCCGTTTTTACTCAAAATAAAAAGCCTTAACAGCTATGATAGTATAGCATAGTAAGGAGCAAAAGTAAATCGCGAGATTACCATGCGATTTTGCCGACCTCAGCAAAATCGTTTGTTCTTTTTGCCAATGGTGTCAAATTTCCATTACGCTTCTGATGATTGTAAACTATCTCCGCATTTTTTCTGATTCGACATTTTTGCTTATTGATTTCCCGACTTTCAGCCTGTAAAAGAAACTTAGCGGATTTTTTCCGCATTGAGCATTGTCCAGTTGAACCGGCTGTAATCAGAAACCTGCCGAATAGTTTAAACGGCAGGCTTCTGATTTCATTATTTCAAGTAATTCACTGTCAGGATGACCGCTCCCAGAACAGCCAGCACAACGCCAGTTGCACGGTTTAATGTCGCTGCGCTGGCTTTATTTGCGAATTTGGCGGCAATCCTCGCCCAGAGCAGTGTGGATGCCACACAGAACAGCAGGCACCATACATCCGGCATACCGCCTATGGCAAAATGACTGACAGCGCCTGTAAAGGCCGTAAAAGCCATGATAAACACACTTGTCCCAACGGCGGTCTTCAATTCATACCCTAACAGGCTGGTCAAGAGCAGAAGCATCATCATTCCGCCGCCCGCACCTACAAAACCACAGATAAACCCGACAACTGTTCCGCTGGCAACTGACTGTATGATACGCTTTTTTCCGCTGACCGCCTGCATGGATTCTTTTGTCGTCATAACAGGCTTTACGATGAATTTGATTCCGAGGATCAGCGTCATGAATACGGAGAAACTGCCCATAGTGGCATTCGGAACGCGGCTTGCGGCAAAGCTCCCCACCAATGTGAAAATCAGAACGGTCACCATCATTACAAGACCATTGCGAATATCAAGATTTTTATTTTTCCCATAAGTGTATGCGCTTATGGCACTTGCAAGAACATCACTCGCCAGTGCAATGCCGACTGCCTCATATGCCGGAAGCCCCAGAAAAGTAATCAGCATAGGACTGATTACAGCGGCGGCGCTCATCCCCGCAAACCCCGTTCCAAGCCCGGCTCCAATTCCTGCAATAAAACAAATGAAAAATTTTAACATTATTCTGCCTCCTTCCCTTTCAGATAAGTATTGATATTGCGCAGGATACGGTCATTTTGTTTTTTCATGCTGTCAATTTCCTCCCGTGAAAAACTATCCAGCATAATAGAAATGAATTCCTCCTGCGCGGCCTGCCCATCGTGGATGATGTCCATAGCCCCTTTGCATATCCTCAAATGTGCTGTCTTACGGTTGCATTTCAAATGCTCTTTTCTTATATAACCGCACTGTTCCAGAAGTTTTATGGAAGACGATACCTGAGATTTTGACAGATATCTGGCCTCAATAATATCTGCTGCCGTATCAAAACATGGATTATTGGCTAAAAAGAGAAGGATGTCCAATTCCATTCGGGTAATGTTATGTTTTACACAGACCCCTTCCACACATTTTGAATAAAGTGTCTTGATTGCATTTTGATGTTCCCATGGATTTAGTGGAATCATTGCATTCTCCTTTTTGTTCTTTTTAGAACTATTTTATAACAAAAAGAGATTTTGTCAATCGTAAATCTTCTGAAAACAATGTGAAATCCCGTTGATTCTCAAATGTTCAGAACCAACGGGATTTCTTTTGTAAAATTCCTATCGTTAAAATTTGCACCCAAAGTCATGCTTGGGTGCATTGTATCAAATTGTGGTACGCAAGCCATATCGCTTAAATAAACCGGTTTTGAAACTCTGTCTTCTAATATCTTCGGATATCCTTTAATTCCTGATAAAGCGCCTTATAGTTTTCATAGCGCACCTGGCTGATTTGCCCTTGTTCCACAGCGGCCTTCACGCCGCAGCCGGGTTCGTTGATATGAGCACATCCGCCAAATCTGCAATAAGGCTCATGCCGTTCAAATTCCGGGTAATAGCCGCTCAGTTCTTCCTTTTCAATTTCCGAGATACGCAGGGATGTGAATCCGGGTGTATCCATCAGATAGGTATTTTCTCCCAATGCGATAATTTCGGAATGTCTGGTCGTATGCCGTCCTCTTTCTATTTTCCGGCTGATGCTTCCGGTTTCCATACCGGCTTCCGGCGCCAACGCGTTAATCATCGTCGATTTACCCACGCCGCTCGGCCCTGCAAGCGCCGTCGTTCGGCCAGTCAGCAGACGCCTCAGTTCCTCCAGGCCTTCTTTCCTCTGCGCGCTGACAAACACTACCTGGTATCCGCATGTTTCGTATGCTTTACAAAGGGCTTCCTTGTCTTCTTTTGACGCAATATCCTGTTTGTTGAAGCAGATAATACTCGTCAGTTTCTGTTGTTCCATCCGTATCAGAAACCGGTCCAACAGCCTGAAATCCGGTTCCGGCTTAACAATGGCAAAGAACACAAGCGCCTGGTCGATATTCGCTACCGCGGGGCGGAGCAATTCATTCCGCCGGGGCAGGATTTCCGTGATATTTCCTTCTTTTTCCTGCTCATCCAGTATGGTGATAAGAACATTATCGCCAACGAGCGGCTTTATCTGCTGATTGCGGAAAATGCCCCTTGCCTTGCACTCATAGATGCCCTTTTCTTCTGTATGCACATAGTAAAATCCTGCAATTCCCTTAATAATCTTCCCTGTCATTCATCCTCACTCTGCGACAAAGGTCACATTCCTTGTAACCGTTTTTTCCGTTGAAGTTCCGTCCACAATTACCGTGTCTCCCGTATTGGGGTCCGTCGTTGTCATCGGATTCGTGGTGACCGTAAAGATGAACTGGATGGTTCCAGTCTCCGACTGGATGCCCGTATAATTGGCCGCTAACGGGAATGAAGTCGTCTGCGTGTTTAGCAACTGCGTGCCGTCCGCCGTCGTAACGATTACCGTGACAGGCAGTCCGTCATGATATTCGCCGTCTTCCGTAGGCGCAGTAATATTATCGACAAATTTATAAGTTTTTATCGTCGGCCCGATGCTGACTTTTAAGTCAATGGTCGTTCCGCTGTCCACCCAGGAACCTTCGGAATAACTCTGATAGCATATTTTATCTGTCAGGGCCGCGTCTTCATTATTGACCTGTGTTATCGTGCCGACGGAAAGTCCGCTTTCCGTCAGTATCGCCACGCCGTCCATTTCCGTCATGCCTACTGCGTTCGGCACTCTGACTTTCGTGCTTTCTGCCCCCTGGCTTACCCAAATCGTAATGGATGAACCTGCCGGGGCCTCTTTGCCGGCTTCCGGCGACTGGGAAATGACATTGCCGCTTCTCACATTGGCATCATAGCTCTCCGTCACATTTACGACAAACCCCTGCTTTTCCAGAATGGAAGTTGCCTCCGCCTGTGACTTGCTGTGCACATCGGCTACTTTGATGAGCTCGTTCGCCTCTGCTACCGTCAGAATCACATTGGTATTCTTATCCGTCATCGTTCCCGCCTTCACACTGGACCTGATAACGGTTCCTTCCTCATGGGCGTCCGTTATTTCATATTCGATTTCAGGCGTCAGACCGATTTCAATCAGGGCACGCTTCGCTTCATCCAGCGTCTTTCCCTCCACTTCTATCATCTCCACCTGCTCCGTCTGCTCTTCCTGTCCGGCTTCGACTTCCTCCTCAGGGCTTTCAAACGGAAAAACACCCAATGTCCGCCCTATGATAAAAATCACGATACCGCCGACCAAAAGAGCCGCGACAACGGCAAGAATAGTCGTAATACGCTCCATTTTGGGGTCGTAATCATCGTCATCGTCGTCATCATACTCGTCGTCTTCGTAGTATTCGTCGTCGATGTCCTCATCGTCCTCTTCTTCGCCTTCGTAATCTTCTTCGTCGTCCTCTTCTTCATCTTCATACCGTTCGTAACGGTATTCCTCATTCTTTCTCAGACGCATTGCCTCATCCATGGAATCTCTTCGGTCAGACTGTCTTTTAATCTGTACCATATCCCTGTCCGTAATCATTCTGGTAGAAGCTTCTTCGTCCGGGTCCACTACTTTGACAAAATCTTCGTCCGGATTCATTAACGACTGTTTCAAATCAACCACCAGTTCGCCCATGGACTGATATCTTCTGTCAGGACTCTTCTGACAGCATTTACACACAATCTGCTCTATACTGATTGGAATCTCCGATACGAACTCTCTCGGAGAAGGCATCTCTTCCTGTATATGTTTGATTGCGATTGCAACCGTTGTTTCCCCGTTAAAAGGCACGCGTCCCGTCAGCATCTCAAACATGGTAACGCCGAGCGAGTAAATATCGCTTTTTTCATCGCTGTATCCGCCTCTGGCCTGTTCCGGAGACGTATAATGCACCGAACCCATAACGTTTGATGTAATGGTATTGCTGGTCGCCGCCTTTGCAATGCCAAAATCTGTCACTTTTACTTTGCCTTCTTTGGAAATAATAATATTCTGAGGCTTAATGTCACGATGAATAATATGGTTATTGTGTGCCGATTCAATTCCCATGGAAACCTGAATCGCGATGCTGATGGCTTCTTTCACGGAAAGTCTCGCTTTTTTTTCGATATATTTTTTCAGCGTAATTCCTTCCACAAGTTCCATTACAATATAGTAAATGCCGCCTTCTTCCCCAACGTCATAGACATTGACGATATTCGGGTGCATCAACCCGGCCGCCGCCTGTGCCTCGATGCGGAATTTGGAAACAAAATTCTCGTTTTCGCTGAATTCCTGCTTCAACACTTTGACCGCTACAAAACGATTCAGTTTATGGTCTTTGGCTTTATATACATCCGACATTCCACCGGTACCGATTTTTTCCAGAATCTCATACCGCTCGCCGATTATCATTCCGATTTTAATCATGCTTATAACCATGCTCCTTTCACAACGTGCGAATCTGTATGTGCGGACACTGTAAGCGCCTGCGCATACCTGCGGTTAAAAATGATACTTTTCAACCTTACCGCCCGTCCGCTGACGGTTCAATGATAATCACTGAAATATTATCCTTGCCGCCGTTATCATTGGCCATCTGAACCAATGTTTCCGCTCTTTCCTTCAAATCTCTTCCACTCTTTAAAACCCTTCGTATATCTTCATCCTCTACCATATTGGTCAGACCGTCAGAACAGAGCAGCACAATATCGCCGGCTTCCAGTTCCAGATTAAAAAAGTCCGCTTCAATCGTATTTCTCGCTCCAAGCGCTCTCGTAATAATGTTTTTATCCGGATGGTTTCTCGCCGACCTTCTGTCTATGCCGCCTCTCTGAATCATTTCTTCCACCAGAGAATGGTCTATCGTAACCTGCTCTATCCTGTCATTGACAAGATAAAGTCTGCTGTCTCCTACATTTGCCACTTCCAGATATTTCCCGATGCACGTCGCAATGACGATGGTCGTTCCCATACCCATCAGTGTCTTATCCCCGCCTGCCTTCTGCCGGATACAGGCGTTGGCCTTGTCGATTGCCTTGCCGAGTATGATGGTGGGATTCTTCTCAAAAGAAGCCTTTACTTCTCCTACAATCGTTTCCACCGCGTATCTGGAGGCAAAATCCCCCGCATTATGACCGCCCATACCGTCTGCAACAATAAAAATGTTCGGCAGATTACCGACAGGTGTCTCCGAAAGATAAACAAAATCCTGATTTATTTGTCTTCTACGTCCGATATCTGTAACTGCATAGGACCTTAGCACTTTATTTTCCTCCCATGGTCATGCTTTTCTTTCGCCACGCTTCGCAATATGACTTCTCCGAAGCTGTCCGCAGGCGCCGTCTATATCTCTGCCCATTTCCCTTCTAATAGTAACATTTATTCCATTTTTTTCAAGTTTATTTTTAAATCCTTCCACAGCCCGTCTCTCAGACTGCCTGAAATCCCGCTCTTTTACCGGGTTAATCGGAATCAGATTGACATGACAGTTCAGCGGCTTAATCAGGGATGTCAGTTCTTCAACATCTTCTTTCGTATCGTTCACCCCGTCCGCCAGGCTGTATTCAAATGTAATCCGCCGCCCGGTCTTTTCAAAATAGTATGTACAGGCCCGCATCAATTCATCCAATGAATACCGTTCGGCAATCGGCATCAGCCTGCGCCTTTTTTCATCCGTCGCCGCATGCAGCGACAACGCAAGCGTAATCTGAAGACGCTCTTTTGCAAGCCGCAGAATACCGGGCACGATACCACAGGTAGAAACGGTAACATTGCGCTGGCTGATATGCAGTCCGTTCTCATCCGTAAGCAGCAAAAGGAATCGAAGCAGATTCTCATAATTATCGAGCGGTTCTCCGGTTCCCATCACGACCACATTGGAAACCCGTTCTCCGGTCAGTCTTGTAATGGCATAAATCTGGTCCAGCATTTCGGAAGGCAGCAGATTCCTCTCCCACCCGTCGATTGTGGAAGCACAGAACCGGCATCCCATCCGGCATCCTATCTGTGAAGAAATACAGACAGAATTTCCGTGCTTATACCGCATCCATACGCTTTCTACCAGATTACCGTCGGAAAGCGCGAACAGAAACTTCTTCGTTCCGTCAACTTTCGATTCCTGTATCTTCACGGCTGTGAGCGCCGTATAATCAAAAACTTCCCTGCATTTCTCCCGGAATGCTTTGGGAAGATTCGTCATTTCCTCATAATCCGCCGCCAGCTTACCGTGCATCCACTCATAGAGCTGTTTTGCCCGGTAGGCCGGCTCGGAAAACTGTTTCAACGCTTCCTGTAACTCAGCCAGGGTGAGCGATTTGATATCTTTTTTTTCCTGCATATTCGTCATCGAAATTTCTCCGTTTCTGAAGCAGTTCTCAGCCGTTGCTCTGAGCAGACCCGGAACTGCTCCTTTCCTTGCGCAGCCTGGCAAAGAAAAAGCCGTCTGCTTCATGTATTCCGGGAAGCAGCTGTACCATGCCCGTCTCTGCCGCTTCCTTTACTTCCTCCGGCAGTCCCTCAGGCAGATACGCGCGCATATTCTCCGGTGCGAACGCATACGTTTTGCAGAGCCACTCCGCCATGGCTTCATTCTCCTGCGGATTTACCGTGCAGGTGCTGTATAAAAGAATGCCGCCGGGCTTCACATAGGCCGCCGCATTCCGTAAAATTTCCTTCTGTAATGTCGTAATCTCTTTCAAAGACGTCTCTGTCACATGATATTTGATATCCGGCTTTCTTCCAATCACACCGAGCCCGGAACAGGGCACATCCGCCAGTACCACATCCGCGCTTTGATACAGTTCTTCTCTGTAAATACGCGCATCGCTGATGGCCGTCTCCATATTGTCCCGGCCCATTCTCCGCCGGTTCTCCTCCATACGGTTCAGCTTTGTTTCCGTCAGGTCAAAAGAAAGCACTTTTCCCGTTCCCGCCAGTTTGGAAGCCGCATGCAGGGATTTGCCTCCGGGAGCCGCACAGAGGTCCAGAACGGTCTGCCCTTTCTCAATTCCCGCCGCCTCGACAGCCAGCATGGAACTGACGTCCTGTACCGCAAAAAGTCCCGCTTCATATCCGGGAAGACGTCTGATGCCGTCCGTTTTCTCAAGTTTCACCGCATAGGACAAATACGGGTGTCTCGATACCGCAACGCCCTGTTTCTCCCAGGAAGAAAGCATTTCCTCCCGCTGCTGCTCCGAAAGCGTCTCTTCCAGACGCACCGTTACCGGTTTTCGTTCCAGAAAAGCCCGCAGCATTTTTTCCGCCGTGTCTTTGCCGTAACAATTCAGAAAGTATTCCGTCAGCCAGGCAGGCATGGAATACCGGACGGATAAAGCCTCCACCGGTCCTTTTTCCATCGAAGGATAAACGAAGCTTTCCTTCTGCCGCGAAAGATTCCGGAGAACACCGTTGACATACCCCTGTAAAGAGCCGAACTTCCGTTTCTTTGCAAGCTTCACCGCCTCATTGCAGACCGCCGCGTCCGGAACCGCTTCCATCAAAAGAATCTGATAAGCGCTCATCCGCAGCAGCGCCCGAATAAACGGTTTCATCTTTTCCGCCGGAACTTTGGAGATTCCATTTAACACATAATCGAGCTGAATGCGCCGCTCCACCGTTCCTTCCGTAACCCGTTTGATAAAAGCCTTTTCCTTCGGCTCCAGATAATCATACTTATCCAACACGTCCGAAAGCAGCAGATTGACATACCCGTCCGTCCGCTCCAGTTCCAGCAGTATTTCTATTATAATTTCTCTTAAATTCACGCTAACCTCCATGTCGCTGCTTTGCAGCGGCACAAACCATCAACGGGAAGAACGCCGCATTTTAGGCGTTCTTCGGTGTGGAAAAGATTTGCCAAAGGCAAATCTTTTCCACACTAGTCCCGTCTTCTGCTGTTATTTCCGAATAACAAAATGAGACGCAGAAGCTGCAATACGGAAGATGCCGCTGCCGCAACATAAGTGAGCGCCGCGGCGCTGAGCACCTTGCGGCATCCTCTGGTCTCATCATTGCTCATGATGCCATAGTCTCCGAGCATCCGAAGCGCTCTTCCGGACGCGTTAAACTCCACCGGAAGCGTAACAATCTGAAACAGCACCGCCAGCGCAAATACCCAGATGCCAATCTGAATAAAAAGCTGGTTCATGCCAAACAAAACACCCAACAGAATAATCGGAAGACCCAGTTTGGAACCGATATTTGCCGCCGGTACAAGCGCCGTCCGAATCTGTAACGGCGCATATCCTTTGTTGTGCTGCAAAGCGTGTCCGCACTCGTGCGCCGCAACGCCGATTGCCGCAATCGAAGTCGACGCATAGGTGGAGTCCGAAAGACGAAGCACTTTCGAAGACGGGTCATAATGGTCCGTCAGTTTTCCGCCGATGCGCTCCACGCGAACATCGTTAATACCAGAAAGCGCCAGAATCCGCTGCGCCGCCTGAGCCCCTGTCATGCCGCTTCCGCTTCTTATTTTTTGATACCTGGCAAAAGTCGCGCTGACACGAAACTGTGCCACGATACAGAGCACCGCGCCGATGATGACCAGCCAGTAGGTCGGGTCAAAGTACATTCCGTAATATCCGCCATAATATCCCATATTGATACCAATCCTTTCTCTCAGTCTGTGGTTTCCGCCATCCGGGCAGCCGCCTTCGTTCGAAAACTGAAACTATGCCAGCCGTTCCCCCGGCTTTATCTGATAACCAAGCAAAAATGCTTTGACTTCCATTCTCTTTTTACCTTCCAGCTGTACCTGTGTGACTTTTAAAATACCGTCCCCCGTCCACACAGAAAAAGCATCCTTATCCACCGAAGCAATCGTGCCCGGAAGCATATCCCCAGATTTTTCGGAACAGGCCGCCACTTCGCTTTCCCAGATTTTCAGCGTTTTGCCGTGAAAAGAAGTATAGGTTCCCGGCCAGGAATTTAAGCCCCGCACCTGTCGTTCTATCTGCGCCGCGCTCCGCGTCCAGTCGATTCTGCCCATGGATTTATCTAACATTTTCACATAACAGGATTCCTCTTCATTCTGCTTTCTGGGAGTCAATACTCCTGCTTCCAGCATCCGCAGCGCCTCCACTATCAGCTTTGCGCCCGTATCGGCAAGTTTGTCATGCAGACTGTCGCCCGTTTCTTTTGCCGCAATCGGCACAGCGCTCTGCAGCAGAATATCGCCCGTGTCAATGCCCTTATCCATCTGCATAATCGTGATGCCGGTCTCTTTTTCCCCGTCCAGAATTACCTGCTGAATCGGCGCGGAACCACGGTATTTCGGCAAAAGCGACGCATGGATATTGATACAGCCATAACGCGGCATCGAAAGAATTTCCCCGGAAAGAATCTGTCCGAACGCCGCCACCACAAACACATCCGCGCCAAATCCACGCAGCGTTTCCACCGCTTCCGGCATCCGGACTTTTACAGGCTGAAAAACCGGAATGTCATATTGCAGCGCACACGCCTTGACCGGCGTCATCTGCATTTCTTTCCCACGTCCTTTCGGCTTATCCGGCTGCGTTACGACCGCCGCTATCTGATGTCCCGCTTCGACCAGTGCGCGCAGCGCTCCCACCGCAAAATCCGGCGTTCCCATATATACAATTTTCATGAAATCACCTTTGCCTTTCTTCTATTCGTCTTTGTCGTCTTCTTCCTCTACGTCTTCCACGTTCTGCAGGGGACCTTCTACTTTTTCCACATAGAGATGTCCCTCCAGATGGTCCATCTCATGCAGCATGGCCCGCGCAAGCAGTTCCGTTCCTTCGAGTTCAAAAGGCTCCAGATTTTCATCATAGGCAAGCATCTTCACATAATTGGGCCTCGTCACACGCCCTGTCTTGCCCGGCACGCTTAAACATCCCTCGTACCCGGTCTGCTCGCCGCTCGTTTCCAGAATTTTGGGATTAATCAGCAAAATCGGGTCTTCTCCCGTTACATCGATTACAACGATTCGTTTCAGAATGCCGACCTGCGGCGCTGCAAGCCCGACGCCGTTTGCATCGTATAACGTATCGAACATATCGTCAATCAAATCCTGCACGCGCGGCGTAATCTCCTTCACGTCTTTACACGGTTTCTTCAGTACGGAATCCCCGAACTCCCCTAATTCTCTGATTTTTCTAATCGCCATTTTCTTTTTCCTTTCTGTCTTTTCTTCTCGTTTAACAAGTATATAAACAGTATATAAACAGGTCTTTATCTTTTGAAGCCCGAACCTTAATAAGTATTCATCGGATTGAAATCGAACTGAATGTTCAGATTTCTGAAATCCTGTTCTTTTCCGTATGCTTCCAACATATCCTTAATCTGAACAAGCCGTTCATAGTCGGGATGTTTCAGATACAGGGTATGTCTGTATAAATCATTGATTCTGGCAACCGCCGCCTGCGCGGGACCGATGATATACAACGATTTGTCATTTCCGTACCGCTCCCTGACCATCCCTGCAAAGGTTCCAAGCACACCGCTTCCCTGCGCTTCTTCACCGGAAACGGCAAGTATCGCAAGCATATGCGCCGCCGGCGGATATTGCAGCAATTCCCTGTATACGATTTCTTCCTGATAAAATCCTTCATAATCCTGATTGGCCGCATGAACAATGCTGTAATGCTCCGGCTGATAAGTCTGGATAACCACTTCTCCCGGCCGTGTTCCCCGGCCCGCCCGGCCCGCCGCCTGTGTCAGCAGCTGAAAAGTCCGCTCTCCCGCACGGTAATCATTCTGGTTCAGCGACATATCCGCCGCCAGGATTCCGACGAGCGTTACATTCGGAAAATCATGTCCTTTTACTATCATCTGCGTTCCCACAAGAATATCCGCCTTCCCGTCCGCAAAGGCCGACAAAATTTTCTCATAGCTTTCTTTGCTTCTTGTGGAATCCGCGTCCATCCGCAATACCCGTGCGCCCGGAAATTCTCTGTAAACGGCTTCCTCTATCTGCTCCGTTCCGGCACGGAATCCAAGCAGATACCTGGAACCGCAGGAAGGGCAGAGCGGCGGTCTTTTTTCCTCATGACCGCAGTAATGGCAAATGAGCATTCCGTTCCGATGTTCCGAAAGAGAAACGTCACAGTGCGGACATTTCATGACATGCCCGCAGGCCCGGCAGGAAATAAAACCGGCATATCCCCTTCTGTTCAGAAAAAGAATGCTCTGCTCGCCCGCCGCAAGCCGCTGCTCCATCAGCGTTTTTAACTTCCGGCTGAAAATAGAACGGTTTCCTTCTTTCAATTCTTCCCGTAAATCAACGGTATATACCTGCGGCAGCGTACCGCCCGTCAGGCGTTTTTTCAGCAGATACCGTTTATATTCTCCCCTTTCCGCCCGGTAGCTGGCTTCCAGAGAAGGCGTTGCGGAGCCGAGCACTACACTGGCTCCCTTCAGCGACGCAATCTGCATTGCAGTCTCTCTCGCATGATATTTGGGCATGGACTCGCTCTTATAGCTGTTTTCATGCTCTTCATCGATAATGATGACGCCCAGATTCGGAAAAGGCGTAAAAAGAGCGGAACGGGGCCCTATCATGACGTCCAGCTCTCCCCGCTTCGCGCGTTCCGTCTGGTCGTATTTTTCCCCCATGGACAGGGTGGAATTGATAACGGAGACCCGGTCCCCGAATCTTTTATAGAAACGAAGCAACGTCTGATACGTCAGTGCAATTTCCGGAATCAGCATAATGGCCTGCTTTCCCATCGCAATCATTTGTTCAATAATTCCCAAATAGACTTCCGTTTTACCGCTTCCGGTTATCCCGTGAATCAAACAGGTTCCCGGTCTGCCCGCCCGGTAATCCTTTATAATATCTTCAATAATGAAACGCTGCTCCTCGCTCAGCTTTTTGGCCTCTTCACGCCTCTCCGTCCTTTTGACCGGATTCCGATAGTAATGCTCCTTTTCTATCGCGATAATACCCTGTTTTTCCAGACTGTTCAGGGTAGGGGCCGCCACATTTAATTTTTCCCGCAGCAGCGAATAAGGCAGTATTTCTTCTTCCAGAAGAGCATGCAGCACCCGGACTTTCGCGGTCTGATGCTTTCTTTCGCATTCCTCCAGCGCTTTTTCGATTTCCTCCCGGCCGCAGCGCCTGATAATCTTCTTTCTTTCCGGCTGTTTTAATTTCTGTTTGACCGGAAGCACCGTCTTTAATGCCGTAATCATCGTGGAACCGTAATGGCTCTTCATCCAATACGCCGTCTGAATCAGGTCGCTTTCCAGCGTCGTTCCCTTCTCGTCAATGCTGCGTATTTCCTTCATTTTCTCTACCGGATAATCCGCTTTCTCAGACAACTCGACCACATAGCCCGTCATATCTTTATTTCCCTGTCCGAAAGGCACATGCACCCGGATGCCGGGCACGATACGCCCAAGCAGCGCTTCCGGAATCAGATACTGGAATGCCCGGTCTACTTTCTCGTGAGAGATTTCAACGATGACATCCGCGTACCGTCTGTTTTTTAATTTACTTTCATCCATTCAAAAATGTCCTCATTCCGGATTACGACATATCCGCCAAAATATCCCGAATCATCTCCCGTTCATCCATCGGATATTTGACCCCTTTGATTTCCTGATAATCCTCATGTCCCTTCCCGGCCAGCACGATAATATCCCCCGGTTCCCCATGCGCGATGGCATAGGCGACTGCCTCTTTCCGGTCACAGATTTCCATATACTTTCCTTCCGTCCTGCCGATTCCGGTCTTAATATCCTCTATAATATCCTGAGGTTCCTCAAACCGCGGATTATCGGACGTAATAATCGTTAAGTCCGCCAGTTTCCCGCTGACTTCTCCCATCTCATACCGCCGCAGTTTCGAACGGTTGCCGCCGCAGCCAAACACACTGACAAGCCGATGCGGATGATATTCCTTTAATGTGGACAGCAGACTTTGCAGCGCCATGGCATTATGGGCATAATCAATCATCAGTGTAAAATCGTCCGATACTTTGACAAGTTCGATACGCCCTTTTACCTTCGCCTGTAAAAGCGCTTTCTGAACCGCCTCTTCCGATACGTCAAAATGCCGGCAGACAGCGATTGCCGTCAGGGCGTTATAGACGCTGAATCTGCCCGGCATGGAAAGCTCCCCGTGAAAATCCATCAGACCTTTCACATCAAAAGAGACGCCCAATTTTCCATTGCCGGAAAGAAGCTGTAAATTCTCGGCTTTTAAATCCGCATCCTTTTCAATTCCATATGTCTCAAGCCGGCATGTGTGGCCCGCCGTCACTTTTTCCCAATGTTCGTCGTCCCGATTGACGATTCCCACCCTGCACTGTCGGAACAGCATTCCCTTACAGGTCAGATAATCCTCAAAATCCTTGTGCTCGTTTGGCCCGATATGGTCCGGCTCAATATTGGTAAAAATACCCAAATCAAAAACGAATCCCTGCGTTCTGTGAAGCATCAATCCCTGAGACGATACCTCCATCACGACCGTATCGCATCCCGCATCCACCATCTGTCTGAAATACTGCTGCACCAGATAGGATTCTGGCGTCGTGTTTCCGGCGTGGATATGCGTTTTTCCGATGATAACCTCAATCGTGCCAATCAGACCGACTCTGCGTCCCGCCTCTTCCAATATATTCTTTATAAGATAAGTCGTCGTCGTCTTTCCCTTCGTTCCGGTAATCCCGATTACTTTAAGGCTCTTTGCCGGATGACCGAACCAGGCCGCCGAAATAAAGGCCATCGCGTACCGCGTATCCGCCACCCGGATGACCGTCACCTGGGCTGTTTCCGGAAGCTGCACTTCCTTTTGCACAACGAGAACGCGTGCTCCGGCCTCCGCCACCTGTGCGGCAAAATCATGTCCGTCCGCGTTTGCGCCCGGAATGCAGATAAAAAGACTCCCCTGCGTCACCTTTCTGGAATCATAAACGACTTCCGTCACCTCGATATCGTCCGTACCTCTGATACACTCATATGTCAACTCCGCCAGCAATTCCTTTAATCCACTCATGATGAACCTCCGCTAATGACCTCTTATCATTCTTATTCATATAATAAAATAGCACGAAATACACTCTTTTTCAACTTTTCACATTTTCTTTATGGAAGTTTATAGTTTTATTAAGGTAAGTTTATAGTTTTATTAGAAAGAAAACACAGTTTAGACACATTTGCAAATTAAGATAATATCAAGATAGTTGATTAACTCACTATCTCCCCCCTCATAAGAAAATACGAAAAAGCCTGAGAATCTCTCAGGCTTTTTCGGTGTGTTCTTATCTTAATTTCTCTACCGTAATGCGCTCATACAATTCTTCCGCCGTACCAAAAGGAACATCCGCGCTTTTCAATGTTGTGGCATTGGCCGCGGAAATCGCCGCCGCCCGCCGCAGCGCTTCTTCTCTTCTGTCTTTTTTCATAAAGGACATTGCATAGGAAGCCACCACACAATCCCCGCATCCTACCGTGTTCACCGCCTGTATATTTTCCGCTTTGGCATAGAGTGCAACACCGCCGCTGCATACATACAATAAACCATTCTTTCCCATAGATACAACGACATGCGCAATACCTCCCGCATGCACTTTCAATGCCGCCTCGATAACATCTTCCCTGTTAACCAGTTTATGCCCGACGATATATTCTAATTCCTTCTGATTTGGTTTGACAAAATACGGTTTGGCTTCCATTCCCGCGCGCAAGCTTTCCCCGCTCGCATCGAGCATCGTCCGAAGCCCCTTAAAACGAGCCTTTCCAATCAGCGTCTTATAAATATCTTCCGGTATGCCTCTTCCGATGCTTCCCGATATAACAACAATCTCGCATTCCTCAATCAGCGTTTCGTAAAGCGCGAGAAACTGTTCCAGCTGTTCTTCTTCGACGAGCGGTCCCGGCTCCAGGATTTCCGTCACATAACCGTTATCCGCCAGGATATTCATGTTGCTCCTCGTCTCACCCTCTACCCGGATGAACTGGCATTCCACCTGCTTATCCAACAGAGAATCCTCAATAAAATCGCCCGCATAGCCGCCAAGAAAGCCTGTCGCGCATACGCGCTGCCCGTACTGTCGCAGCACACGCGCCACATTAATGCCTTTTCCCCCCGGAAAAGACATCGCTGTGCGCATTCTGTTCACGTTTCCCGTAATTAGTTCTCCCGCCGTATAGGTTTTGTCCACCGCCGGATTTAATGTTACTGTAAGTATCATATTCCCTCTCATTCTGCCGCCTGGGCGCTTTTATTTTGAATAGTCCTGCATGACAATCTGCAGGCTTTCCTTTCCCTGATATACATTGATATCCGGATAATATACCATCTGAATGACGATTTTCGAACTGCCCTCATGATACAGCTTTGCCCGTTCTTCCTTCCCAAATTCCGTTTCCAGGAAATCGTGCCATCCATACAGGTCTCCAAAGTAAATCATGTCATAATAATTTCCCTCTTCGTCCTGAATCCGATATTTTCCCACATTCTCATTTTTTCCGAGAATCCTTCCATGCAGAACATGCACATTTTTCCTGGCAAAAACAGGCTTTGCGTTGCCGTTTCCAAACGGCTCAAGCACTTGCAGCTGCTTCACAAAATCCATATGAATATAGGACAGCGGCATCGGTACATCAATCAACAGTTTCTCCGTGAAATCATCCTCGGTCAGATGACAGTTCCGGTTCAGAGCCTCCCGAAACGCTTCTACATTTTCCTCCGGCATGGAAAGGCCGGCCGCCATCCTGTGCCCTCCATACCGTGTAAAAAGATGTTTGCAAAGGCTCATCTCTTCGTACATATGATACGTCTCAATGGAGCGTCCGGAACCTTTAACCCCTTCTTCTCCTCTTGTCAGCACGAACACCGGCCTGTGATATTTTTCTTTCAGCCGGCCTGCGATGATTCCCGCCAGGCTTTCGTGACAATCCGGTAAATATACGACCAGAACTTTGTCCTCCCGGAGAGCCCCCCGCTCTATCAGCTCAGCCGCCTGCTCCGTTCCCTGACGCGTCATTTCTTTCCTGCTGTCATTCAGCTCTTTCAGTTCCCCCGCAATCGTAACCGCCTGCGCAAAGCTGCCGCATTCAAACATCTGTAACGCTTTAAGCGCCGTATCCAGTCTCCCCGTAGCGTTCAGACAGGGGCCGAGCACAAAACCGATATGATAGGCCGACAAAGGCTTATTCTGAAGCCCGTTCACCTCAAGAAGCGCCTTCATCCCCGGATTTTTCGTGCCGGCAATCTGCTGCAGTCCATACTTCACCAGAATACGGTTCTCGTCCCGCAGCTCCATTACATCCCCTACCGTCGCAAATGCGGCAAACTCCAAAAGTTCCGACAACAGTTCCCGGCGCGCCGCTTCCGATGCCTCCGCTTCCCCGCTTCCGGTCGTGCCGTCTGCCTGTGCCTCTTTGCTCTCTTTCGCTCCGGCATGGCGTTTCAGGTATTCCTCCGTCAGCACCTGCACAAACTTATAGGCCACGACCGCACCGCAGATACCGTCGAACGGATAACCGCACCGTTCCTGTTTCGGGTCGATAACCGCAGCAGCCGGCGGGAGCAGCTCTTTCCTCGTTCCGTCTTCCGCCTCTTCGTAAGGCACTTCATGGTGGTCCGTCACGATAACATTCATGCCAAGTTCTTTGGCGTAAGCAATCTGCTCCGCCGCCGCAATGCCGTTATCGCAGGTAATAATCGTGCGAATGCCGTCCCGGTGCGCTTCTTCAATCAGGTGATTGTTCAGCCCATAGCCGTCTTTCATCCGATGCGGTATGACCGTATCCGCTTTCGCGCCGCAAAAACGCAGCCCCCTCAGCAGAATATAAGACGCACAGACACCGTCGATATCATAATCGCCGATAATGCGCAGCGACGCCTCCTGTTCTATTTCGTACAGCATAAAAACGACTGCTTTTTCCATGTCGTAAAGCAGCCGCGGTTCATGCAGGTCTTTCAGTGTCCCATGTAGAAATAAATCGATTTCTTTCTCCCCAACGATATCCCTGTTTCGTATAATGCGGGCAATCACGGGGTCAATTCCAAAAGTCTCTGCAATCTTTGCAAAATCGGCTTTCTTTGCCGACACCATCCATTTTGCCATCGTAATTTCCTATGTCGCTTTTCGTTCCGGTTCTTCCATCCGTTTTCCAACCGGTCAGTTTTCTCAAATCGTTCGTTTATTCGTTCTTCCGGATACTCCATGCTTCCTGTTTTAATCCGTCCTGTGTTCATTTTTCACAGGAGGATATTTAAGCACTTATCCAAGTGGACCAGACGGGAGTCGAACCCGTGTCCAAAAGCCCATTCCCTGTCCTTCTACT